>Ga0070726_10004506_pt1 | contig 11070 bp, 6 predicted proteins | sample tdAd471_FD_67275 | JGI IMG/M metagenome (GOLD analysis project Ga0070726, IMG submission 67275) | Marine sediment microbial communities from the Atlantic coast under amendment with organic carbon and nitrate - tdAd47.1 | ecosystem: Environmental > Aquatic > Marine > Coastal > Sediment | place...
ACACAACCACACATGATCAGCATATTGATCAGGCCGCGGTAGTTCATATCCATGTGGTACCAGTGATTCATGGCAGCACCCACAATCACCATGGATTTACCACGGGTCTTATCGGCGTTATCAGCAAACTCCCGGGCTACCTGAATAATTTTATCTCGGGATACGCCGGTAATTTTTTCCTGCCAGGCGGGTGTGTAAGCGACTGATTCATCATCAAAGCTTGAGGCAACATTGCCACCACCCAGTCCACGATCAATACCGTAGTTAGCCATCATCAGGTCATAGACCGTTGCCACTTTGGCTTGGGAGCCATCGGCCAGGGTCAATGTCTTAGTGGGAACATTGCGCATCTGGATACTTTCGCCTTCCTGATGCTCCCAATGATCACTACTTGTTTCACCTGCAGCAAAATAAGGGAATGCCACTGAATCAGATTCACCACTGTCGATAAGAGACAATTGCAACTTAACTTCTTTGCCGTCTTTACCTTCGCGGTTTTCAATATTCCATTTGCCAACCCCTTCACCTTGCTCACCCCAACGGTACCCAATGGAGCCCTGTGGCGAAACCAACTCATTGGTGTTCTCGTCAATAGCTATGGTTTTCCAATCAGGATGATTTTCCTGACCGAGGTTATCGGCTAGATCAGACGCACGGAGGAACCGGGTTGGTTTGTAACCACCCTCAGTCGATTCTAAATTCACCAGAATCGGCATATCCGAATACTGACGAACGTATTCGGTAAAATACGTACTGGGATTTTCAAGGTGAAACTCCTTAAGAATCACATGCCCAAAGGCCATGGCTACCGCCGCGTCAGTACCCTGTTTCGGGTTTAACCACATATCAGCCAGTTTGGCTGCTTCACTGTAGTCAGGAGTAATTACCACACCTTTTGCGCCTTTGTAGCGAACTTCCGTAAAGAAGTGAGCATCTGGAGTACGAGTCTGTGGCACATTGGAGCCCCACAAAATCAGGTAATTGGAGTTATACCAATCGGCTGATTCTGGAACATCTGTTTGCTCCCCCCAGATCATTGGAGATGCTGGCGGTAAATCGCAGTACCAGTCATAGAAGCTCATGCAAACACCGCCAATCAATGACAGATAACGAGAGCCCGCAGCGTAAGAAACCATAGACATCGCAGGAATTGGCGAGAAGCCAATAATCCGATCAGGGCCATGTTCCTTAGCTGTGTAGACATTAGCCGCGGCAATGATTTCGTTTACTTCATCCCAGGACGAACGAACAAAGCCACCCAATCCACGTTTTGATTTGTAGGATTCAGCACGAATAGGGTCTTCAACAATAAAAGCCCAAGCATCTACGGGGTTATCAAATTGTTTGCGAGCATCCCGCCATAGTTTCAACAATGGCTTACGTACTTTGGGATATTTAACCCGGTTGGCACTGTAGATATACCAAGAATAACTAGCTCCCCTTGGGCAACCTCGAGGCTCATGGTTTGGTAGATCTGGGCGAGTACGAGGATAATCTGTCTGCTGGGTTTCCCAAGTGATCAACCCGTTTTTGACGTAAATTTTCCAGCTACAGGAACCGGTACAGTTCACCCCGTGGGTAGAACGAACAATTTTGTCGTGCTGCCAACGTTGGCGGTAGCTATTCTCCCACTCCCGATTTTGATTCCGGGTCTCTCCATGACCATCGGCGAATTCATCCACCTTGGTCTTTTTGAAGAATTGCAAGCTATCGAGAAAATGACTCATGGCTTTACTCTCTATTTAACATTCTTTACTAAACTTTTTGACTTAACCTTTTTCAATCTCAAGGTGCTGAAGGACAACTCCATCAGCACAAATAACGAAAAGGATTAAGGGTTATAAAACTCACCATCTTTACGAAGGTAGAAGAACCAATTGACCAAAATACAAACCGCGTAAAAGGAAGCGAAACCGATCAATGCCACTTCTGGTGTAGTCGCCTTAATTTGCTCACCGATCACTTTTGGAATGTAAAAGGCACCGTAAGCAGCAACCGCTGAAGTCCAACCCAACACCGGGCCAGCCTGTTCTTTAGGAAACACCATGGCGATAGTGCGGAAGGTAGAACCATTACCAATACCGGTCGCAGCGAACAGCAACAGGAATAACATGAAGAAAGGTAAGAAGAATTGTTCAGGTGTGGCTGAGCCGTAAGCAGCCTTCATGTAATAGGCTACACCCAATGCACTGCCTACCATCACTACAGAACAAATCTGTGTAACAAGCGCTCCGCCTACCTTATCGGAGATCCAACCACCCACAGGGCGAATCAACGCGCCAATAAAGGGACCCATCCAGGCATACATCAGAGCACTGGGGCCGTTAGCATTAACGGTATCGTGGGTCATCACGCCGTCAACCATGATGTGTTGGTAACCAAAAATTACCTTAATGGACAGCGGAAACGATGCGGCAAATCCAATAAATGAACCAAAGGTCATGGTGTAAATAACACTCATTACCCAAGTATGCTTGTTATCAAAAATCTGGAATTGACGCTGCAGGTTTGGCTTGATTTGCCCGGGGATCATCTTCAAGGCAAATACCGTCGAAGCTATCACCAAGACCAGCACAACTTCTTTGGGTACACCAAAACCAGAGCCATTGGCTGCTTCCGGTAGCATGAGCCACAAACCACAAGCAGCGGTCACAAAACCGATTAACAACATTCCAGAAATTGTCAGGAAGCTACCAATTGGGTTTGGAATATCCGGTGAAACTTCCTGGGTTCGAATATTGTTCATACCAAACCAACCCAAAAAGGCCAGAGGTATCAGAAACAACAACCAAACAAAACCGGCATTTTGAATCCATGCCTCAGTACCCGCAGGGATCTTACCAATCAGAGTTCCCGAAGTTTGTTGTAGCGTCATGGAATCACCACCCATAGCGCCAAATAGTCCAAAGGTCATAGCCAGTGGCACCAAGATCTGCATGGTGGTTACACCGAAATTACCCAGACCAGCATTCAGCCCCAAAGCCAAACCCTGCTGCTTCTTAGGAAAGAAAAAGCTGATATTGGACATGGACGAAGCAAAGTTACCGCCACCAAAACCAGATAACAGTGCCAAAATCTGGAATACCCAAAGCGGCGTATTTTTATCCTGTAGGGCAAGGCCGGCACCAAAGGCTGGCAGCATCAACAATGCGGTGGTAAAGAAAATCGTATTACGTCCGCCACATAGCCTGATAAAAAAACTACTGGGTATTCGTAACGTTGCACCGGTTAATCCCGCGATTGCCATCAGCGTGAATAATTCTGACTTAGCAAAAGGGAAGCCCAAGTTCAGCATTTGAACTGTGATGATTCCCCAATACAGCCATACGGCAAAACCACACAACAGACTGGGAATAGAAATCCATAGATTCCTATTGGCGGCCTTTTTGCCCTCGGACTCCCAAAAGTCGGGATCTTCAACATCCCATTTTTGTAGATCAGACATAGCAGTTATTCCTCATCTATTACTTTTTATAACGTTAAAAAATCATCGGCACGGGCCTGATTAACCCGTTGCTTAAACTCATCAAGCTTGATGGCGTAGAACATCAACACCATGCAAGCGGCTAACACTCCGTAAAGCAGCATGAAACAGGAACTACGAATACCCGTAAGATCTGCTGCCACACCAAACAATATCGGTAACGAAAAACCACCCAGTGCACCGATGGCGCTCACGGCACCACCCACTACACCAACGTTGTCCGGGTAGTAGTCATAAATAATTCGGAAGATGCTGGCCTTGCCAAAACCCATGGCCAAACCCACCACAAAGGTCAGCAGCACAAACATCCATAGGGAGATACGAATATCCAAAAACAGATCTCGCTCGATGCCATGAATAGTCATAGTGGTCGGCGGGTAAGATAGGAAAAACAAACAGACTAGGCAGACCCAGAAAACCAACCAATTAATCCGGCGAGCACCAAAATTATCAGCAAACCAACCGCCAAGGGCTCTGACAATGGCAGCAGGCAAGGTAAATAAAAGTGTTACAAAGGAAGCTGTTTTAAGGTCTAAACCGTATTCGCCCACATAGTACTGAGGCAACCACAAGGTCAACGCCAGGAAGCCACCAAATACAAAGTAGTAGTAGAGACCAAACCGCCAAACACGAAGCTGGCGCAAAGGGTGCAAACCTTTTGATAATGGTTGAGCCGCTCTCTTAAGGTCTTGTTGCTTTGAATCTGGACGGGTAAAAAACCAGAAGAATGCCGATATCACCAACAGCACAACACCGTAATAATTTGGCACCGCTTGCCAGCCATAGTTGAGAATAATAACCGGGGCCACCAAATTGGTTATCGCTGCTCCAACATTGCCTGCACCAAAAATACCCATCGCGGTACCCTGGAGTGCACCCTCAAACCAGCTGGAAACATAGCTGATACCAGTGGCAAAAGTGCCACCGGAAATACCAAGAACCAAACCAAAACAGAGGAATTGCCCAAAGGTTTGAGCATAGGGAAGTGTAAAAAGTGAAAGTGCAACGATGACGGTTTGAGTAAAAAAAATTATCCGCGCACTAAACCGCTCAGCAAGAATTCCACAAACAAGGCAGGCCACTGCACCAGTGAGAATAGGAGTTGCCAACAAAACACCAAACGCCGTGTCACTCAGGCCAAGATCCGAGCGTATTTGAAGACCTAAAATGGAAAATAATGTCCAGGCGGCAAAGTTGGCAGCAAATGCCACTGTGCATACACCTAGTCCGTACCACTTTTGATTGTTAAATGCTTTCATTCGGTCTTAACTAATTCAGTAAGATAATGCTGAATGTAGTGATAACTCGATATGTGGAACATGACATGCATCAATAGGTGTTAGGCCACGACCAGTACAATAACGCACGAAATACCACCAAAGTGGTAGCAATAGATTTATATTTTTAACTTATAAAACAATTAGTTAAAAAGTTTCACCTAAAAACATAGGTGACTAAATTTCTCAGTTAGGTATTTAGTGGTAAGCGCTATGGCAAAGATGATTGCTGGTCAAAAACTACGTTTTTCTCAATCCATCGCTATCCAGGTTTTAATCCCAATGATGGTCATCGGCCTGTTAGCATTGGCCAGCATGCTTGTTTCATTATTAGTTACATTGAACACACAACACGATGCAGAAGCCATCAACACAGCCGGCTCTATGCGCATGCAGTCATACCGTATTGCGGTATTACTACAACAGCAAAAAAATAATACTGCTTTTCAAATAAAAATAGCTGAAGATTTAAAAAAAGAGCATCAGTTATTTTCTCAAAAACTCTATGAATCAAGTATTTCTAGAGCTGCAAAAAAAGTAGGTAGAGGGGGAATAAAGGAAAGTTATGATGAGGTTGTAAATAATTGGGAGAAAAATATTGTCCCTATTTTTTCAACAATTATATCTGGCTCAAATATCAATGCTAAACAAATAAGTGAGGCGAGTAGCAACTACCTATCTCAAGTTGATAATCACGTCGATAAAATCAACAGCCTCGTACTAAGCATTCAACAAAATACTGAAGAGAAAATTGAATTACTGGGTATTTATGAAGGGCTGAGTATCTTTTTGTCATTTCTTGCCCTAGTTTTTATCGTTATGCGGGCTGATCAAAATTTGGTTAAACCTTTAAAAGATTTAGTACGTGCAGCCGAACATACTAGCGTGGGCGATTTTTCCTACAGAACATACTACGAAGGTGTTAATGAAATCGGCCTGCTTTGTAGTACCTTTAATGACATGTCTGCCAGTTTGGCTAGGCACTACCGAAAACTAGAAGATTTAGTCAATGAGAAAACAGCTCAATTACAACAAACCAATCAAATGCTGGACTTCCTCTACAACACGGCACAGCGATTGTCTGATGCCCCTATTGAGCGAGAAAAACTGACAGAGATTATCACTGACCTAAAAAAACTTACCGCCATTCCCCAACTCTCTCTATGTCTGACCAGCGAAGTAAGTACAGAAAAATATGATCTTATTCTTCCCGCCGATGAACAACACCCTTGTGATATAGGTGATTGTGTAAATTGTTTTAAAAACCCAAACAAAAAAATCTCCGAAAAAGGTGAAGAATCTTTTGCCATTGAAGACACTAGTGGAAGTTTCGGATTTCTGTACGTTAAAACTGGAGAAAATCTTCCCCTTGAACCCTGGCAAAAACGTTTGATAGAAGCTGTCGTAGAGCATTTGTCTTTTGCTATGGCACTACAATATCGTGAAGGGTTAAGCCGGAGGCTCATGCTATTTGAAGAACGCTCAATTATTGCCCGTGAACTCCATGATTCTTTGGCTCAGTCGCTCTCTTATATGAAAATGCAAGTTGCCAGAATCGCCAAATTATTCGAGAAAAAAGCACCGGAAGAAGATGTCCGTGAAGGTTTAGAAGATCTACAGCAAGGTATGAATGCTGCCTACAAACATCTCCGCGAACTATTAACTACATTTAGGCTAAAACTTGATGCACCCACATTATATTTGGCACTAAAAGCAACAGTAGATGATTTTGACAAAATGCGCGATGACATTGATGTTGCCCTCGACTATGGGCTTGGCAATTGTCCCTTATCGGCCAATGAAGACATTCATGTACTCCAAATTATTCGTGAAGCAATGACAAATGCCATCAAACACTCTCAAGCTGATCGCATTGAGTTGAAATGTACCCACAGCGACAACCATAAAACCATTTTTAGTGTCATCGATAATGGCGTTGGGATTTCAGACAACCCCTATAAAGACCATCACTACGGGTTATCCACCATGAAAGAGCGAGCTGCCTTAGTCGATGGTGAATTAAGCATTACCTCCAATAGCAGCGATGCTAGTGATAACAAGTCTAATAACAAAGGTACGACCGTTTCACTAACATTTATACCCGAAGCATTTAGCTAAATGAAATATATGAAAGAGATACGACTACAGCTGAGCGAGATCAATTAGCCATTGCACTAATAGAATTACACTGTGTGCTGAAATAAAACCGTTTAGGTTTTAAAAACCAATCGACAAGAGGTTTGGTGTGAGCGATTCCAAAAGCAGACTAATCCTGGTTGACGATCACCCCTTGCTTCGCAAAGGGGTTCGTCAACTAGTAGAACTCGAAGATGATATGGAAGTGATTGCTGAAGCCAGTAACGGAGCAGATGCTGTAATACTTGTTCAAGAACAAGAAGCTGATTTAGTTTTGCTCGACCTCACCATGAAAGGCATGGATGGCATAGAAACTCTCCAAGCCATGCGCGATGCCGGCGTTAGTTGCCGGATTGTAGTCTTTACTGTTTCCGATGACACCAATGACGTTGTCACCGCATTAAAAGCAGGAGCCGATGGTTATTTGTTAAAAGATATGGAGCCAGAACGATTAGTAGATCGTATCCGTGAAGCCTGTTCTGGAAAGTTAGTTCTGTCTGAGGAATTAACAGAAGTATTAGCAAAATCTTTTCGTGACGACAGCCATAAAGAAAGAGGTGACAGCTACAACTCACTAACCCGAAGAGAAAAAGAAATTCTTAAAATGATTGCTGAAGGCCTCAGTAATAAAATGATAGGCAGACAACTCAATATTGTTGAAGCGACTGTAAAAGTACATGTGAAACATTTACTGAAAAAACTAGGTTTGCGATCCAGAGTTGAAGCTGCGGTTTGGGCAGTTGAAAACCGAGTTAAATAATTTCAATGTTGTTTATCAAAAATTAATAGAATATTTCTTATTCCTCCAAGGGAACTAACAATACTTTTTGCTTAGCAAATTGAATAACACTGGGGGCAGTACCACCAATTAAAGTATCGTAAATGGGACTGTGGCCATGATTCCCCAAAATAAAAATATCTGCATTCATATCATTTGCAGCTTGAACCAATTGGTTGGCCGTTACCCCCTCCAACAGCAACGCCCTACAATTAAACCCTTCGGCCTCGACGCTGCGAGCTAACATACGAAGTTCATGCACATCATCGCCATAGGACTCAGCTAAATCATCCATCACCTCTTCACGTTCAGCGCCTTCTGTTCCCGGCAATTCTGGTTCAACTGTCGCAAGTACGAGTTCAGAGTCATAGGCTCTGGCCAAGTACTTAGCCGTATCTAAAATAGGTTCAATATTAGATCTCAAATCAACTGCAACAAAGACTCTGTTCATGTCATACACCCACACCTTGATTATCGATAAAAAAACCTCTCTCCTTAAATAGTGGTTCGAAGTTAGAATTTTTCAATTGACTCATATCAACAATTAAAAGAAGTCCTGCATCTAGAGAGAGAATTTAAAAAAATACCACTAAATATCTCATCTAAAAAAACAATTATTAAAAACAAACAGAAAAACCCTAAGATACTGTATTTAATGAATTTTTAAACAACCACCCCTACCACTTTGGTGGTAGCTTATAAACTTCTTGTTAATTCTCACAAATCGATCGATGACTTGGATCAAGTCTCTACCCCCTTCAACTTATTACATTCAGTCTGTCACTTTTTTCTAATGACACAAGGTGACACTTTTTACCGATAGCAGTTTTTAACTGACAGCAGAAATCTAGCCTCTAAAGGCCAGATCTCTGACAAGGAGAAGAGCAAAATGTCTGAAGCAAAAATAAATTTGCTGGACTTGAAAGATCCTAAAATTAAAACCTTGCACATTACCTGGTTTGCATTTTTTCTTACCTTTGTAGTCTGGTTTAGCCATGCGCCCATGCTGGCAGTGATCAAAGAAGCATTCGACCTAACCAGCCAACAAGTTAAAGCATTGATGATTCTCAATGTTGCCATGACGATTCCCGCTCGAATATTGATTGGCATATTGGTCGACAAATTTGGTCCGCGTCATGTTTACAGCGGTCTCCTGATGCTCTCCGGTGGTATCTGCGTACTTTTCGCTACCGCAAATTCTTATGAACAACTGGCACTATTCCGCTTCTTACTAGGCTTTGTCGGTGCTGGCTTTGTTATCGGTATTCGTATGGTGGGGGAATGGTTCCCTGCCAAGCAGGTAGGGCTTGCCGAAGGCATCTATGGAGGCTGGGGTAACTTTGGTTCTGCCGCTGCCGCCTTATCGTTGCCCACGATCGCACTGATGTTTGGCGGAGAAAATGGCTGGCGCTACGCTATTGGTAGCACAGGTATAATTGCCTCTTGCTACGGTATCTTCTACTACATCAATGCCCGCAATACCCCCAAAGGTTCAACCTATTTCAAACCCAAAAAATCCGGCGGATTAGAAGTTACCAGTTGGGGTGACCTGTGGTTTTACCTGGCCATGAACATTCCCATGTACATTGCACTAGCAGTGCTAACCTGGAAACTATCACCCTCCAACCTTGGTTTACTGACAAACTCTGCAGTAAATCTGATCTATATTGGCCTAGTTGCCCTCTATCTGTTCCAAGCCAGTCAAATTTGGAAAGTGAATCACGAACACCTAAAAGCTGGTGTTCCTGAGATGCAACGTTACAAGTTTAAACAAGTCGCTATTCTCGACTGGTCTTACTTTGTCACCTTTGGTTCAGAGCTTGCTGTAGTCTCCATGTTACCGCTGTTTTTCCTGGAAACATTTGAAGGGCTCGACCCGGTTAAAGCAGGTATGCTTGCATCAGGGTTCGCCTTTATGAATCTGATAGCACGTCCCAGTGGCGGCTGGTTCAGCGACCATTTTGGCCGCAGAAAAACAATGATGATCCTGATATGTGGGCTGGCTGCCGGTTACTTTATGTTGAGCCAGGTAAATAGCGGCTGGTGGATTCCGCTAGCGGTCGTAGCCACCATGTGCTGCTCTTTCTTTGTTCAAGCAGGTGAAGGTGCCGTATTCGCCATGGTGCCACTGGTGCAACGCCGCATGACTGGACAAATTGCCGGTATGGCTGGTGCCTACGGGAATGTGGGTGCAGTAACCTATCTAACCGCCCTGTCCTTTGTTGACTACAATACTTTCTTCCTATTGATTGCGGCCTCTGCCGGTGTCATCTTCCTTGCAGTCCTCTTCCTAGAAGAGCCCGCCGGGAAAATGGCTGAAGTATTACCTGATGGTACTGTTGAATTAATTGATGTTACTTAATCAATGATATTTTTTAATCTCATAAACTGGCCCGGCAACCATTGTTTCAGATCAGGCCTCGAATATTGTTTCGGGGCTTAATTCGAACCTTGTTGCGGGCCTTATCGTTAGGCTAAAGTCATCCTATGGAACTCAATCATTCCTTTAAAGCCACGACAGGCATGTTCACATCAGCGGGTATAAAACCTGTCAATGAGGACGCTGTTGGCTTTTGTATTCCCGATAACCACTTGCTCAACACCAAGGGAGTTGTAGCCGTTGTTGCAGATGGCGTCAGTACTGCTGAGGCGGGAAAAGAAGCAGCTGAACGCTGTGTAAATACCGTTCTCACCGATTACTACACCACCCCGGAAACCTGGAGTGTCAAACACGCCACACAGAAAATACTCACCCCCTTAAACCGTAAACTCTATAATTTGGGGAATGAAATCCCCAATGAAGCCAGGGGCTATATCACCACCCTGAGCTTTATGGTGGTGAAGTCCCATCTCGCTTATTTATTTCATATCGGCGATAGTCGGATTTACCAACTTAGTGCTGAAACCGGCAAATTTACCCAGCTCACCCGCGACCACACCGCCGGTATATCCAAAGACGAAAACTACCTGATTCGGGCTATGGGGATGGATACCAGCCTCAATGTAGATTCCAGTGTAGTCACTTTGCATCCAGGTGATATTTTCTTTCTTAGCACCGATGGTATTCATGATTTTGTGCCAGAGACAGAAATACGCACACTGATAGAAAACCATCCCGATGATTATGATGCTGCCTGTAAAGCCATAGTGGATGCCGCCAGTGCGCATGAAAGCAATGACAACCTGAGTTGTTGCTTGCTACGAATAGACCAACTTGGCCTGGAAAATATTGAGGATCTCAATGAACGCCTAACCCGACTGCCCTTTCCACCAGAATTAGCTCCTGGACTGAAAATAGATGGCTACGAAGTATTAGAGGAAATGTATGCCAGTGAGCGCAGCCAACTGTACCGCGTCAGGCACATGGAAACGGGTGATACCCTGGTGATGAAAAC
>Ga0070726_10004509_pt1 | contig 11068 bp, 6 predicted proteins | sample tdAd471_FD_67275 | JGI IMG/M metagenome (GOLD analysis project Ga0070726, IMG submission 67275) | Marine sediment microbial communities from the Atlantic coast under amendment with organic carbon and nitrate - tdAd47.1 | ecosystem: Environmental > Aquatic > Marine > Coastal > Sediment | place...
GGACGACTCTTTGGAGTGCGGCTGCTTGCTGCCGCTTTTCCCCGGGGAGCTTGCTCCCCATCTCCGGAAGCAAGCTGAACCACCGCCCAACGGATTTTGCCGTGAGCAAGCTCACTCCGTAAGAGCGTAAGCGAGCTTACGCACTCCAAAGGGCTCACCAAGCTCCTTGGAGGAAAGGGTTTTGCGCTCGTTACACCGGTCCCCCCCGTGTAGCGGACTACCCTTCCGGCACTCCGGGAGAAGCCCTGCGAAGTGCCGCAGTAGCGGCAAGGCTGGCAATCCCACGGAGGACCGTGGGAACGAGTAAAGACCTATGGCGAAGAAAAACGGAGAGGGTGCCACCCTCAAGGACACGAGGTACGAGTGGCCTTGTGGGTGAGGGGTATCTATAGGTCCAGCACCCGTGGGGCCTGAGGATGGCCGGACAAGCACTTTCCAAATCGTGGAATACTTCGCTATCATGAAGCCTCAACCCATTACGAAAGGCCCCCTGTGCGACGTACTCTTCTCCTCTTGGCTGCCATTGCAACATCCTTCGTCCCCGCCGCATCCCCCAACATCGTCCTGGTCTTCATCGACGACATGGGCTGGGGCGACTTTTCCGCTTTTGGCAACGAGGCGGTCGAAACCCAACACATCGACCGGCTGGCCTCTGAGGGGATTCGCTTCGAGCAATTCTACGTGAACTCGCCCATCTGCTCGCCGTCACGGACCGCCATTTCCACGGGCCAGTATCCCCAGCGGTGGCGCATAGGCTCGTACCTGGCCGCCCGAGACTTAAACAAGAAGCGGGGCGTTGCCCAATGGCTCGACCCGAAGGCCCCTATGCTCGCGCGCATCCTCCACGATGCGGGTTACGCCACGGGCCACTTCGGTAAGTGGCATATGGGCGGCCAGCGTGACGTGGGCGAAGCGCCCCTCATCACCGAATATGGCTTCGACGAATCCCTCACGAATTTCGAAGGGCTCGGCCCCCGCGTCCTCCCCCTGTGCAACGCCTTCGACGGGAAACCCCTGAAACGCCACGATCTCGGCTCGGCGAAATTGGGCCACGGCCCCATCCAATGGGAAGACCGGGCGGCTATCACCCAGACCTTTACCCAGGCCGCCTTGGGCTTCATCCAGAAGGCAGAGTCGGCGGGACAGCCTTTCTACGTCAACGTTTGGCCCGACGATGTCCATTCCCCCTTCTATCCGCCCGAAGCGCGGCGGGGTGATGGCAAAAAGCGAACGCTTTACCACGGTGTCCTCGACACCATGGACGAGCAACTTGGGGGACTCTTCGACTACATCCGCAACAGCGAGACACTCCGGGACAACACCCTCATCCTCGTCTGTTCCGACAACGGCCCCGAGCAGGGTGCCGGCTCGGCGGGTCCCTTCCGGGGATTGAAGACCATGCTCTACGAAGGGGGTATCCGCTCGCCCCTCATTGCCTGGGGACCGGGGCTGGTGAAGGGTGCGGGCACCGTCAATGACAGCTCCTTCTTTTCCGCCATCGACCTCGTGCCCACCGTGCTCGATATGGCCCAGGTGCCCATACCCGACGCAATCGAATTTGATGGCGAGGCGCTCTCCGCCGTGTTGACGGGCACGTCAAGCGCCTCCCGTAAGCACTCCCTCTTCTTCCGCCGTCCCCCCGACCGGGATGCCTACTACGGTGTAGCGGACCTTCCCGATCTTGCGGTGCGCGAGGGCAAGTGGAAGTTGCTCTGTGAATACGACGGGAGTCAGCCGGAACTGTATGACCTGGAATCAGACCGGGAAGAGCGCAACAACGTGGCAGCCGAGCACCCGAAAGTCGTGACTCGCCTGACCCAGGCCGTCGTGTCGTGGCACGAGGCCATGCCACAGGACCATGGCGCCACCTTTACGAAATAACCCAGCAGGAGCCGAGCGCCTTCATAAAGACTCAGGCCAAACGTGCCGCGGGATCGCGCTTCGGGTGCGACGGCGTCGCGCCGAAACGCGTTCGTGCGCCTCTCGGGTCATCTAGCCGGGGTGTCCTACCCAATCACTCAATTCGCCAATCGATGAGAGCGCAGAAATCATGAGGCCCATGCCCGCAATCACGCACGAACCCGTCAGACTCGTTGAAACTCGTCTTTTGGGGATCGCGCGGCACGGTAATTCCAACCGGCTCGGGACCCTCAAGCGCGAGAAGCCGGTTAAGGCAACTCTCCCGTCGCCTTGTTGATCAGCACCCGCTCGCGCGCAGCGTCCGACGTAAAGCTGCCTGCCATAATGTCTTCCTCGGTAAAGACGGCCATGAGGATATCCCGTTCCTTGTAGCGGCTGTAATCGTAGATGAGGTAGATGCGACCATCCTTGGTTTCGACGCCATCCGGATAAGAAACCCCGCTCCGCTCGTCGACCATGAGTCCCCCCTCCCACGTGGCGCCATCGTCGCCGGACAGAAAAGCCGTCAGGTGCGACCGGGTCTTGCCGTCCGACGGATTGTGGCGGACGAAGAGCAGTTTGCCCGAGGCCAGTCGTCGCAGGAAAAAGCGCGCGGAGGGCAAGGGCGAGAAGGCCGCCGGGTCCGTTTCACCCCAGGTCTGGCCGCCGTCCCTGGAAACAGCCTGACCAATACCACGGCCCGTGCGCAGCAACATCCAGAGGCTGCCATCGCCCCGCTCGACGACCATGTGTTCGTCAAAGGCCGGGTTGGACATGCGCGCGCCGCCATAGCGCGTCCACGTGCCGCCATTGTCCCTTGAGCCCACCACATTGGCCCCCGCCTCTTCTGTCAGATGGAAGGCGTGGTCGGGATTGGGCGCAACACGCCACAGGGCCGCGGGAAGAAGCCAGGCCCCCGTCGACGTCACCGTGGGCTTATTCATCAACACACCATTGCACAGGCGGCGGGGCGCGGACCAATCCGGGTCTTCGTCACCGGGACTTTCGGTCACCATGGCCCACACACCGGCCCGGCCATCCCAAATGTTACTGACGGCCGTGGGGTTTTTATCGCCGCCATAGCCCTGCGACCAAAACAGCCAGAGCCGTCCCAGGGGATCAGTCCATAGGGCCGGGTCGAAGGCACGGACGATACCGTCAGGGTGAACGATACGTTTCTGGGTCCAGGATTGGCCGTCATCGTCGCTCGTGTAGAGCAAGACATAATTCCAAATGCCCTCCGTGGGGCCGCCGCTGTACCACGTGGCCCAGAGACGTCCGTTTTCCGCCCGCTCGATACCCGGGATGCCCTGCCAGATTCGCGCCTCGTCGGCGTATTCCGGGCCCGCATCCACGATAACATTTGGCGGGTCCAGCGCGGGGTCCCCGGTGGGGATGGACGCGATTGCGGCGATGATTATTGGAAGGGTATTCATGGGGATATCCTTGTCGTAGTTGGCAGGAGATTGGCATTGTAGCTGGTTAACGGCGGGGAGACAAAGGAAATCGTGGAAACCGAAGAGGGTGCCACCCTTACAGACACGAGGTACGAGTGGCTTTACGGGTGCGACGAGACAGCGCACCCGTAAGCTCCCCCGTTTCACTCCTCCGCGTAAGGGTGGCACCCCACAGTGGCCACAGCGGTATTCGAGACACAATCAACGGCATCGCGTGCAAACTCTGGCTCACGAGTGGCAAAACGTCCCTGAGTTCGTCCCATTGACACCCGACACAGGCCCCCGTACACTGGTGCTGAGTTATTACCGTGCAACCCCCACCACACGAGAGACCTTCATCATGACCGGGCGTATGCTCTCTATCCTTCTCACCCTCGTCGCCACCCACGTGATGGCCGCCGAACGGCCCAACATCCTCTGGCTTTCCGTCGAAGACATCAGTCCCCACCTCGGCTCCTATGGCTATCCCAACGCCAAGACACCCACCTTGGACACCCTGGCCACCGAGGGCACCCGCTACACCCACGCCTACAGCACGGCGGGCGTCTGCGCACCCAGCCGCTCGGCCATTATCACGGGCATGTATCAGACCACCCTGGGCACCCAGCATATGCGGGCCAAGGCCAAACTCCCCGAGCACATCCAACCCTTCACCATCCCCCTGCGCGAAGCGGGTTATTATTGCACCAACAACTCAAAAACGGACTACCAGTTCGACGCCCCCAAGGAAACCTGGGACGAAACGAGCAAGTCTGCCCACTGGAAGAACCGACCCAAAGACCAGCCCTTCTTCGCTGTATTTAACTATACCGGGTGCCACGAATCGGGCATTGCCAACACAGAGAAATACCAAACGGTCACGGAAGGCCTCACGCCCATCAAGCGGAACGTGGCCGCCGAATCTCTCCCGCCCTACTACCCTGATACGCCCACCGTGCGGGAAGATTGGGGTCGTTATTACGATGTCATTACGGCCATGGACCGATGGGTCGCCGGGCACCTGAAGGCCCTGGACGACGCGGGGCTCGCCGACGACACTATCGTCATCTATTGGTCGGATCATGGCGTGGGACTGCCCCGGGCGAAGCGCTGGCTCTATGAATCGGGCACCCACGTGCCCCTTATCGTGCGCATCCCTCCAAAGTATCGCACCGGCACACAGGCCATTCCAGGCACCGTATCCGACCAGCTCATCAGCCTCATGGATCTGGGCCCTACCACCTTGAATCTCGCCGGAGTGACCGTGCCCGCCCACATGCAGGGCCAGCCCTTCCTCGGGAAAAAACTCCCCGCACCCCGCACCTACATCTATGGCGCACGGGACCGAATGGACGAACGTTATGACATTATCCGCATGGTGCGCGGCAAGCGTTTCCGCTACATCCGCAACTACGAACCCTTCAAGCCCTATTACCAATACATGAATACCCCCGAGAAGGGACAAACCATGAAGGCCATCCGCGCGGCCGAGGCCAACGGCACCGCCACGCCTGCCCTGGCCCTGAACCTCCAGCCCGGAAAGCCCATGGAGGAACTCTATGACGTGAACGCCGATCCCCACGAGATTCGTAACCTCGCGAAAGACCCGGCTCACCAGAAGACCTTGAAGCGCCTCCGACAGGCTCACCTCGATTGGGTGCTGGAAACCCGCGACGTGGGCCTCATCCCCGAGCCGGATATTGCGGAGCGTGCCGAGGAACTCGGCAGTGCCTGGGCCATCCTCAATGGCGAAAACGGCGCGGCACTCATGGAACGGGTCCGCGATGCCGCCTCCCTCGCCCTGGCGGGACCGGAAAAAATGCCCGACATGATGGCCGCGCTGGACGACAGGGATGCCGCTGTTCGCTATTGGGCTGCCACGGCCCTGGGCAATCAGGGCGCAGGTGCCAAAGAGGCCCATGATGCCTTGGTAAAGACGCTGGCGGATACCTCGGCCGTCGTGCGGGTTGCGGCGGCACGGGCCCTGGCACGGATGGGCGACGTGGAGCCGAGCCTTCCCGTCTTGACCGAAGTGCTCGACAACGGCACCCAATGGGCACGGGTTCATGCCGCCATCGTATTGGATGAAATGGATGAAGCCGCCCGGCCCGCCCTCGCCGCCATGGAGCGGAACAAGGCCTATCGAAAAGGCATGGTCGCCGATGGAAAGTACACGGTGCGCGTATTAAATCGGGCGCTCAATGAACTGCAGGGCACCAACAACGTGGTGAAATAGGGGACGCCTGTTTTCTACCACGGAAGGCAGGAGGACGATAAGGGTGCCACAACATCTGAATCGCTGAACCAAGCACCATGCCCTGGCCCAGCGTGCACCCGGTTGCGGGTAGCCCCCCACTCCGACCCTTCGCTAGATGGGCACCTCATCTATCGAAGGACACGATATGGGCGCCACGGACAAGCTTCCATCCTCGTTCCTACGGTCCCCCGTAGGAATGCATACCACGCCGCTCCTGCGGCGAATACGTGGCGGGAAAACTGCGGTGCCTACCTGGAGCCTTCGGAAACTGGCTCTACGGTGTTCCGCAGTAGCGGAACGGCCCGCGCTACCACGGAGGACTGCAGGAACGAGGTGGGCTGATTCCAAGAGTCGTCTACGAACCCTGAAGCGACTGAATTGACTCACGGTATGTCTGTAATTAGACTGCCTTGGAAGCCAACTTTCAGGAGGATTCAACCTTGTTATTTTCTGCACGCCTGCTTGCCCTCGCACTCTTCTTCGTCAGCCTGGCCTGTATCGTCCACGCTGCGCCGCCCAATATCGTCCTCATCGTGTCTGACGACCAAGGCTACAACGACCTGGGCCATGTCAGTGGCGAGATCTTCACGCCCCACCTCGATCGCCTTGCTGCCGAAGGCGTGCGCCTCACCGACTTCTACGTTTCCTGGCCCGCCTGCACCCCCTCGCGGGGGAGCATCCTCACCGGCCGCTATCCCCAGCGCAATGGCCTCTACGACATGATTCGTAACGACGTGGCCGACTTTGGAAAAAAAATATCCACCGCCGATTATCCCTATACGCCCGAGCGCATCCTGGGCATGGACACCCGGGAGGTAGGCATCGCCGAAGTCCTGAGCGACGCCGGATACCGCTGTGGCGTCTTTGGCAAGTGGGACGGCGGTCAGCTCAAGCGCTACCTCCCCCTTCAGCGGGGCTTCCACGATTTTTATGGATTCACCAACACGGGCATTGACTACTACACCCACGAGCGTTACGGCACGCCCTCCATGTATCGCAACAACACGCCCACCACGGAAGACAAGGGCAACTATGCCACCGACCTCTTCGAACGGGAGGCCCTCCGCTTCATCGAAGCAAACAAAGCCCGTCCCTTTTTCCTCTACGTGCCCTTCAACGCACCCCACGGCTCTTCCAACTTAGACCCGGCCATTCGGGGCACCGTGCAGGCCCCCGATGAATACCGGGCGATGTACCCCGACCTCCTGGCAAAGGCAGGCCTGGAGCCCGGCAAGCGTTATGGCAAAGAGGCCATGGTGCCCAACAAGGCCGAGCGCGTGCTAGGTTACAAGGCGGCCACCACCTGTATGGATGATTCCATTGGCGCCATCCTCGATGCACTCGACAAAAACAACCTGGCCAAAAACACCATCGTAATCTTCTTCTCCGACAACGGCGGCAGTGGCAGTGCGGACAACCGCCCCTTGAATGGACGAAAGGGTCAGGTCCTGGAAGGGGGCATTCGCGTGCCCTGTATCATCCGCTGGCCCGGCATTACCCAACCCGGCACGGTCTCCGACGCCTTCCTCACCTCCCTCGAACTCTTCCCCACGCTGTGTGCCGCCACCGGTACCTCGACTCCCGAGGGGGTAGTCCTCGATGGCTACGACATGACCCCCGTGCTGGCCGGTGCCCCCTCGCCCCGCACGGAAATGTTCTGGCAGCGTCGCGCCGAAAAAGCGGCCCGTGTCGGACAATGGAAATGGGTGAAGGCCCGACGGGGCTCCGGGCTCTACAATCTCGCCGACGACATCGGCGAGCGCCATGACCTCTCCAACGAGCAACCCGAGGCCCTCGAAATGGTCAAAGAGAAATTCGCCACCTGGCGGGCCACCATGGACGCCACCGAGCCCCGGGGACCCTTCCGGGATTATTGAGGAGTGCCACGGGGAGCAAGTTACAACAAGACAAAGTACGTGGGATAGGCGTCCCGCCTGTCATGGTGCGACGCAACACTTACCAAGTCGACGCACACCAAATCCCACCACGCCCTGGAGTGCGTAAGCTTGCTTACGCTCTTATGAAGCAAGCTTGCTTGCGGCCCTGCCCACAGCACCCGGAACTCCTCGCCCTTCCACCGGGAGCAAGCTCCCTCAACAGGGCGGCAGCAAGCTGCCACACTCCAAAGAGTCACCCCCTAACGCGGAGAACGGTCCCAAATAGAAACAGGGCCACTGGAATCCCAGTGGCCCTGCATCAACGCATCAAAAACAGATTCACTTCGCGTCGACCGTCACACCCGGCCAGTCATCCGTGCGGAAGGGGCTCGCAGGCAAGCCGGCTTCGTTGTACAGTGTAGACACCGGGTTTGCAGCCCAGCCATAGCGAACAGCCTTGGGCGCGGACACGGCGTCCGAGGAAACGATGACCTTCTTACCCTTGACCTCAGCATCGGCCCAAACAAATTGCTGGTCTTCACCGGCAATCATAAAGCCCTTCAGTTCGCCCGCCTTGGGGTGGAGGCCCTTGGCATAGTCAAAGGAAATGACGACCTTGTCACCGTCGATGCGGTGGGACTTATACAAGGGCCCCGACGGCACGACGTCACGCATGCCATAGTCAAAACGGAGGGCCCAGCGGGCGAGCCGCTTGCCAACGTCTTGCTTATTGCGGGGGTGGATGTCGTCGGCCTCACCGATGTCGATGGCCGAGGCCATACCGGTGTTTTTCAGTTCCAGTGTCATCAACTGGGCTTCCCGCAGTTCCGCCCAATCACTATCGGCGACAGGTTCTTTCACACGCTTCTTATAGTTCGCCAACTGCACGAGATAGAAGGGAAAGTCGCCTTGGTCCCAGTGCATGCGCCAGTCTTCAATCATGGCGGGAAAAATCGTACGGTACTGATAGGCACGGCCGGCGTTCGATTCGCCCTGATACCAGATGGCACCCTTGATGCCAAAGGGCACGATGGGATGAATCATGCCATTGTAGAGGCTTGAAATCCGGTGGGGGTGATCCGGGCCATAAGGCGCACGAGGCTTCCGCGCATCCGTCTCACCCGCATCTTTCTTGGCCTGCCACTCGACCACTTTCTTGTCATAGGCCACTTTGGTCTCTGGCCACTTCGCCAGAACGTCTTCCCACCGTTTCGTAATCGGCGCAAAGGCCGCCACCGTGTCCACCGTCTCCTGGCTCGTCCAGGATTCTGAGGGCGTGCCGCCCCACGACGTGTGAATCAGGCCCACGGGGATGTTCAGCTTCTGATGCAACTCGCGGCCGAAGTAGTAGGCCACCGCCGAAAAACCGGGGATCGTTTCGGGCGTGCACGCTTCCCACGTGCCTTCACAATCTTCCTGCGGCGTATCGGCCGTCACCCGTTTTACATAGAAAAGCCGGAGGTTGGGATACTTCGCCGCCGCGATTTCCTTTTCCGGATCGTTCGACTGTTTTACGCTCCATTGCATGTTGGACTGGCCGGAGGCCACCCACACTTCGCCGATGAGGATGTCATCAAAATAAAGCGACTCGGCTCCCAGGCTCACCCGCAGGTCATAGGCCGTGTTGCCCGCCGACTTGGAATCCAACGCCGCCATCCAGCGCCCATCAGCACCCACCGTCACCTCCTGCACCTGCTCACCAAACTGGACCGTCAACACCGCACCCGGATCGGCCTTGCCCCAGATGGGATTCTTCTGTTTCTGCTGCAATACCATGTGGCTGCTGAAGATGCTCGGCATCCACAATTCCGCCTGGGCACTCAGCCCCACCGCAACGACAATGGCCAGCAGACCAACGTGACGAAGTAATCGCATGTGTTCGTATTCCTTCCTGCAAGAGTTTCTTTCAAAAGCACAAGGAAGAAAGCGTAACAAAATGAGGGGGGAAGGGCAAGGCGGCGAACTGGTGGTTGTTCAGCGTAGTCTTGAGAGCTTTTTTTGAAGATAGTAGGCCACTACACCGGCATACTTCTCCAGCCTGCCATTCGCGTCAGGTTTGCGCACACGTTCGAGTTGAGCACGAACCTGACTACGTGTCCGCATACCCTCTCTTGTTCCCAATACGTTCGACACAGCAATAATGACGTTTTTCGGTCATTCCTGAGGGCAGCCAAATTAAGATTCAGGATATTCTTCGGGTCCCGTTTACTCTTGCCCTGCTGCTCGCTCTTGCCGAGTTGTTCCGAGAAGGCTTTATCGTCTGGAGCGGAGATAGACCCATCACCTTGGTAGACCAGCCGCGCTTCCACATTGTGGGCGCTGTTGGCGGGGTTGTACTTGAGTAAACTGTCCGCCTTTCTGGTGTCACAGCACTGCTCACTCTTGGCATCAGAAGCCGCAATAACGCCGTTGCACGCCGCAAGAAGGTTGGTGTAGTTCAGTTCCTCTCTTGGAAAACGCGACCGAGGATGCCAATGTTCTACTTTCATCGAATCAAGATCGATGCGCCGCATACAATAGCAACATAAGTAGCCTTGCTCTTCCAACAGAGCCAATTTCAATTTGCGAGAAACGTTGCCACCAAGCCCGCTATAGGATGCTCCAGGTGTCTTCTTAAACGCTATGAGTTCCTTCGGCTGCGCCCCCTTTTCAATATTCAGCACCACTTCCCTCCAGCATGGCCAACATCGTTTTTGCCTGTATCAGTTCGGGAATCTCTCCGCCCAGTTCCCCCTCCAGAACTGCGACACGCTCACGCGCGCCATCGAATTCATCGTTGGAAATTAACTCAAAAATCTTCTTGAGCGCTTTCTCCGTTTCCGAATCCCGCACACGCGTTCCCATCAACTCCTCGAGTATCGAGTTGGAGTCGAGGCCTTGGGAGCGTGTAGGCAAGCTAATCTGTTGCCCCAGCTCCGAATCCACATACAGACACCGAATGTCTTCGTGCGCCACTTCACCCAAAACCTGAGGTGAATGAGTCGAAACAACAAACTGGATATTGGGAAAGGTAGTTCGAAGGTTCTTCAATATGCCACGCTGCCAATCCGGATGGAGATGGAGCTCAATCTCATCGATTAGCACAACACCTTCACCCTGGAGGGGATCCTCCAGCACGGGATTGGCCAAGGACAGGCGACGGGCCAAATCACCCACCATGGCGACATAACACTTTTCACCATCCGAAAGCTGGTCCAATCGGATGGGATGACCACCCTTGAGGGCCACCATAGCAAGCTCACGACGGCGGATATGAACCTCTTTGAGATTCATAGGCAAGTCGGAAAATGCTCTCCGCACCGCTTTCAGGTGTAAATCGAGACGTCCGATAGAAATTTCTAAGTCTTCGCCACCTGGCAACTTTCGCGTGCTATATTTCTTGCTTTCGTTCTCTACATCTTCACTGGCCCTGAACCATTGAAAGAAGGATTGAAAATTGGTGGATCCCGCGAGACTCGATTCATAGGTCTTGAGCAACTGGAATACATCGCGATCCTGGGGCGTATCCACGTCAATCGACTTAACGACCCTGTCGACTCCGTAATAGACCATCACAGGTATGGAACATTGCCCCCGCGTCGCCGTAATATCGGTTCGGA
>Ga0070726_10004510_pt1 | contig 11068 bp, 10 predicted proteins | sample tdAd471_FD_67275 | JGI IMG/M metagenome (GOLD analysis project Ga0070726, IMG submission 67275) | Marine sediment microbial communities from the Atlantic coast under amendment with organic carbon and nitrate - tdAd47.1 | ecosystem: Environmental > Aquatic > Marine > Coastal > Sediment | place...
TCGCGGATGAAACCCAGGACGGTGCCGCCACCGGTGGCTATGCAGCCCCCTCCAGCCCGGAATTCCGCGACGCACAATTGGCCAAGTTCCGGGAATTGGCGCCGGAAATGGACATTGTGATCTGCACCGCGCTGATCCCGGGCCGCGACGCGCCGAAATTGTGGCTGGAAGATATGGTCGCAATGCAAAAACCCGGCTCGGTCGTTGTTGATCTCGCTGCCGAGAGGGGGGGCAATTGCGACCTCACTGAAATGGACAAAAAGGTCGAAAGCAAGAACGGTGTGACCATCATCGGCTATACCGATTTCCCAAGCCGGATGGCCACCCAATCGTCCGAGCTGTATTCGACCAATATCCGGCACATGATGACCGACCTGACCCCGGAAAAGGACGGTCAGGTTGTTCATGACATGGAAGATGATGTGATCCGCGGCGCGACCGTGGCCTTTGAAGGCACCATCACATTCCCGCCGCCGCCGCCTAAAATCAAAGCGATTGCCGCGGCCAAGCCGAAAGCCCCGGAAAAAACCCCGGAAGAAAAAGCCGCCGAGGAAGCTGCCGCCGCGAAAAAGGCTGGCCAGCAACAGGTTGGTCTTCTGGTGATCGGCGGTTTGCTGATGCTGTTGATTGGCATGTACGCCCCGGCCGCTTTCATGCAGCATTTCATCGTTTTTGCCCTCGCGGTCTTTGTCGGCTTCCAGGTGATTTGGGGGGTTGCGCACAGCCTGCACACCCCGCTGATGGCGGTGACCAATGCCATTTCCGGTATTATTATCCTGGGCGCGCTATTGCAGCTTGGCTCGGGCATTGGTGTTGTCACCATCCTTGCCGCAATCTCGGTTCTGATTGCGACCATCAACGTCGTCGGGGGTTTTATGGTGACACGCCGTATGCTCCAGATGTTCCAGAAATCCTGAACGGGCGGAGTTTGATCCATGAACGCTTCTGACCTTTTGAGCGCAGAAATTCAGACGGCTGCCTATATCGCGGCAACGGTTCTGTTCATCCTGTCCCTTGGCGGACTGAAAGACCAGGAAAGCGCCAAGCGCGGTGTCTGGTACGGTATTATCGGCATGGCCATCGCGGTCGTCGCGACGATCTTTGGGCCGGGTGTGGCCATCGACGCCGTTCTGGTTGTCGCCATTCTGATCGGCGCCGTCATCGGTGTCATCGTGGCCCAGCGGGTTGAAATGACCGGAATGCCGCAACTGGTGGCTGCGCTGCACAGTTTTGTCGGCCTTGCTGCCGTGTTCATCGGCCTTAATTCCGATATGACGGCGCATCATTTTGACACCCATGCCGAAGAGGTGATCCACGAGGTGGAAATCTTCCTTGGCGTCTTCATCGGCGCGATCACGTTTACCGGGTCCATCATCGCCTATGGCAAACTGGCCGGAAAAATTGGCGGCAAGGCCATGATCCTGCCGGGCCGCCACCTCTGGAACATTCTGATGGTGGGCGCTTCGCTGGTGCTCCTGGTAATGTATATGCAAGGCGCTGGCTCCTGGACATTGTACCTGATGACCCTCATCGCGTTTGTCGTTGGCGCCCATCTGGTCATGGCCATCGGCGGTGCGGACATGCCCGTCGTTGTCTCCATGTTGAACAGCTATTCCGGCTGGGCCGCGGCGGCGACCGGCTTCTTGCTTGGCAATGACCTTCTGATCGTGACCGGCGCACTCGTCGGCTCGTCCGGTGCGATCCTTTCCTATATCATGTGCAAGGCGATGAACCGTCATTTCCTGAGCGTGATTCTGGGCGGCTTCGGCGGCAGTTCGGGCCCCGCGATGGAAATCGAGGGCGAGCAGGTGGCCATCGACGCTGATGGCGTTGCCGCCGCGTTGGAGGATGCCAGCAGCGTCATCATCGTGCCCGGTTACGGCATGGCCGTTGCGCAGGCCCAGCAAGGTGTCGCGGAACTGACCCGCCGGTTGCGGGCCAAGGGCAAAACAGTGCGCTTTGGCATTCATCCGGTGGCGGGCCGTCTGCCGGGCCATATGAATGTGCTGCTGGCCGAGGCCAAAGTGCCTTACGACATCGTGCTGGAAATGGATGAGATCAACGACGACTTCCCGGAAACGGATGTTGCCATCGTGATCGGGTCCAACGACATCGTGAACCCCGCCGCCCAAGAGGATCCAAACAGCCCCATCGCCGGCATGCCGGTTCTGGAGGTCTGGAAGGCCAAAACGGTCTTTGTATCCAAACGCGGCCAGGGCACCGGCTATTCCGGGATCGAGAATCCGCTCTTCTTCAAAGAGAACACCCGGATGTTCTATGGCGATGCAAAGGCCAGCCTGGACACACTTCTGACCAAGATCAGTTAATGGAACGGGGCCCTTCGGGGCCCCTTCTTCTTGGCCCAAATACTCAAAAAAAATCTCCCCACTTGCGGCCGGGATCACCAGCCGCCACTCTGAGTGCATGACGGCCATCCCTAAATCCTTGCTGCAAGACCTGTTTGAAGCCGCCGTTTCGGCAGCGGATCCGGGTTTGCGGCTTCGGTCTGCGGTTCCGGCCCCGCCGAAAGGGCGTACCATTGTCATTGGGGCGGGCAAAGCCGCGGCGCATATGGCCGCCGCTCTGGAGGCGGTCTGGCCCGCCCCCCTTTCTGGCACCGTGGTCACGCAATATGGGGCCAGGGTGCCGTGCCAGCATATCAACGTGCTGGAGGCCGCCCATCCGGTGCCTGATCACGCCGGTTTGGCGGCCAGCGAGGCGCTGTTTCAGGCGGTCTCGGACCTCACTGCGGAAGATCTCGTGATCGCCCTCATTTCCGGTGGGGGATCGTCCCTGTTGCCGGCCCCGGTGGCAGGGCTGGAACTGGCCGATGAACAGCTCCTTGGCCGCGCTTTGCTGGCTTCAGGCGCGCCGATTTCAGTGATGAATCTCCTGCGAAAACAGATCAGCCGGATCAAGGGCGGCAAATTGGCGGCGGCGGCCCACCCGGCACGGGTTGTCACCCTCATTATTTCCGATGTCCCCGGCGACATTCCAAACGAGGTCGCCTCAGGCCCGACGATCCCAGGCCCCGGTGGCGGCCGCGAGGCTGCCAAGGCGCTGGCCCATTTGCGCCTTTCCCTGCCGCCCCATCTGGACCGCGCCCTACGCGCCGGCACGGCACCGCGCCCGAATGCTCCGGAATTCGCGCGGGACGCGGTGCATGTCATTGCCTCAGCGCAGTTGTCGCTGGCGGCGGCGGCAGATCTGGCCCGCCAAAGAGGGATCGAGGTCAGGGTTCTCTCCGACGCCATCGAAGGTGAGGCACGCCGCGTCGGGGCTGATCATGCAAGGCTGGCGCTGGCCGAGGCGGGCGCGCGCGCGCCGGCCTCCCCGCCCTTGCTGCTGCTGTCGGGCGGAGAGACCACCGTGACCCTGACCGGTGCGGGACGGGGCGGACGGAACACGGAGTACCTGTTGGCCTTTGCATTGGACATTGCCGGGCATCCAGGGATCACGGCCCTGGCGGCGGACACGGACGGGATTGACGGGACCGAAAACAATGCCGGGGCATTTGCTGATGGCAACACAGTGGCGAAAATCACAGCCGCCGGTGGCGATGCGGCGCAATTGCTTGCCACCCATGACACATGGCGGGCCTTTGATCTGGCCGGGGATCTTTTCGTCACGGGGCCGACCGGAACCAATGTCAATGATTTCAGGGCAATTCTGATTGGGTGATCACGTGTCCCAGTCTGGGGGGCGCTTCTCCAGAAAGGCCGAAATACCTTCGGCCGTGTCGGGGCGCATCAGATTTTCAACAATTACCGTGGCTGTATGGGCATAAGCCTTGTCCAGTGGCAGGCCAAGCTGGTCATAAAAGGCCCGTTTTCCGATCTTGACCGCTGCCGTCATTTTGCCGGCAATGGTCTCAGCCAATCCCAATGTCTCGCCGGCAAGGTCATTTTCGGGTACCGATCGGTTGATCAGACCCAGTTCGACGGCGCGGGGCGCATCGACAAAACCGCCCGTGGTCAGCATTTCGAACGCCGCTTTCCGGCCGATATTGCGGGTCAGCGCCACCATCGGGGTTGAACAGAACAATCCGATATTGACGCCATTGACCCCAAAGCGCGTGGTGTCAGCGGCAACGGCCAGATCGCAGCTGGCGACCAATTGGCACCCGGCCGCCGTGGCGATGCCGTGGACCTCGGCGATCACCGGCTGGGGCAGGGTAGGGATCAGCATCATCATCTCAGAACAGCGGCGAAACAGATCCTCGAACATTGCACGACCGCCATCCTCGGTGCTGCGATTGGCCGTCATTTCTTTCAAATCGTGGCCCGCACAAAACGCTTTCCCCGCACCGCGCAGGATTATGACGCGGATCGTGCGGTCCTCAGCCAGGGCACGCAATGTGGTTGTCAGATTGTCGATCATGGCATCCGACAGGGCGTTCAGGCTTTTTGGGGCATTCATCGTCAGAACCGTGACATGGTCCCGGTCTTCTCGGAGCAAAAGAGGTTCAGCCATCGGTTTTCCCATTGTATTGGTCGCCATTTTCGCCAAGTTTAACGCCGAGTTACAGGCAGCGAAAGAGGTGAAGAATGCCGGTTATGACAGTCCGAGAACTGGACGATCTGCTGGCGCGGGAATTTCCGCAAATAGGCGGGCAATTTGACGTCGAAGCCCTGCGCGAAGATGGCGCCACTGTGCGAATGAAGGTCGATGACCGGCATTTGCGCCCCGGCGGCACAGTGTCCGGGCCGAGCATGTTCACACTGGCCGATTGTGCCTTTTATATTTCGGTTCTCGCAGCCATCGGACCGGCCACGCTGACGGTGACGACCAATTGCTCCATTGATTTCATGCGCAAACCCCGGCCCGGCGATCTTTTGGCCGAGGCCCGTATTCTGAAGCTCGGCAAGGCGCTGGTGGTGGGCGATGTTCTGATCCATTCCGAGCATGACACAAAACCCGTGGCGCATGCCAATGTGACCTATTCGATCCCGCCAGCCGGGCAAAAAGGCTGACTTGCAGGGTGATAGGGGGGCGAGAGGGGCTGCCGGCCCCTCTCGCGCTCTCCCCGGGAGTATTTTTACCAAGAAGAAGCTGGGGTCAGGGCATCAGGTCCGACACATAGCCAGGCAGGGCGAAGGCGCCGATATGGACCTCGGGGGTGTAGTACCGGGTGGCGAACGCGGCCGCGGCGAAACGGGCGCGGAGCGTGTCGAGATCGGTCTTGCGGGCATTGCCATCCGTGGCCCACCCCATGGCCATCGGCCCACCGGCATAGGTCGGGATGGTCGAAAGATAGCAGGTCCAGTCGGCAAACAGGGATTTGAACGCTCGCATCGTGCCAGTCAGTTCAGCGCCCTGCTGGAAGGGCACGCCGTTCTGGGTGACAAGGATGCCGCCGGGGGCCAGGCGGTTCCTGGCATGGCCATAAAAGTGATCTGTGAACAGCACTTCGCCGGGGCCGATCGGATCGGTCGAATCAACGATGATGATATCGTAAAGATCGCCGGCCCGTGCCATGAAGGCCGCGCCGTCTTCGATCACCACGTGCAGGCGCGGATCGTCATAGGCGCCTTGCGACAGGCTTGGGAGATATTCTTTGCAAAACGCGATGACGCCGCCGTCAATCTCGACCTGCGTGACATGTTGGACCGATTGGTGGCGCAGCACCTCACGGGCGATTCCGCCGTCGCCGCCACCGATTATCAGAAGCCGAGACGCCGCACCATGGGCCAGGATCGGCACATGGGTCATCATCTCATGATAAATGAACTCGTCCCCTTCGGTGGTCTGCACGACATCATCAAGCGTCAAAACCCGGCCGTAGCGGGCATTTTCAAAGACCCGGATCCGCTGATGGTCCGTTTCGCTGTCATAGAGCAGCCGGTCGATCCGCAACGCCTGATGGCGGTCGGGATAAAGCGCTTCGATCGACCAGTCGCTCATAACGCCTGTTCGACCACACCGTCCCCGCGGAGCAGTTCCTTCACATGGATTTGGGTCGTCTCGAAGGCCCGGCCAAGGACATCAACGGCCTTCCAGGGTTCGGCATCGCCACACATGAACACGTCAAATGCGCCATAACCGATTTCCGGCCAGGTGTGGACCGAGATATGGCTTTCTGCCAGAACCGCAACGCCCGACACACCTTGCGGTGAGAATTTATGGGTGTGGATATGCAGCAATGTTGCGCCGCATTCCTCGACACAATCGCGGAAAGCCTGCTGGATACGGCCTTCATCATCGAGACCGGTGGCGTTCTCGACCTCAATGATCAAATGGGTGCCGGCAAAGACCTTGCCTTCGCGGCGGATGAAATGATCGTCGCGCGCATCATCGAACAGGTCGCGGCCTGCAACGACGCGCAGTTCCGGGTGATGATCGCAGGTCGCGGGATCAAAGCCGCGTGCGGTGTCTTCCTCGTGGGCGCCTGTCTCCAGACCGATCCCCAGTTGGAAGAGGTTGGCGTCTGTCATGGCGCTCCCCTTCGTTCCAGTAGATTGAATCCAGCGGTCCCTTAGCGCCCCCCCGCAGACATGCGAAGTTGGGATCGGGTCCCCTATGCCGGGCGGCGTTTAGGCGAGGGGGTGATTCTGGTCAAGGCCTAAATTTTGAATGTTGAATATGGGGTGGGGGCTGGTGCCCGTCTGCCCGGTTCCGATGGGCGATCTGCGTGAGGCGGAGGCGTTGCGGTGATTTTCCCTTCAAAAATGGGGTAAAATAATACCCAATTTCTAAACGCCTGTAATCTAACGATAATATTAAAGCAACAAGACTTGACCCGACGCTGGAAACCCTTAGAACGCCCACATCAGATTTCGCGTCCCGGTTTTTTGCCGGTCGCGGCAGATTAACCCGATATGGTGGACTATGAAAACCTACACAGCGACCCCCGCTGATATCGACAAGAAATGGATCCTGATCGACGCCGAAGGCGTGGTTCTGGGCCGTCTCGCCTCGATCATCGCGATGCGCCTGCGCGGCAAGCACAAGGCGACCTTCACCCCGCATATGGATATGGGCGACAACATTGTCGTCATCAACGCCGACAAGGTGCAGATGACGGGCAAGAAACGCACCGACAAGATCTATTACTGGCACACCGGTCATCCGGGCGGCATCAAACAGCGCACCGCCGGTCAGTTGCTTGAGGGCAAGTTCCCCGAGCGCGTTCTGGAAAAAGCCGTCAAACGCATGTTGCCGGGTGGCCCCCTGTCGCGTCAGCAAATGAAAAACCTGCGCGTTTACGCCGGGGCCGAGCATCCGCATGAGGCGCAGTCGCCCGAAGTGCTGGACGTCAAGTCCATGAACGCCAAGAACACTCGGAGCGCCTGACCATGACAGATCAGATCAATTCCCTCGAAGACCTCCAGTCGGCTGTTGCCGAAGCGGATGTTGTAGTTGACACCGCCCCGGCGCGTGAGCCTGTTCGTGACGAGCTGGGCCGGTCCTATGCCACCGGCAAACGGAAAGATGCCGTTGCCCGTGTTTGGATCCGTCCCGGATCCGGCAAGGTCACGGTGAATGGCAAGGAGCTTGAGAAATACTTTGCCCGTCCGGTGCTGCAAATGGTTCTGCGTCAGCCCTTTACCGTTGCCGGCGTCGATGGTGAGTTTGACGTGATGGCCACTGTCAAAGGCGGCGGCTTGTCCGGTCAGGCCGGTGCCGTGAAGCACGGTATCTCCAAGGCGCTGCAATTATACGAACCGAGCCTGCGCGCCCCGCTGAAGGCGGCCGGGTTCCTGACCCGCGACGCCCGCGTCGTGGAGCGGAAGAAATACGGCAAGCGCAAAGCCCGCCGGAGCTTCCAGTTCTCTAAGCGCTAACAGAGAACGACATAATTTGTCATATAAAACAAAGGGTTGCGTATTTCGCAGCCCTTTTTTTATGCGTAGCAGAATTGCAGCAGACGCTGTATGTGTTGACGTTATGGTTTAGCGATTTTAGCATATCTGTAGCGTTTTAGGTTGCTATTGGAGTGCGCTGTTGGCGTTTTATGAAGACAAGAGGGAGCACTATGGTGGTGCGCTTGTGCTGTTTAAGCGCAACCTTAGTGTTGCTGTGCCCAACGCTAAAACGCACAGACGTGCAAATTGGTATATGCGTTTGAAGATTGGTGGACGCAAAGGCTACGTGACACGCAGCACTAAACTTACGATTTACGAAGATGCTTATGAGTATGCGAAGAGTGAGTTGTTGCGCTTACAGCAAGCAGCGAAACTTGGACACAGTTTAGACGAACACACGTTTGAACAGCATTGGCGTGATTGGTTTGAACGAAACGTAAAGAACGGCACGTGGACGGCGAGTAGGCAGTATTGGCACGACAAATACGCTGAACGCTATTTTAAGCAGTATTTTAAGAATAAAGACGGCACGAGTATGCTGTTGAATGATATTACGCCAAGCGTTGCGAGTAGATATTGGGATTGGCGTATTGGTTTTTGGGACAGTGCAGAAGGCAAAGCACTGCAGAAAAACAATCCAAAGCGACGTGGTGCTAAAACACGTGGCACCAACAATGCACGAAAAACTCCAGCAACCAAAACGCTGCTGATGGAGCAAAGTGCATTAAACCAAATATTTTATGATGCTTTTGAACGTGGGCGCTTGCAGCAAGTGTTTAAGATGCGTGCACCAGCGAAAAACAGAACGCCAACAAGACGTGCTGGGTTTGACGCTGAAGAATACGCTGCGCTTACACGTTATCTACGCAGTTATAGGGATTGTGTGGGCGTGTTTGCAGACAAGCGTTTGAATGCTTGGCACAAGATGCAACGACAGCAGATGTATTATTTTGTGCTGTTTTTGGCTAATAGCGGACTGCGTGTTGGCGAAGCACGTGAGATGCTGTGGAGTGACATTAAGTTTGATGTGGCTGTGGATGGCAGCGACAGTGTGATTGCAGAAGTGCGTGTGAGTAAGGCGACGAAGAAGGGTGAAGCACGTTTTGTGCAGACACAGCCAAATGCAAACAGTCTGCTAAAACGCTGGCGTGAAACTTCGCCGCATAACAAACACAACGATTTAGTGTGGTTTGGGCAAGTGGATGCTGAAACACGTGAAGTGCGCAAGTTTGTGGATTTGAACAGAGGCTTTCAGATATTTTTGAAGCGTGTTCCGTATAACGAACGTGTGGATGGTTTGTTGTATGATAGGGATGGTGACAAGCGCAGTTTATACAGTTTACGGCACACTTACGCGACACTGCGTTTGGAGAAGGGTGATGTGAGTGTTTACGATTTGGCAATGAATATGGGCTGCAAAGTTGCGCAAATCGAAAACCATTACAGTCACGTGCTTACGCAGCAGCGCAGACACGAGATTACGAAAACAAAGCGCAAGACAGCAGTAGTTATAGAAGATGTAGTGGATGCAGAAGATGGCTTTGCGCTTGAAGCACTAAAGCGTTTTAGGCGTGGCGAGTTGAGTGAAGCAGCACTGCTTGAGATAATGAAACTGCCGCAATAGCCGCTAAACCAACTCTACAGCATTCGCCAACTGTTCTGCGTTTACGTCAATGTAGCGTTGCGTTGTAGCAATGCTGCTGTGCCCAGCAAGTTCTGCAAGCACACGCACACTAACGCCTTTGCTTGCAAGTCTTGTAATAAACGTGCGTCTGCCGCTGTGTGAAGTTGCGTGTTTAAGGCTGCACTGTTGAAAGATGTGTATGAGCAGTTGGCACATTGTGTTTGCACTAAAGAAACTGCCTTTTTGACTGCAGAACAGTGGCGCTGTTGGTTGCTTGGGTAAAGTTGAGTAATACTGGGCAAGTTGGCGCTTGAGCGTTTTGTTGACGTATACAGTGCGTGTGCGAGCACCTTTTGTTGCTGCTGCTGATAGCACAAACGAACTGTGCACGTTGCCAGTGCTGTCATACACATCGCTGATGCGTAATGCTGCAAGTTCCTTTGCACGTAAGCCAGCGTGTAAACTAAACACGAAGATGGTTGTGTCACGTGCGCTGTGCTGTCGTGTAGCGCAATAAGCCAACACACGTTTTATTTCTGCGTCTTTTAGTGTCTTTGCTTGTCGCATTGTTGTGTCCAAATCCCATAAGTGTAAGTAATTAAGTGTAAATTCTGATATTGCGTTTGGACAACGATTATCAGTGAACAAATGAGTTGTTCGATAACAAGCACTTACAGTAGAACCCCATACAATGCATATTGTATGACATTCTCGTTTGTTTGCAGTGTGTTGTGTCCAAACAGTGTGTTCGAACCTACTGTTTTGTTTGAGTGTGTTTGAAACACTGTGTTGTAAGCAATACGAAACACTACGCCGTCCCCAAGCAAACGGCGTGTGCTGTCGTCTAAACTGTCTGTGCTAACTTCAGTCTGCATAAACAGCAGCGTTGGGAATAAATGTGTTGTCTATGTCCCAAGTGCTTATGTCGCCTACAATCTTCTGCTTGTCATAATGTGCCTCTTTGAGAGCGTAGAAATTTAAGCCTTTGCTGCTGCCTATTATTGCTTGCGTGTGCACGTCTTCGCTTTGCCTACAGTTTGCCCAAGTTTGCCTAAATATGCCGTCAATCGTTTCTGCTTGCCTAAAGTGCTTGGGTATATTGCCTAATATTATGTTGAAATGTGTTGTGAGTGTTGCTGCTTGCGCTGTGTCGATGGCTTCGATTGTTGTGAGTGCGAGTGGGCGATAGAGATGTGGCTTACGACGCACGAGATTTGATTGATTAGGATGCAGTGCATCAGCAAGCACATTGAGTGTGTGCCGTAAGTCTTGCTTTGCTGCTTGAACACGTGTGTGCAGCGTTGTGGCTGACAAACGTGCTGGGCAAATGTTTGTGTGCGCAACGACGTAAAACTGCGCCAAGTGCGCTTGTGCATCGAAAAGTTGTTGTATGTCGTTCGCCTTGTAAGTTCGCATTGTCCAAATCCCATAAATACTCGTGTGTAAACACCAACACAGTGTTGCTGTGTATTTATGCGCAGAGGAGAATTTGATGACGAAAACGGTTTTGGATGAGATTAAACACGCATTGATAGCTGCAAATGCTGTGCAAGGCGAACAAGAGTTTTGTGTGGCTTGGTTGGGCAAGAACGCAAGTTATATGCGTGTTTTACGCTTTCAGCAGTTGCAACCAAGTGCA
>Ga0070726_10004512_pt1 | contig 11066 bp, 9 predicted proteins | sample tdAd471_FD_67275 | JGI IMG/M metagenome (GOLD analysis project Ga0070726, IMG submission 67275) | Marine sediment microbial communities from the Atlantic coast under amendment with organic carbon and nitrate - tdAd47.1 | ecosystem: Environmental > Aquatic > Marine > Coastal > Sediment | place...
CGTTACGCGGTCTGCCGGACGGAAAGAGCTTTCGGATCCGTTCCTGACTCTTGCGAATGATTTCTTCCACTTCATTCCCGGTTCCGCCAGCGTGTCCCCAGGGACCGCCGGGTCCTTGGTCGCTATTATTTGATGACATGCGTGCAGCTCACTTTCCGTATCGAAGGTGTAAATCGTTTCAGTCTTTGATGAGGCGGTTCGCGAAGCTTTTCCGCCGCTTGAGTGTCTTTCGTGCGCCGCCCAAAGGCGCGCCGCTGGAGTCAGCCAGGTCGCGAGGCCAATGGCGGCGTTGCTGTTACGTCGGCTTGATCCCGCAACAGCGCCGCTTCAAGTTCGTTGCCGTCCACCTTGAGAATGCTCGCAAAAATGGGGCTGCTGGCGGTCGGTGGCAAATGCAACATTGTGGCGACCCGTTGATAGGCGAGAAATGACGTATTCTGCAGGAGTTCTTCGTCCGTCTCGACTCTATACGCGCCGGCCGGGAGTTCTCGGCCGACGCCTCTGAGCCGGAACGGCCGCCGGAAGGTCACGCTTGTCTCTGTCGTGCGAATGGTCATTGACCGGCTTCCCGGATCGGCGAGGAAGGGAGCGATCTAACCCCCCTCCTCGTTAGGCGGTCAGGAACCTTGAGCGGGAGCCGGAGCAACTTTAGTCGGTGCGATAGGCGGTTCAGCGGGAGCCACGGCAGCACCTTTTTTCGGGGCGTCATTCTTGTTATCTGCAGCTGTGGTATGCTTCGAAGACCAATCTTTGAAGGACATGTGATATCCCTTTCAATGCGGCGACATTTATTTGCCGCCTTTAAATAAATGGTGATAAAATTAAATAAAACAAGGCGCAGCATAAAACTGAATTTCAAATATATAAAATTATAAGTAATTAAAATTATAAAATATGAGAATATTAAATAAATAATATTTCGTTTTGTAAGAATTTATAAAGAAATTAAGTGAATTAATATTTAAGTATCATCGAGGGAAAATCATCCGCAACGCTTTATCTGGGTTCGACTGTTTCGTCCGTCCATACGCGGAAACTCTGCAACGTGTTTGAGCCGAATGTCATGGCGATTGCAACGTCGGCGGCATCGCGGCCGCGCGCCATTAACACACGACCGATTCTAGGAACGTTGTTGCGGGCATCGAAGGTGTGCCAATGACCATCGAGAAAGACATCAAACCAAGCGGCGAAATCGCCTGGCGGATGCGGCTGTGGCTGTCCCGCTTCGCTGATATAGCCGGTGCAATAGCGGGCCGGAATATTGAGGGCACGGCAGAAGGCAACGGCAAGGTGGGTGAAGTCGCGACACACGCCGACTCCTTCTTCGTAGGCTTCAGACGCGGTCCGTGTGACGCGCGCGTATTCGTATCCGAAAGCGATATGTGCGTGCACGAAATCGCAGATCGCCTGTACCCGCTCCGTGCCCGGTCGGGTGTTGCCGAACAACGTCCATGCGAGGTCCAGTAAGCGGTCGCTGTCGCAGAAACGGCTTGGGAGCAAGAATACCAGCGTCTCCTCAGGCAAGTCTTCGACAGGCGTTTGAGGGACATCCGGTACTGCCGAATCCGGCGTGCCGCTGTCGCGGATGATCGTATCGCTCGATATGGTCATCTGGCCCGCCGGTGCCAGCAGCCGACTGCACCAATTCCCGAAACCGTCACGATAGCCGAAGGTCGCCACCGAAGGGGCAACCCGGATATGGTCCGGAGTCTCCAAATCCGAGGCGCGCGTGAAGTGGACATTCAGCGTCAGGATGACCGGGGTAGGCTGGGGAAATTCGTATTGCAGCTCATAGCCGATGCGCAATCTCATAGTATTCTCCACGAATATACGTTTTGCGCAGGATCGCGACTATTCTATCGAACTTCAGGCCGCGTCTATCTAATCGCGAGGGTATGCGATGCTGGCGGAAATAGCTATGGCAGCCGTGGTTTTACCCGTGTCAGGGGCGCAGCGGAGCTCTAATCGCCGTTGAGCTCCATTCGGTGGATGCGGTCGTCGACCTTGGCGACAAGCCCTTGTATGCCCTCTCTGTCGAGCACGGCGGTATATTCGGCGCGTTGCTTTGCGAGTTCACTGAACTTGCCCTTCAGAAAAATATCGATGACCGCCCAATTCGTCCCATTCTTCCGCATGAGATAATTGATCGGCACGGCCTCGCCGTCGCTCTTGATAATGTTTGTTTTGACCAAGACGGTTTCGCGCGGCGCCTCCTGTTCTCCCGCGATCTCGAAGGCCTCGCCGGAATATCCCTTAAATCGGTCGGCATAGGTGGAAACCCATAGCCGTCCAAAGGCACGGACGAGTGTTTGGCGCTCATCTTTGGAAAGTTTGCGCCAATGGCTTCCGGCGGAAAACTTCGCCATGAAAGGAATATCGAAACTCTTTAGGAGGACGGGTTGCAGTGTCTCGTATCGACCGGTGAACTTGAGCGTTTCGGCGTTCTGCATGACCGACAGGAGTGCCGCGTTGAACCGTTCGATGATATTCCGCGGAGAATCCGCCCGTACGGGCGCCGCCGACACCATCAGCACGGCGAGGAAGGCCAATATCGGTAGTATTTTCGTCCAACGAGACGTCATTCTTTTCTCCGAACGCTCCTGAATGGCTACGCATTATGAGCGGAATTGCGCCAACACTATGGCGATTGTAAATTACCGGTAGCATATGCCGACCGTCTTGTACCGTGCCGCGGCTATGGATATCGTCTGCCTCCCGCTCCGCCAGCAGGCGTATATCTCTGATCGGACCGCAGAATTGCAAGTCTTCAAAAGCTTATTGGAAGTATGGATCGCCGCTGTCCAGCGATTTGCCTGGATGGCGATTATCGCGGTCTTATCGCTGACCTACGTATTTTACGCCTATACCGCCGATAACCTGACGATCAACACCAATACGACGGATATGCTGTCGGAGGAGCTACCCTTCCGGCAAAGGTATATCGAATACAAGGACGCGTTTCCCTATGACAGCGATCTGATCACGGTCGTCGTCGAGGCCGCGACGGCGGATCGTGCGGACGTTGCCGCGTTGCGGCTTGCAGCGCGACTGCGCGAGGCTTCCGGTGTCGTGGAAAAAGTCTACGATTTTGCCGGCGAGCCGTTTTTCCGCCAAAACGGCCTCCTCTACAGCGATCTGGAAGAACTCGAATCATTGGCAGACCGACTTTCTCAGTCGCAAGGATTGCTGGGCGCGTTGAACGGCGACCCGAGCCTGAGGGGTCTGTCGGAGGTCTTGGAGCTCGCGCTAAGAGAGAACGCGAAGGGGACCGAGCCCGTCGGCGATCTGGCGGACGTTCTGCGCCGGATCGCCGTGGTGGTCGATGCGCGGGCATCGGGCAAGAGAACCGAATTGTCTTGGCAGGCCTTGCTCTCGGGCGACGATGTAGAGCCAAGCGATTTAAAGCGGTTCCTGCAGGTGCGCGTGAAAGCCGATTGGTCGAGTTTGTCGCCGGCGGCACCGGCAATGGCGGCGCTTCGCACGATGGCCCGCGAAGAGGGCCTGACGCCGGAGCAGGGCGTGCGGGTGCGCCTGACCGGCGGCCTCGCGATGTCGACCGAGGAACTGTCGAGTGTCTTCGAAGGCGCCAAAACGGCGAGCCTGCTGTCCCTGGCGCTGGTTTCTCTCTGTCTGTTCTTCGGATTGCGGTCGTTGACCCTCGTGGGGGCGACGATTCTCACGCTGGTTTGCGGTCTTGTCTGGACGGCCGCTTTTGCAGCTCTCGCCGTGGGGCACCTCAATTTGCTGTCTGTCGCCTTCGCGGTGCTGTTCATCGGGCTGGGTGTGGATTTCGGTATTCATTTGGCGCTTCGTTTCGCCGAGGAGACGAGCCGGGATCAGGATCGCGATGCGGCGCTGCGCCGGGCCGCGCTCGGCGTCGGCGGGGCCATGGCGCTCTGCGCGGTCTCGGCGGCGATCGGGTTCTATTCTTTTCTGCCGACCGCCTATTTGGGTCTTGCGGAACTGGGCCTTATTTCCGGCACCAGCATGTTCATCGCGCTCTTTATGAGCCTTACGTTGTTGCCGGCACTCCTGTCGATCTTGCCCTATCGGCCTCGAAAGACACCAAGCACGCCGACGGGCCCTGAAACACGCCCCAACTTCATTCGCAAATATGGCGGTGAAGTGAGCGCCTTGGCATTGGTTGCGGCGGTGACAGCCATCAGCTTTGTACCGTTCGCGCGCTTCGATTTCGATCCGCTCAACCTTCAGGACCCGAGCACCGAATCCGTACAGACCACGCTTGAGCTTATTCGTGAGAGCAAGACATCGCCGAAGAAGATCACCGTCATCCGGCCGGATATCGCCGCTGCGGAGGGGCTCGCGGCGCAATTGACGGAATTAAAAGAGGTGTCGGAAGCGGTCTCCATCGCAGATTTCATTCCGAAGCGGCAGGCGGAGAAGCTGGAGATCATACGCGACCTCGAGTTCGTTCTCTTCCCGGTTTTCGACTCAGCCGCAAGGCAAGAACCGGTGAGCGCGGAAGCCGAGATTGCGGCACTTCGACGGCTTGAAGAAGCACTCGCAGGGGCCGGCGGCGGAGACGCACAGATCGCTTCCGCCGCATCTCATTTGCGTATTGCCCTGCAACGCGTCTTGGCCGGTGCCGCGACGGAACCGGAGGTCGTGGCATCTGTGCGCGACGGGTTGCTTGGCCTCTTCTCCAATCGAATGAACCAATTGAAGACCGCGTTGCAAGCCCGCAAAGTCGGGCTTGAGGATATTCCGAAAGATCTGCGTCTTCGCTATCTTTCTAAGAGCGGTATAGCGCGGGTTGAAGTGACCCCCGCGTTCAGTGTCGAAGAGAATATTGCTTTAAGGCGTTTTATCGAAGCGGTGCAATCGATTGCGCCGTCGGCAACGGGCAGCCCCGTTGTCATTCTCGAAGCGAGCAGAGCGGTCGTGGAGGCGATCCTGCAGGCCGCAGGGACGGCGGCGGTCTTGATCGTCATTATGTTGTTGGTCCTCCTGCGCAGCCTTCGCGACACGCTGCTGGTTTTCTATCCATTGGTCTTGGCGGCACTGCTTACGGTGGCGACGGCCGTCGTCATCGATCTCGCATTCAACTTCGCGAACGTGATCGTACTGCCGCTTCTCTTGGGGTTGGGGGTGGCCAGCGGTATCCATCTTGTGATGCGGGCGCGCGATGCGAATACCGGCTCAGCGCTGCTCGGCACGAGCACGCCGCGCGCCGTGACTTTCAGCGCCCTGACGACGATCCTTTCTTTCGGTAGCCTTGCGATATCGTCGCATCGCGGAACCGCGAGCATGGGGGTTCTGCTGACCATCGCAATCGGCTTTACGTTGATCAGCAGCTTAATCGCATTGCCGGCTCTGATGGCATGGCTCGAATCCCGGAGCACAAAAGGAGCGAAAGAGACTTAGCTTCGCCTCGAGCCCGAGGGAACTGTCTCGACGGCGCTGCGCAGCGGCGTTCTCCATCCGATGGCGAATCCCCATGCGATCCAGATTAGTTCGCGGAGACGTTTGATTATCGATATCGCGAGGCCAACGCTCCCGTTTCCGGTAATGGCCGACGAAATCATAAAGAGTGCGGCCTCCTGAGTACCCAAGCTCAACGGTACGAAAAAGGTCGCGGTTCGGGTCAATTGGACAGCGGATTCCAGAATCCATGCTTCCCAAATGGTGACCGGAGCGCCCAAGAGCATCAGAATTGCGTAGACTTCGATTGTTCCGATCATCCAGTTCAGCATGGCGAGTCCGGTTGCCCGGGAAAACCTGCGATCCTCCCCGGAATAGAACAGAACGAGATGGCTTTCTATGGTGCGCAGATAATCAAGGGATTTCAGAAGAGGGCGGCCAAATCGAAATCGGGTCAGGCGCGCGCCGAATCGGCTCGTAGCCTCATACTTTTGAACCAAGAAGAAGCCGCCGATGGCAACCGCGAAAACGCCCAGCGCGCCACCGGTGGCGAGCTTGAACCCATCCGGGAACGCATCCGAAAATGCGATCATGATAAATCCGACGAACAGAAATACATTGAGCCCGATTAGATTTACCGTTCGAGCCAGAATGAGCGACGCAATGCCCTGATTGTAATCGATGCCCAGTGAATGCTTGAGCATTGCGGCCTTAATGGGCTCGCCGCCCATGGTGCCGAACGGTGTTGCGGCGTTGACGGCTTCGCCGATCATACGGATTTTCCAAAGCGTATAGAGCCGCCTGAAATCGAGATTGATATCCGTAATCGACAATTGCCAGGAGGCGGTATCGACTAGGAACGCTGCAAAGTAGATCGTCAGAATTAGGAGGATGCCCAGCAGCCCGATTTCCATACTCTTTTCAAGGATAAGGGTTATGTCGGATTGCTGGAGGACGTAGGCGAAAAGGGCGACGCCCAATGCCAGAAACAGCAGCTTGAAAGCTCGGGATTTCATTGCTCCATTCCTAGCACAATAAGGCCGCGTGTTTCGAAAGACGTTGCGGTGATCCGCTTAAGCTGCCTGCCGGATGGTCCAATTTGTAAATTCGGCTGAGCTTGATCGGTTCACACAACCGTCTGCCACATAAACCCGGAACCGGATTCAAGGATTCGACTATTATTAAACGTAGTGTTATGCGGCGCCAAAGCTCGCATTTCATTGGTCGTCAAACGAGATGAATTGGGCAAGGCGGAGATTGACCAAGCGAGGGGATCGCGATATTCGCCTGATCGTTGCCGGCAACCCAGTTTGCAGATCTAACGGATGTCGAGCGGATGAAAACATACCGGGGCGAATATCCTGAGCATTAGCGCTCCATTTCTATGATGTGAAAGTGGCTGAGGGTCAAGGTCGACCGGGGTCTGTCGGCGATTGCCGAACTTACACTGGACACTCACCCGACTAATGGTCCAAATCTTCAAACAACGATCATATCCAACATCAAAGGCACGGCGAAGCCATTCGTTCGTCAAGGAGCAGTTCGTGGCCGGTTGCAAGATAGCATTAATTCCAGGGTCAACGTCATGAGGGCGGTCATGCTGGCGGCTGGCTTAGGCTCTCGAATGGGCGAAGACGACGGTTTTCCGCCGAAGGTACTCCTGCGTTTCGACGGGATGAGCTTGTTGGAGCGTCATATTCGGATTCTGAAACATGTCGGAATTGCCGAATTGGTGATCGGCGTCGGCTACAATGCCGACATGATCGAGGCGGAGCTTCAGAAGATTAAGGCCGGCAGTTTTGTCAGGACCGTCCTCAATCCCGACTATCGTTTAGGTGCGATTACAACCTTGTGGTCCTTGCGCGAAGAATGCGCGCGAGGCGGGCCCATCCTGATGATGGATGGAGACGTGCTTTACGACCAGCGTCTGATGTCTCGACTGGTGGACAATCCCTCCGAGAATTGCCTCCTGTTCGACAGAAACATCGAGCCGGGCGAGGAGCCGGTAAAGATCTGCCTTGCCGGAGGTCAAATCGTGGATTTTGGCAAGACGCCGTCAATTGCCCATGACGAGTTCGGCGAATGGGTCGGCTTTACGCGATTTTCCGAAACCCAGGCGGCCCGAATCCCGCAATATGTTGCCCCCTATATCGACCGGGGTGAGAAGGACCGGATTTACGAGGTCGCTATCCGCGACCAACTCATCGAGGCCGATGCGGATACGTTCGGAATCGTTGATATTTCCGGGCTGCCCTGGGTAGAGATAGATTTTCCGGAAGACGTGAAGATGGCGGAGAATCAGGTTTTACCGCGTTTGGAGACGCTTCCCTAAATGGTGGAGGAGAGCCCGCCCCCTAGAATTGCATTCGATCAGCGGATTGCAAAATTCGTGGTCAAGGGGCTCGCACGGACTCCCGTCTCGCCCAACGCCGTTACCGCATTTAGCATCGTCGTTGGGCTTTGCGCTGCCTGGTTGTTCTCGCAAGGTGGCGTTTGGGCATATTATGGTGCCGGCGTGTTCGTGATTGCGGTTTGGATGGACCACGTCGACGGCGAACTTGCCCGGACGATTGGCAAGACGAGTGAGTTTGGTCATTATTTTGACCATGCCGCCGCGATGACCAATTATGTGGCTATGTTCCTGGGGGCCGGTATCGGCCTGCAAGGAGGCGACCTGGGAGAATGGCCGATCTACTTGGGTATTGCCGCGGGTGTCGGAGTCGCATCGATCATGACGCTGCGCATGTACGCGGAGACAAAGGTCGGCCGAGCCTCTATGAAGCAGACCGTTCGGGCCGGTTTCGAGATTGAAGACACGCTTTATGTGATTGCCCCTCTGACCTGGGTCGGCGTCCTGGAGGAATTCATCCTGATGGCGGGCATCGGCGCCCCGGTATTTCTGATGTTCGTCATCTGGGACTTTGTCCGGAAGTCGAAGTCGGCTGGAATGGGTGACCAATGACGACGCTTATTACCGGCGCCACGGGCTTCGTCGGCTCGGCCGTCCTACGGCGGCTCGTTGCCGCCGGGCATGATGTCCGGGTCTTGGCTCGGCCAGCCGGCGATCGGCGAAATATCCAAGACATAAAATGTGAAACAGTCGAGGGCGACCTGAACGATGAAGCGTCCTTGCGGCGCGCGGTTCGGGGATGCGACGCGCTGTTTCATGTTGCTGCGGATTATCGGCTTTGGGTGGCTGATCCGGGCGAATTGTACCGTACCAACGAAGGGGGAACGACCAGCCTGTTCAGAGCTGCTGGCGATGCCGGTGTTAATCGGATCGTCTATACCAGTAGCGTGGCAACGCTGGGTATCAATTCGGACGGCACGCCGGCGACGGAAGAGACACCTGTGACGCTCGAAGATATGGTAGGTGACTATAAGCGCTCGAAATTTCTCGCAGAGGCCGCGGTGATTAATATGATCCGGGAGGAAGGCCTGCCGATCGTCATCGTCAATCCCTCGACCCCGATCGGGCCGCGCGACATTAAACCGACGCCGACCGGCCGCATGATCGTTGAGGCGGCAATGGGACGGATGCCGGCGTATGTCGATACCGGATTGAACGTGGTTCATGTCGATGACGTTGCGGACGGCCATGTGATGGCCTTTGCGAAAGGGCGGGTGGGTGAGCGCTACATTCTCGGCGGCACGGATCTTCCGTTGCAGAAGATCTTGGAGAAGATTGCACAAATTGTTGGCCGCAATCCTCCCCGGATAAGGCTGCCGCGGGGACCGTTGTTTCCGCTGGCCTATATGTGCGAGTGGTTGGCGCGTTTGCGCAACGCGGGAGAACCGATGCTGACGGTCGACAGCCTGCGGATGTCGCGCAAGCGCATGTATTTTTCGTCACAGAAAGCCATTTCTTCACTGGAATATCGTCCCCGTTCAGCGGACGATGCGTTGCGGGATGCAATCGAATGGTTTCGCCTCAACGGCTATCTGGTCTAGGTTTCAGGGCATGATGACGACGGGTAACGCGCCATACGATCAAAGGTTGGCACGCATGCTGATCAGGCCGTTCGCCGGTTCGGCCCTGCACCCCAATCACATCACAACCTTAAGCCTATTGTTCGGATTTAGCTCAGGCTGCGCGTTCTTGTTTGGTCCAGCCGGGGTCGAGCATTTGGGCGCGGCGCTCTTTATGGCCGCGGTCTTGACCGATCATATGGACGGCGAGCTCGCACGCATGACGGGCAAAACCAGTGCATTCGGCCACTATTTCGACTATATCGCGGGGTCGCTCATCTATACGATTCTCTTTTGTTCGCTGGGTGTCGCCATGTTTCGCTGGTTCGGCTCGGAAGCGGCCCTTTGGGTCGGCTTGGCGGCTGGCTCGTCCAATATTTTGATCGTTGGGCTTCGAATTGCTTTGGAGCGGCGGTACGGTTCGGAAGCCGTCGAACATCCGCGTTCGGGTGGCTTTGAGATCGAGGACTTTATCTATTTGATCGGACCGATAACCTGGTTTGGCGGGTTGGTATATTTTTTCTGGGTTTACGCCTTGGGTACGCTTGCCTATCTATTGTGGACCCTGGCGGAACTTGTTCGGCGCGAGGTGCGGCACCGGAGACGTTTGCGGGCCGGCGATAGCGATTTCTGAGTATGCGAATGCGACCGATTTCTTCGGTGTGGGGCTGGGATTTCCGGGCCGAATTTGTTAAGAGATTTGGAGTACAAACGGGCCTGATCCGCGAGTGGGTCTTGCCTTGCCCGTGCCGATTGAGTTGAGCCTTGTCCGCTTCCAAGACGTGAAGACGGTGAGGCCGATGGAAGGACGATGAAATGCGAATTATTTTGGCTCAGCCAAGAGGCTTCTGCGCCGGCGTCGTGCGGGCGATCGATATCGTCGAGTTAGCCTTGAAGAAATATGGCCCGCCGGTTTATGTGCGCCATGAAATCGTCCATAACAAACGCGTCGTTGAGGATTTGAAGGCGAAAGGCGCCGTTTTCGTTGAAGAACTGGATGAAGTGCCTGATGGCGCCATTACGGTTTTCAGCGCGCACGGCGTTTCGCAGAAAGTCGCAGACGACGCGCAGCTTCGGAATTTACCGGTGATAGACGCAACCTGCCCCTTGGTGGCGAAAGTGCACAAGGAAGGTCAACGCTATTCGGCGGAGAGGTACGATATCGTGCTGATCGGCCATGAAGGACATCCGGAGGTCGAGGGAACGATGGGCCGCATTCCAGGTACGGTGTATTTGGTTTCGTCGACCGGAGACGTCGACGCTTTGACGGTCAAGAATCCCGATAGGCTCGCCTATGTGACCCAGACGACCCTGAGTGTCGACGATACCCGCGACGTGATCGATGCGCTGAAGCAGCGCTTCCCGAAAATCGTGGGCCCCGATGTCAAGGATATCTGCTACGCCACGCAAAACCGTCAGTCAGCGGTGCGCAAACTCGCGGAGGAAGTGGATGTGCTGCTGGTCGTTGGTGCGCAGAACAGTTCCAATTCAAACCGTCTTCGGGAGATCGGCGCAGAGTTGAATGTGCCAAGCTATTTGATCGACGATGCCAATGCGCTTGATACCGACTGGCTCAAGGGAGCCGATACTGTTGGGATTACAGCGGGCGCGTCGGCACCGGAAGCGCTTGTCCAGGAGCTCATTTCACGACTGAGTGAACTGGACGATGTCGAGTTCGTCGATTTCGACGGAATTCAGGAAGACGTCACATTCAA
>Ga0070726_10004516_pt1 | contig 11062 bp, 6 predicted proteins | sample tdAd471_FD_67275 | JGI IMG/M metagenome (GOLD analysis project Ga0070726, IMG submission 67275) | Marine sediment microbial communities from the Atlantic coast under amendment with organic carbon and nitrate - tdAd47.1 | ecosystem: Environmental > Aquatic > Marine > Coastal > Sediment | place...
TTGAATGTCGGGACAGCTTGGGCGTTGCTATCTCTGGTTCGGGCTCAGCCGATTTTGGCTGCTCACGGTCGATTGGTATTACCGATGGAACTGGTGATGAAACATCAGATCCAAAAAGATGAAATTTTGGCCGGAAAGACGAATGCTAATGCGGCCCTAGCCTTCCAGGAAATTCTTGCTCTGGCGCAGAAACATCTCGAATTTTCCCGTGAACTGATGCGTGATGTGCCTAAAGTCGCGCACTCACCGCTTTTGATTTCAACATTAGCGGATAAATACTTAAAGATATTGGCGAAGGCAGGGGGCGATCCATTTGCCGCAACGCCTGAACTCAATCCGCTTTGGCGGGTTGTTGCGTTATGGTCAAAGAATGCGCTCGGGCGATACTGAGTTTATCTGTTCAGCTCGCGCATAGCGCCGTCGAGGCCATCGAGCGTTAGGCCAAACATCCGGTTTTCCATCAGCTGTTTCATCAGCTGCAGCGACGGTGTGTATTCCCAATGCCGCTCCGGCACCGGGTTTAACCAGACAGATTTGGTGAAATGATCCGTCAAACGGGTCATCCAAACTTCGCCCGCTTCTTCGTTCCAATGCTCAACGCTGCCGCCAGGATAGGCGATTTCGTAGGGGCTCATGGTCGCGTCGCCGACGAAGATCAACTTCCAATCAGGACCATAGGTATTCAGTAACTGCCATGTCGGGATATTTTCGCTATGGCGCCGGCGATTGTCTTTCCATACTTTTTCGTACATGCAGTTGTGGAAATAATAATGTTCCAGATGCTTAAACTCTGTTTTGGTGGCGGAGAAGAGCTCTTCGCAGGTGCGGATATGGTCATCCATAGAACCGCCAATATCCAGCAAAAGCAACACTTTCACTTTATTGCGGCGTTCCGCACGCATCTTGATGTCGATGTAACCGCCATTCTTTGCCGTCGAGCGGATGGTATCATCCATATCCAGTTCATCTTGCGCCCCTTCCCGGGCGAACCGGCGCAAGCGGCGAAGTGCGACTTTAATATTTCTCGTACCGAGGACGATTTCATCATCCAAATTGCGGTATTCGCGTTTATCCCAAACCTTAACCGCTTTACGATGACGGGATCGGTTTTGGCCGATGCGGACGCCTTCCGGATTATAACCTTCCGCCCCAAACGGGCTTTTACCGGCGGTGCCAATCCATTTATTGCCGCCTTGATGGCGTTTTTCCTGTTCTTCGAGCCGTTTCTTCAACGTCTCCATTAGTTCTTCCCAGCCACCCAAAGCTTCGATTTTAGCCATCTCTTCTTCGGACAGCACCAGTTCGGAGAGCTTCTTCAGCCATTCTTCGGGGATTTCGGCGGTGATGTCTTCGTCGCTTGGCTCCAGCCCCTTAAAGACTTCGGCAAACACCCGATCGAATTTGTCGAGATTTCGTTCGTCTTTCACCAGGCACGATCGCGAGAGATAGTAGAAATTATCGACACTGAATTCAGCGACGTTTTTTTCGACCGCTTCGATCAGAGTCAAATATTCCTTTAGGCTAACCGGTACCTTGCTCTTTTTCAGCTCATAGAAAAGATTGAAGAACATATCTCTCTCGTATTTTCCGATAGGCGGGCAGATCCCGCCCGTCTCCTCACATTATCAGCCTTGTTCGCGACGCGCCAGAAAGGCGAGACGTTCAAACAAATGCACATCCTGTTCGTTCTTCAAGAGCGCGCCATGCAACGGCGGAATTAGTTTGCTCGGGTCTTTAGTGCGAAGGGCCTCCGGCGAAATATCATCAGCCAACAGCAGCTTCAACCAATCAAGTAATTCCGACGTCGACGGTTTTTTCTTCAGCCCCGGCACGTCCCGAATTTCATAGAACACATTCAGCGCCTCGCGAACCAGGCTTTTCTTGATATCGCCATAATGAACGTCGATGATGTCCTGCATGGTGTCGCGCTCAGGAAACTTGATGTAGTGGAAGAAACAGCGGCGTAAGAAGGCATCCGGTAATTCTTTTTCATTGTTTGATGTAATAACCACCAGAGGACGTTTTTCCGCTTTGACGGTTTGCTGAGTCTCGTAAACGAAGAATTCCATCCGGTCGAGTTCCAGCAGCAGATCGTTCGGAAACTCGATGTCGGCTTTATCGATTTCATCGATAAGCAAAATCGGTGTTTCTTCCGCTTCAAAGCTATCCCACAATTTACCGCGGACGATGTAGTTTGAGATGTCCTTAACCCGCTCTTCACCTAACTGGGAATCACGCAGACGGGAGACAGCGTCATATTCATAGAGGCCCTGTTGTGCCTTGGTCGTCGACTTTACGTGCCATTGGATCAAAGGCTTGCCAAGGGATTTGGCGATTTCGTGTGCCAACACCGTTTTGCCGGTGCCGGGTTCGCCCTTCACTAACAAGGGGCGTTCAAGCGTTATCGATGCATTCACCGCAACCATCAAATCTTCAGTCGCTACATATGTGTCGGTACCTTCAAACTTCATATTCTAAAACCACATTTTTCTGGATTGATGACAACGAAATCGTTGTCCTGGATGTTACTCAAGAATTCGAAACGCCAAGTTATGATGGATGGCGAGAGACTTCAAGCCCGCATATCGAACAACGCACGGGCACCAATTTGGGCATTTTGCGCGACTACCTGCATAGCAAGCAATGCATTCTGCATCTCGGCGATCCGTTTGCTATCGGCTTCGCTCAGCGCTGGCAAGGGATCGGGGGCATCACCACCCGTTGCCATAAATTTGAACATATCGCGGATTTCACGCAGAGCGTTAGAGAGTAGAACGTCGGCATTCTGCGCCCCGTCAAATGTTGAAACGTCGAAGTCACCAATCAGCCCAAGCGAGAAGATTGGTGACTTCGATTGATCTTCTAGACCGGGGGTATCGCCGGTCAAAATGATTTCCCTCAAGCCGAGGCCGACCAACGCATCTTTACCTTCCGCGCCCGCAGTAAGTTGGATGAGTTGGCCATCGTCGGCCTCGAATTTAAGATAACGTTCGGTCCCGCTACCTTCGACAGAAGCACGGCCCGCGGTCCCCAATACCTTGTTGATTTTAAAGGCAAGAAAACCAAGACTGTCGTCATCCTCAACGATGATCCGTTCCGATAATGTGCCATTGACACTGAGTTCAAAATATTGCCCCGCTCGCACGGTCGATTGGGCAGTGATAACCGATGTCGGCTCGTTAAGGATTGTCCCGCTTGGCAGACCAAGTTTGGTCAGCACGCTTTTGCCGTCGCTGTCGATTGCAACCGTAGCACCTTGATGGGCGATTGTCGTGCCAACCTGGCGACTGTCGACTAAGCCGCCGGCGTTATTCATTTCCGCTAAGAAGGCGGCTTGGATCGCCGGCGCGTCGCCGCCGGATAAGTTGCCGCTAGTATCGCCGGCAAGAAAAATACGGTCATTTGCAGCGCTGCTATCGACGGCAATATCGTTTATCGCGTCGGCGCCAATGGTGCCCAAGTAACTGACGAAATTGACAGACGCGGAGCCGCCAGCATCATCAATCCTTTGCACAAAGCCATCGCGTTCGCCGCTGTGGTTTTGGGCAACGGCGCCGTTCAATGCGGTGCCGTTGCTGTAACCGGAAACATAGAGCGCGCCGTTGCTGCCGACGGCTAATCCAGTCACCGCGCCGTCAGTGCCGAGATCTCCTAAACTAACCGTCCAAACAGGCGTTTGGCTGATATCATCATCAGCGTATTTTCGTAGTACCGCCTGACCATCTGCTTCGCCCAAAACATAGAAATTTCCAGCGCCATCAACTTGAATGTCGATAGCCTTTTCGTCGCCGGCGCCACCAAATTGCTTGCTGTAGTCGACGGTACCGTTCTCGTTCAGTTTGGTCACATACCCGTCTTTGCCGCCACCGTGGCTTGTATCGCTACCGATCGCACCGTAAGTATAACCGGCAACAAAGACGTTACCGGCAGCGTCGGCGGTTAGGGCGGCAGCACCATCTATGGCAGCGCGCGGGGCTTGATAGGTCCATTGCTCAACGCCATCCGGGTTATATTTGGTCACAAAGCTGTCGCCGCCGCCGACAATGGAAATACCATTTAGATTATCGTTTGTTTGACCTGCGATAATCACGTTGTCATCGCCATCCACCGTCACTGCAAGACCAGTCGTGGTTTCCTGTGTCCCCATCAAACGGGACCACACCAGTTGGCCGGCGGCGTCATATTTACGCAAGTAAGTATCGGTATCGTTCTGCAAAACGCCGGCGCCCATATCATCGGAGGTGGTGCCGACTATATAAAGATTGCCGTCGCTGTCGACGGCCGAGGCATTGGCTCTTTCAACGCCTTCGCCGTCCAGCACATCGCGGAAGATGCTGCCTGGTTCGGCTTCATCTAAATTGTCAAATTCGGTCATGAAGACGCGGCTGCTGTCACCGGCTTTCGTATGCCCGGCCAAATATACCGACGTTTCCGCATTGCTGGCATCTGCAAAAGTAATTTTCTCGTCCGAACCGGCCTCAATTCTGAGGCCATAGGAAAACTCGCTGAACCGTTCGGTGGCGAAACGGGTTGCGACACCGGCGTTTTCAAGCTCTGTATTCAAATAGTCGACAATATTGTCTTCCGTTAATGGGCCAGAAACACCGGCCAGATCGACGTTGACGACTTTTGATCCGACAATGTCGCTATCGATTGTTATTGTAAAAGTCTCGTTACCGATCAGATTCGGGATTGGATCGTCGCGGGCTTCGGAAGTCACGGCACCAATGTAATCACCGCCGCCAATTGCGTTCGCTGCTTCGAACATGACGGTGCCGGATGTTGTCGACTGTTTGACACCAAAAAGGAGGGTTTCTTGTTCAAATGAAATTCCACTGACGAAATCCCTGATTTCGTCCAATCCGGTTTGGAAGCGCCGATCCAGCAAAAAGCCAAGCGAGGCGCCGTTGCGGTCATTGACGGCAAAATTCGTCATATCCTGCAGTTTGCTGATGCCGACATATAGCGCGAATAAGTTACTCAATTCGCTATTGCCCGCGACGCCGGAATTCGCCACCCGCGGGTCGGAGAAATCGATCAGGCTGGCGGCGCTCAACACGCGTTGCGCGACAGCTTCGGATTGCGCCGCGCTGGGTTGCTGCCAGGGCGGCGTCGCATTGGCGCCATCACCGTTGAGGGTCGCAAAGAGGGGGGCGAGCATCTCCCGATTGGCGGCGATCCCCAAAGACGCACCGCTGGAATAGTAATTCGACAGGGCCGAAAAGTCGAATATCGGGAAATACCGCGTCGACGAACCGTAACCTGGGATATCCACTGCCACTCACCTACATTCTAGCCCACAAAACACACCCAGCCATTTCATTCCGCATTTTAGATTGAATTTGTTAACAAGTCTAAAATTCGCACCACTTCCATCGGTTTGGAAAACAAAATCGCTAATAATGTGACAAAATTACAAGCAAACTTTATGCCCGAATCTTCGGAAATAGGGGATAAACATGAAAAACGCTTTGGATAGCAAAAATTTTACCAAAAAACGACGCGAAATAATCTGAAATATCGCCGTTAAGATTGCGGTTTTGGGTACTATTCGTTAATCTTTTAACTGTTATACTATGTATGACGATTAAATGTTGAGTAGTTCGTTCGGTTAATGCCGATTAATGTGCACTTAATTCGCCGTTTAAGATTTTGCCGGATTTGGCAAATTGTGCACGGAAATTATTGCCGAATGAAGGTATGGCCGCGCGTAACGGTGGTTTGGCCGGAGGGAGAATAGAATGTCGCAATTCGGGTTTATGCCTTCACCAAGTTCGGAAGACGGCGTTGCGCGTCGTATTGGACAGGAAATGCAGGTTGTTGCATTAACTTCTCAAAAAGGTGGCTCGGGCAAGACCACCCTTGCAGGTCATTTGGCAGTCGAAGCCGTACGCGCCGGTAACGGACCGGTTGCCGTTGTCGATACAGATCCACAGGGCAGCTTGCGTGGTTGGGGACGCGCACGGGCGGACACGGACCCGGCTGTTTTTGCTGCCGCCGCAGATGAACTGCCGGATGTTTTGGAGCGTTTGCGGAACGAGGGATACAAACTCGTTTTTGTAGATACTCCACCAGCGGTAACTTCTTCTATCGCCGAAGTGGTCGGTCAATCGGACCTCGTGGTAATCCCAACTCGTCCAAGTCCTCATGATTTACGCGCTGTTGGGGCAACAGTGGATATAGTCGAAGCCCGCGGTCGAGCCATGGTTTTTGTCGTCAACAGCGCGACACCAAGAGCCAGAATCACCTCAGAAGCTGCGATTGCTTTGTCGCAGCATGGCACTGTTGCGCCCGTTACCCTGCATCACCGGGTCGATTATGCAGCCAGCATGATTGATGGGCGTACGGTAATGGAAGTGAATGAGAAATCACGCTCTGCCAAAGAAGTCGTTGAATTATGGACCTATTTGGCAAGCCGTCTCGAACGCCTTCAGGAAGAAGTCCGCGAACGGGTCGAAGAGCAACCTAAAGCCAGTTTTCCGGCACATGGTCCGGCAGACGTGCATCGTCGGACTGCACCGACTTTTGGTCGTCGGACAGGCGGAACTTTCGGCCAATAGGCCGGAGTGTAAACAATGGACCGGTTTTCTCCGAATTTGATAAAATGTCTTCTGACATCAGTATTTGCGTGAGGTGATGAAATGGCTTTAGGCGGAATGGCATCCCTGCATGCAGGACTGATTGAGCGCGCCCGTGTTAGTGATCAAGAATCGGATTGGAATTCTCCGATTACGCCACGGGAAAAAACTCTCGAAGCGCGAAGCGAAGAAATGCGGCGATCTTCGTCAACTCGGTCCGTCGAGATGCAGCCGCTCAGGGTGGCGGAGCGAGCGAAACCTGTCACCAGCCCCGCGCCACATTCGCCTACCGTCCCGAAGCCGGTTGATGCAGAGGCGAAAACTGACATAAATCAGGGCGATGCTGACGCCAGAATGCCTTCTTTGGTGGCGAAAACCCCACAACGCCGTAAGACGGATCGAAATCCGATCCGTTATGCCATCAACCGCAAGGGCAATCTGTTGCAAAAGCGGAAATTCGGCGAACGAAAAGCACTTACTTTGCGCGTGGAAGGCGATGTGTATAACCGTCTCGTGCAAGCACGGCAGGGGATGGGGCGGACCAGTCAAGATATTCTTGAGACTGCGTTGGTGCTCTATCTTAACTTGCTCGGCATCAATGAAAGCGGCGAAAACGACTAGCTTCAGCTAAGATTTTACCGCTGTTCTGAATATTTTTATCACGTCTAATAAACTTTGCTAATTTGCGCTGGCAGAATCGGTCCTTTGGTGCGAAACATAGGTTGGTGTTCCATGCGACACCCTTGAAATTAACCTGATGGGCTGAGGCATATTCGATGATCCGTACGGCCGGGAGAGCCATTGCCGCCGGTTTTGCGACCGCGATAACAGCTTTTGCTGCTGGCCTCGTATTGTTGATCTATTTGCTTTCCCAAGGGCCGATATCGCTGAACTACTTCACACCTTATCTTAAAAAAAATCTAGAAAGCATTGATAATAAGATAAATTTCGATGTTCAAGATACGGTTCTTAGCTGGCAGGGCTGGGACCGAAAGCTTGATCTTCGGTTCGTGGGGGTCGAGATTTCCGATACCGATGGATACGAATTGGCCGACATCCCGGAGATGTCTATGGCGATCAATCCTATCGCATTCATGAAAGGCCAAATATTACTGCAAAGCTTGGAGATGTTTGGCCCCTCGATTCGATTGTCGCGCGGCAGTGACGGCGCGTTCAGAGTAGGCATCGGCCTTGAGGATGAGGAAGAAACCAGCGCTGAAACCAGCGAAAGCCTGATGTCGCTTTTTATTGGCTTTTACGACGGTGGTGAGCAACGGGATAATCTTTCTGGGCTGACGGAAATTACGGTTCGTGACGCGGATATTCAGTTCAATGACGCGCAGTTGGGGATTGATGTCAGGGCGCCAAGCGCCACCTTTAATTTACGCCGCGTCGAACAAGGGGCCAGTTTCGAGTTCCTTTCCTGGGTTGAAACGGATTCTATCGGCGCGCTAATAGAAGCAGACTTAGTTTATCGCGGTCGTCAGGCAGACATCCCGGTCAATGTCGAATTCTCCGGTCTCAACATCGAAAAACTCTTCGCGCTGACTAAAGTCGTCGATCCTGAAATACTATCGGTCACCGACTTGAATGCATTTGGTAACCTATCGACAATGCTCGCTGGCGATGGTTCCTCGCGCCCAATTCAGTTTAACATCGGTACCGGTTCCGGCGATGTCACTGTCGCTGTAGCCGCAAAGAAACCCTATAAAATTCAAGCGCTGAAGGTCGTCGGTGCTGTCACAAGCAGTTTTGAGTCGATCACTTTGGGATCGGCTGAGTTAAAATTACCGGACGGGCGTTCGGTTGATGCTAAAGGACGGATCGATCTCAATAGGGAATTTGAACTGATTAGCCTCGATTTACATGGCGCGTTCCAAAATGTCGAAACGGCAGATGTTGCGAAATATTGGCCGGACAGGGTTGCTCCCGATGCGCGGATCTGGGTCGCGGAACATTTATCCAAGGGAAAAGTCGAAAAAGCGACATGGGCATTGGAGCTTGATGAAAAGACAATTTCGAACGGCAAGTTCGACAAGGATTTTTTCAAGATCGATTTTGACTTCCAGGGTGTTCATGTGGACTATCTGCCGCCGATGCCAACTCTTGAAAATGCCAGTGGCAGCGCTAGTTTACGTTACGATTCCTTAGCCGTAAAAATCGACAAAGCTGGTTATCGTGACCTGAAGGCAAGCGGAGGCCGTCTTTCGATCGCGTCATTCAGCCAAAAGACGCCAACTTTGAATATTTCCTTCCAAGCAGAGGGGTCGATTGCAACCGGATTGAGTGTCCTGAATACTGAACCCTTGCAACTTGGGCAGTATTTTTCATTGACGCCGGATAACGTCGACGGGCAAATGCGGACAAACGCCACATTGAAAATTCCGCTGGTGGATAATATCGACGCCTCGAATGTCGATTTTGAGGTCGTTGGCAAATTTAGTAAGACCTCGGCGAAAGGCCTAGCGGGGCTGCTGGATGTTGCGGACGCCGATATCGAATTAAAGGTTGATCGCAAGGCAGTTGTTGCGTCAGGTGAGGGGGTATTCAACCAAATACCGGCGCGATTTGACATCGAGCATGTATTCCCCGTCAAGGACCAGTTATCAAAAGACAAAATTGTTGCCTCGACTGTGTTGAGCGAGAAAGCGCAAAAAGCGTTCGGGCTCGATTTGGCCCCCCGCCTGGTTGGTCCTATCAAGTTGAAATTAGAGGCGACCCGGGTCGGTGAGGCCGACTACAAGGTACGGGCAAACGCTGATTTACAGGCTACTACGTTGTATTTGCCGATGCTCGAATGGCGAAAAGAAAAAGGCGCGCCTGGAAGCGCGAACTTCAACACGGTGTTGGACAATAGCGGTACCATCAAAATCGAAGACCTAAAGATCAGGGCTGAAAATTTCGATGTCGACGGACGGGTGGAATTTGACGCGGATAACAACTTAAAGCGCTTTCAAGCGACCAAGCTCAAGATCGATACGCAGGACCTAACCGCTGACGTCAATATGTCGAAAGCGGGTGGGTTGGATATTCAACTCGGCGGCGAGGTTCTCGATCTTCGGTCGATTATTGACGAACTCGAAGAAGAAGGAGAAGAGGGAGTAGCGCTGCCGAATATCCGCTTTACGTCCAATATCAAGCGTGTCCTGGTGACAAAACAACTTACTGTCGGTGATGCTATTCTCAGCGTCCTGTGGGATGCTTCTCACCTTGTGACTGTTAAGGCATGGGGAAAAGTCAATGGCGGGCCGCCGGTGCGAGCCGATCTGGTCACTAAAGGGAAAACACGGCATCTTCGCATCACGTCGAAAGCGGGCGGTGAGGTTCTGACGGCGATGGATCTTTTCCACAATGCTTACGGCGGTAAATTAAATCTTGAAGCGAGCATTCCGGAAAAACCCTCGCGGGAAGATCCGATTGTTGGATCTTATCGATTGGAAGATTTTGTCATCGCAAGGGCGGAGACTTTGGGTGAACTTCTCAGTCACGGCGAACTTACTGAGTTTCTGGATGAATTGAGCGGTGACGGCATTAAATTCACCCGCATGGAAATACCTTTCACTTATGAGAACGAACGTTTGGTCGTTGATGAGCTTCGCGCGGTCGGACCATCCTTTGGTGCCACGATGCGGGGTGTGGTTGATCGGAAGACCGAGAAGTTGGATTTGCAAGGCACGATTATTCCGGCTTACACACTGAATTCGGCGCTTGGCAATATTCCCATCATCGGGCGACTATTTACAGGTGGAAAAGTCGGTGGTGTTTTTGCGGTCACCTTTCGGATAAAGGGCACGATTGACGATCCGATCACATCGACGAGCACGTTAAGTGCTTTCGCACCTGGTTTCCTGCGTACGATTATCGAAAGCCTGGACGCACCGGCGATAGATGATCAAGACGAAGAACTGCTTGAAGACCCAACGATGGAAAGGGAATGGCGCTAGACGCTCTTCGAAAATGGCGTTCGTTTTATCGTTTTCAGTTCGGGACCACTAAGGCATGGCGTTTTTTGCCGGCGCTGAGTTTGATATGGCCGGCGTCACTGATATCGTCTGTGCTGACCTGACGCACTTCATCGGATACCTTTTCATCGTTGATCCGGCAGCCGCCGCCCTTGATCAATCGGCGCCCTTCGCCATTGGATTTGCAAAGCCCGGTTTCGGCGAGTAATTGAAAGAGCGCTGTTCCGTCACCTTCGAGGCGGCTTTTTTCGATCTCAATAGTCGGCAGCGCGTCTCCAGTTTGGCCTTCTTCAAAGGTTCGCCGCGCAGTTTCTGCTGCATCCGTTGCCGCTTTCGTGCCATGGCAAAGCCTGGTTGCTTCATTGGCAAGAATCTTTTTGCCGTCGTTCAGCTCCGCCCCCTCCAGTTTTTCCAGGCGTGCGATCTCATCAAGCGGTAATTCGGTGAAAAGGCGAAGGAAATGACCGACGTCGTTGTCTTCGGTATTGCGCCAGTATTGCCAGAAATCATAGGCACTCAGCA
>Ga0070726_10004517_pt1 | contig 11058 bp, 11 predicted proteins | sample tdAd471_FD_67275 | JGI IMG/M metagenome (GOLD analysis project Ga0070726, IMG submission 67275) | Marine sediment microbial communities from the Atlantic coast under amendment with organic carbon and nitrate - tdAd47.1 | ecosystem: Environmental > Aquatic > Marine > Coastal > Sediment | place...
GGTTCTGGTTCATGTGGGCCCCGGTGCTGCTCTGGATCGGCGAGCTGCTGACCCCCGAGCAGGCCGAATGGGCGTTGCTCCCGCTCAAGGCCCTCGCGCTGCTGAAGTACGCCGTGGACGGCGTCGCCCAGGGCCTGATGCAGTGGGGCGAGGGGCAGGTCTCAGGGTTCTACAGCGCGGCGATCGGGCCCTTGGCCTACGCCCTGGTCTACGGGGCGGCTGGCTTCCTCGTGGGCTGGCCGCTGGACCGGATGCGCAAGGACAAGGCCGTCGCCGAGGACGAGGCCGCGGCGAAGGCCAAGGCCAAGGGCTAGCGATTGATGGGCAACGGCACGGCGTACTGGCCGAAGGCCGGCACGCTGATCGTGGCGTAGGCCCGCGCGTCGCCCTCGACCACCGCCGCGGTCAAGCGCCCGCCGAAGCAGCAGCCGGTGTCGAGCCCCAGCGCGTGCTCGGCGACCAGGGGCTCGGGCGGCTCGAGCTGGGGGTCGTGGCCGAAGAGCGCGAAGCCCTCGCGGCCGTCGTAGCGGTCGGTCCAGTGGTCGTGCTCCGGGCTGCAGCGATCGAGGCTCAGCATTTGCCCTTCGACGTTGACCTGACGCACGTAGACGAAGCGCTGTTGGCGCTTGGACCGCTTGTCGCGGGCGGTGCGCCAGTCCGAGGCGACCTCACCCACGTCGCCCTCGGCCTCGAAGTAGGCCGGGTAGAACCCGCCGTGCACGACCACCGCGCCGAGGGCCGCGTCGCGCCACACGAGGGGCAAGCCGTCGAGGAACGCCCAGTCCTCGTCGCTCGCCCGCTCCGTCCAGGGCTGACCGCTGACCCCACGGTCCCAGCGCCGGAGCGCCTTGACCTCATGGTTGCCGGCCACGCTGGCGCTGCCCGGGTAGCGCTCGACGAGCTCGCGCACCCGGCGCACGACCCCGACCGAGTCCGGGCCGCGGTCGACGAGGTCCCCGACGAACACGAACCGATCGCCAGCGCGCGGCTCGGCGACAGCGAGCAGCGCGTCGAGCTCGGCCAGGCAGCCGTGCACGTCGCCGACGAAGATGGTGCGGGTCACGCGTCCTCCTGAGGGTCGGACCGGGGGACCCCCTCAGGGTGTCACCGGGAGCTCAACCCGCCAACTTCTCCAGCTCTGCGAGCGCGGCGTCCAGGTCCGGATACCGGTCGCGGGGGTCGACGGCGAGCATGCGCGAGACCACCGGTTTGAGCCGCCCCTCGACGTGCTTCATGGCGCGGGTCTGGGCCGAGCCCTGCAGCGCTTCGCGGAACATGCTCGTCGGCGGGCCGGGCTCGATGGCGTCCTTGCCGGTGATCATTTCGAACAGGGTGACCCCCAGCGCATACATGTCGCTGGCGAAGTCACTCCGGCCGCCGACCAGCAGCTCGGGGTCGATGAACGCGACGGTGCCCAGGATCTCGCCCTCCTGGGTCAGCCCGGCATCGTCCTTGGGCTTGCTGAGTCCGTAGTCGCTGACCCGCACCCGGCCGGAGGGCTCGATCAGAATGTTCTCGGGCTTGACGTCGCGGTGCACGATCCCGTTGGCGTGCAGGACCTTCAGCCCGCGGGCGACCTGGATCGCGACGTCCAGCGCCCGCTCGGGATCGAGCTGCTTCTCGCGGTCGATCACCTGGTCGAGGGTCTCACCGGCGAAGAAGTCCATGTCGACGAAGGGCACGCCGTCGCGGGTCCCGGCGTCGCGGATCCGCACCAGGTTCTCGTGCTCGACGCCGGCCAGGGTGCGCTGCTCGCGTTCGAAGCGACGCGACCAGTCCTCGTCCTGCTGAGCCACCGCGGGGTCGAGGGTCTTGACCGCGGCCAGGCTGCCGTCGCTCAGGCGCACGGCCTTCAGCACCCGTGTGATCCCGCCCCGCGAGAGCTGCTCGACCACCAGCAGCTCGCCGAAGCGGAGGCCCCCGTCGGCGAAGGGCGAGCCGTCGCTGGGCACGCGGAACAGGTTCCCGTCCAGCACGCGGGGCTCCGCCGGCCCGGCGTCGTGGCTGCGTTCGCGGGCCTGGATCCGCGCCAGGAGGTCCAGGCGGCGGAAGGGCAGCAGGATCGAGTCGGCGGCGCCGGCCTCGAGCACCGGCGCGAGCTGGTCCTGCGCAGCGGCCTCCACCAGCACCAACACCGGCGGCGTCGCGGGGCCGAGGACTCCGCGGAGACCGCGGAGGAACTCGACGGGGGTCAGCCTCAGCCCGGTGGCGTCGAGCACGACCACCCGCGGGCGAAGGCCCCGGTGGACCTCGAGCAGCGCCTGCGCGGCGTCGGAGAAGCCGCGGACCTCACCCAGCTCCGCGACGACGGCCTCGATCCCGCTGGAGCGGGACGCCTCGGCGACGACGACGTAGGCCGCTTCGCTCACCTAGGTCCCCGCCTCCAGGATCCCGGCGAAGAGCTCGGCGTCGAGGGAGGCGCCGCCGACCAGCGCGCCGTTGCAATCGGCCAGGTCCAGGATCGGACCCGCGTTTTGGGGCTTCACGCTGCCCCCGTAGAGCACGCTGACCCGCTCGGCCACTTCGGGCGCGGACTGACGCAGGCTCTCGCGCACGTGCCCCAGGATCGCGCCGATCTCGTCGGGGGTGGGGGTCACGCCCTTGCCGATTGCCCAGCGGGGCTCGTAGGCCACGACCACGTCGCGCAGCTGGACCGGGCTCACCTCGCGCAGGGCGCGGCCGAGCTGGGTGCTGACCACGGCCTCGGCGCGTCCGCTGGCGCGCTCCTCGGCGGTCTCGCCCACGCAGAGCACCGGGTGCAGCCCAGCGTCCAGAGCGCGGCCGAGCTTGGTCGCGACCAGCGCGTCGTCTTCGCCCGCGGCGCGGCGCTCGGAGTGGCCGACCAGGGCGTAGCTGCAGCCCACGTCGACGAGGTGTCGCGCCGCGACTTCGCCGGTGTGCGCGCCCTCCTCGTGGGGGCTGAGGTCCTGGGCCCCGAGCTGCGCGACCCCGCGCAGGGCCTCGGCGAGGGTCGCCAGCGCGGTAAACGGCGGGCACACCACCAACCGCAGGGCGGTCGGGGGGCGCACGCGCCCCGCGAGGGCGCGGGCGAAGTCGCGGGCCTCGCCGAGGGTCTTGTGGCTCTTCCAGTTGGCGATGAGCAGTCGCCGGGCGAGGGGCGAGTAGGTGTGCTCGATCAATCCGCCGCGCTTGCGCAGCAGGTCGCGCGCGAGGGGCGTCAGCCGGGCTCCGACGGGCACGACCATATCGGGGGACGCCTGCAGGTCCTCGGCCGTGATCAGCGGACGCTTCACCCGTGCACTGCTTTCTAGGGGCCTCTCCGAGGCCCCTCACCCTCGCAGCAAAGCTGCTCGGGCTCACCCAACGGGCTGAGGGCTCTTGCTCTCCAGGGGCCTCTCCGAGGGGTCGCCCGAACCATAACCCCAACACGCGACAGAGCGACGTTCAACTGCCGCGGTGGGAATCCCGCGGTCGCTGCGGGTGGAGAATTCGTCCGCCGTGTGATCCGATACGCCCCTTCGCAAGGACCGCTGAGCCGCGGGGAGGGCACGTGAAGAAGATCGGAGTCGTGGGGTGTGGGCTGATGGGCGCTGGGATCGTCGAGGTCTCGATTCGCACCGGCCACCCGACCGTCGTGCGTGAGTTCAACCAGGAGTGCCTCGATCGCGGCCTGGGCCGGCTGAAGAAGAGCATGGAGCGGGGCGTGTCCAAGGGCAAGCTCAGCGCGGAGGACCGCGACGCGGCCCTCGGGCGGCTGACCTCGACCCTCGACTTCAAGGACCTCGGCGACTGCGACGTGATCATCGAGGCGATCACCGAGAACCGCGAGCTCAAGGCTCAGCTCTGGCAAGAGATCGCCAAGGTCAAGAAGGACGGCGCGCTGCTGGCGACCAACACCAGTTCGATCCCGCTCTCCTCGCTGGCGCCGCACACCGGCGACCCGACCCGGTTCATCGGCCTGCACTTCATGAACCCCGTGCCGGTCATGAAGCTGGTCGAGATCGTGAAGGGGATCGAGAGCAGCGACGAGGCGATCGCCGAAGGCCGCGCGCTGGTCGAGGGCTTCGGTAAGAGCACGATCCTCGCCAAGGACACCCCCGGGTTCGTGATCAACGTGCTCCTCGTCCCCTACCTCTGCGAGGCCGTGCGCCTGCTCGAGTCGGGGGTGGCGACCAAGGAGGACATCGACGCGGGCATGATGGGCGGCTGCAACATGCCCATGGGGCCGATCACGCTGCTCGACTTCGTCGGGCTCGACACCACCCTCGCCATCGCCGAGGTGCTCTACGACGAGTTCCGCGAGGCGAAGTACGCCCCGCCCCCACTCCTGCGCCGCATGGTCGAGAGCGGCTTCATGGGCAAGAAGTCCGGGCGTGGGTTCTACGACTGGAGCAAGAAGTAATGCGCGCGCTGTTCCTGACCCTGATCCTGGCGGGCGTCGCTAGCGCCCAGGCCCCCTCGGTCAAGCTGACCTGTGCGCCCAAGGCCGCCAGCGTCGAGCTCGGCGGGCGGGTCGAGGTGACCCTGACCCTCACCAACACCGGCGAGAGCCCGCTCGAGCTGCCGGCCCTCGCCGACGACCGCCGGTTGGCGTCCCTCGACGTTCAGCTCGACGACGGGCCGACCGTGGTCTACGAGAAGATCCACGGCGAGGTTCGCAACCAGAACTTCATCGCGCTCAAGGCGGACTTCCCCAAGGTCACCCTCCAGCCTGGCGAGACCAGCGCCGTGACCCTCGGCTTCCCCGCCATCGCGGCGGGCAGCTACACGATCACCGGGCACTACGGGCGCGCGCGCCCCTGGAGTCAGGTCCCCGGGTTCGCCGGTGAGGACCCCGTGAGCATCACCCCCGTCGCGGTCCAGGCCGCAGCGGTCAAGGTCCAGGTCACCCCCGACGCCGAGGGCAACGACGCGCTCGCGGTGCGGATCGTGACCACCCACGGCCCCATGCGCGCACGGCTGTTCGCCGAGGGACCGGCCCTGGGGACGGCCCTGCACTTCGCCGACCTGATCCAGCACGGCGCGATGCGCAAGGGCACGCACACGCCAAACTTCTACGACGGGCTGATCTTCCACCGCGCCGTGCCCGGGTTCATGATCCAGGGCGGTGACCCCAACCGCGACGGCAGCGGCGGGCCGGGCTTCATGATCCCGGCGGAGATCCCCAACCCGCTCCCCGACGAGTTGAAGCACAAGGCGGGGCAGCTCTCCATGGCCCGCTCCGGGCACCCCGACTCGGCGGGCTCGCAGTTCTACGTGTGCGTGGCCGACTGCCCCCAGCTCGACGCGCGCTACACCGTGTTCGGCGAGCTGACCCATGGGCTCGACGTCGCGATCACGATCTCGCAGGTCGAGCGCGTGGAGCAGGGTCGGGACAACGAGAAGTCCCGCCCCGTGGAGCCCGTGGTCATCGACTCGGTGCGCCTGATCCCATTCAAGAACTAGACGAACGAACCAACGCAAGAGAACCGGAGCGACCATGAGCGAGAACAAGGCCCGCCTGAAGACCGACAAGGGCGACATCGTCATCGAGTTCTTCCCCGATGTGGCGCCGAAGCACGTGGAGAACTTCAAGGACCTGACCAAGCGCGGGTTCTACAACGAGAAGATCTTCCACCGGGTGATCCCGAACTTCATGATCCAGGGCGGCTGCTCGATTGGGAGCGGGACTGGCGGGCACCCGGACGGGATCAAGCTCAAGGCCGAGTTCAATGACAAGCCGCACGTGCCGGGCGCCGTCTCCGCGGCGCGCACCAACGACCCCGACAGCGCGGGGACCCAGTTCTTCATCTGCCACGGCCGGCACTCGACCTTCCTCGACGGGAAGTACACCGTGTTCGGCCAGGTGGTCGAGGGCATGGACGTCGTCGACCAGATCGTCAACGCGCCCCGCGACCCCAGCAACGACCGCCCCCACGAGCCGGTGAGCATGGGCACGGTCTCCCTCGAGGCCTAGCGTGGGCGAGCCCGTTGCCTTCGACGTCGCCGACGGCGTCGCCACGATCACGGTCCAGCGCGAGAAGGCGCTGAACGCGCTCAACGCCGAGACCCTCGACGGCCTCGAGCAGGCCGCCCAGCGGCTGCACAGCGACGCCTCGCTCCGCGGCGCGATCCTGATCGGTGCCGGCGAGAAGGCCTTCGTCGCCGGGGCCGACCTCAAGGCCCTGGCTGCGGTGACCGAGGTCAGCCCCGCGCGCGCCCTCGCGCGCCGCGGGCAGCACGTGCTGCGCCAGCTCGAGCGGAGCCCGGTGCCCGTGATCGCCTGCGTCAACGGGTACGCCCTCGGCGGCGGGCTCGAGCTCGCTTTGGCCTGCCACATTCGCTACGCCAGCGCCAACGCGCGGGTCGGTCTCCCCGAGGTCGGGCTGGGCCTGATCCCTGGCTACGGCGGCACCCAGCGCCTGACCCGCCTCATCGGGCGCGGCCGCGCGACCGAATTGATCGTGACCGGCAACCAGCTCAAGGCCGAAGAGGCCGCCGCGCTGGGGCTGGTGAACCGCGTGTTCGAGACCCGCGACGCCCTCGTCGCCGGGGCGCTCGAGACCCTGGGCACCGTGGCCACTCGCGGGCGGCTGGCGGTCAGCCTGGCGCTGGAGTCCATCGACCGCGGCGTGGACGCCGACCTCGACACCGCGCTTGCGGTCGAGGCCGACCTGTTCGGGATTGCCCTCGGCAGCGCCGACGCCCGCGAGGGGATCGGCGCCTTCCTCGAGAAGCGCAAGCCGAACTTCTAGAGCCTAGACCTCGAGGTCGAGGTCGAGGCCAACGTCGGCGTCGACGGCGGGCAGCGGTGGGCGGTGCAGGCCCGATGCGTTCACCCCGTGGCTCGCGAGCAGCGCCTGCAGCTCGGCGAAGGTCAGGTCCAGCCCGATCGCGCGCACGGCCCAGGGGCTGCCCAGCAGCCGACCTACGGTCTTTGCCCGCAGGCGGAAGGCCAGGGACTCGTTGGCCAGCCGCTGCTCGGCGTCGTCGGGCAGGACGACCAGGTTCTCGCAGGTGATCTCGGCGTGCGCGATTCGCTCCCAGGGGATCGGGCGCGAGCCGAGCACCGTCAGGCCCTCGTCCTCGACCCGCAAGGTCGGGCCCAGGCGCACGAGCTGGGGCAGGACCCCCAGCGCGCAGCCCACGAAGAACACGAGCAGGGGTGCGAAGAGCACGCTCGCCGGGAACATGGTCAGTGTGCCCCAGGCGAAGATCACGCTCAGCCCGAGGCAGGGCAGGAGCTGCATCAGGGCCACGGCGCGGCGCGCGTAGACGGCGCGCGAGACTCGGCCCCGGGCGGGGTCGAAGTGCTCGGGGCGGTGCCGCGGCAGGGCGAGCAGCAGCAGCACCCCACCCAGGAACAGTCCAAAGGTCGTGCCCACCACCAGCGCTGCGCGCTCCTCTTGCTGGCCGTAGGCCCGCGCCTGCTCGTAGGCGAACAGGATCTTGGGCTCCTCGTCCAGCTGCTCCAACTCGTAGACCGAGGCGCGGTCGTCGTTGTTCCACCAGGGCTCGACCCGCAGCCGCAGCCGCGGCGCGGTGAGCTCCTGCAGCCGCTCACCGGCGGGCGCGAGGTCGTCCTCGCGACCGACGAGCACCAGCTCGCGGTCGTAGCCCTCGACCCGCAGGCACACGTCGCCCCGGGCGGTGTGGAGGGAGCCTTCGACCAGTTGGCCCTCGACGACCTCCAGCGCCGCGCGCGCGGGGAACCCGTCGAACGCGTAGCTCCCCAACCCGAGGGCGGTCAGCCCGCTGAGGACGACGACCATGCCGAGCATGGTCAGCTTGCAGGTGAGGTCGGAGTGTTGCACTCCTTCGACTATGGCTAGCGCGCGCGCAAATGTCATCTGGGTTGCCGAGACAGCGCCCGGGGGGGGCGCGCGTCCTCGTCAACGGAGGCGAGTGTGGCCGAGGCCTACCCCAAGATCCTGGAGTCCGACGACGGCTGGCTGCTCGAGCCCGGCGAGCTGCGACGGTTGGCGCGTGAGCCGTGGGTGGTGTGCGAGAAGGTCCACGGCGCGAACTTGAGCTTCGTGGTCCAGCCCTCCGGGATCACGCTGCACAAGCGCAAGGGGCCAGTCGCTCGCGGCGAGGACTTCTTCGGCGCGGCGCGGGTGCTGGCGCGGCACGAAAGCGGCCTCGACGCCTTGGCCACGCGAGCCCTCGCCGAGCACGGGGGCCGTGAGGTCCAGCTCTTCGGGGAGCTCTACGGGGGCCGTTACCCGCACCCCGACGTGCCGCCGGTGGAGGGCGTTCAGCCGATCCAGACCGGGATCCACTACTGCCCGGGGGTCGCCTTCGTCGCCTTCGACCTCGCCCTCCTCGAGGCCGAGGGCGCGCGGTTCGTCGGTTACGACCGGCTGCGGGCGCTGTGCGCCTCCTGCGGGATCCCCGTGGTTCAGCCCCTCGCGCGCGGAAGCCTGAGCCAGGCGCTGGCGTTTCCCCTCGGCTTCGACTCGACCTTCCCTGCGCTACACGGGCTGCCCCGACTGGCGGGGCCGAACCCCGCCGAAGGGGTCGTCGTGCGCCCTGCGGCGGAGGTGCTCGTCCCGACCGCCAAGGGGCCGCGGCGGGCGCTGCTCAAGCGCAAGCTGGCCGCCTTCGCGGAGGACGCGCGCTACCACCAGGCCCAGCGCTGGCCCGCGTCGGCGGGCGGCGATCCCCTCGTGGTCGCCGAGCGGGAGGGTCTGGTGCGGATCAACCCCAACCGGATCCAGGCGGCGGTGTCCAAGCTCGGTCCTCGGGCGGAGGTCGGCTCCGAGGCGCTCGCGGCCGAGGTGCTGGACGACGTGTGGGAGGAGCTGCGCGAGGGGGCGTTCGTGGCGCGCCTCTCGCGCGACGAGCGCGCGCTGTTGCGCGCGGTCCTGGTCGAGGCAGCCCAGGCGCTGGTGGGGTAGCGCCCGGGCTGCCTCCCCCGGTTTGGCTGGGATTGCTGCCGTCCGGGGTTACACTCCTGGCCACACCACAGAGGAGTTACAGATGCGCGACGTCGTCATTTGCGCGGGAGCCCGCACCGCCATGGCCGAGTACAGCGGCAGCAAGGGCGGGGGGCTGTTCAAGGACCTCTCGGCGATCGAGCTCGGCGCGATCGCGGCCAAGGCGGCCCTCGAGCGCGCCGAGGTCAAGCCCGACCAGATCGACCACGTGGTCGTCGGCAACGCGTTGCAGACCTCGGCCGACGCGATCTACGGCGCGCGCCACGTGGGCCTCAAGGCCGGCGTGCCTGAGGCCGTGCCCGCGCTGACCGTCAACCGGCTCTGCGGCTCGGGGATCGAGTCGGTGGCCCAGGCCCGGCGCATGATCCAGCTCGGCGAAGCGAACACCGTGCTCGCCGGCGGCATGGAGAACATGAGCCAGGCGCCCTTCGTCGTCCGCGGGGCCCGCACCGGGCTCGCCTTCGGCCGCCCGGTCAACTTCGAGGACCTGCTGTTCGAGGCGCTCAAGGATCCGCACTGCGGGCTGTTCATGGCTCAGACCGCGGAGAAGCTGGGCAAGCAATACGAGATCAGCCGCGAGGAGCAGGACGACTTCGCCTGGCGCTCCATGCAGGAGGGGATCCGCGCCACCAACGAGGGCGTGTTCAAGGACGAGATCGTCCCGGTCGAGGTCAAGGCCGGCCGCAACACGATCACCGTCGACAAGGACGACCACGTCAAACCCGACAGCACGCGCGAGAAGCTCTCCAAGCTGCGCGCGGCCTTCGGCAAGGACGGCACCGTCACCGCGGGCAACGCCAGCGGGATCGTCGACGGCGCCGCGGCGTTGGTCGTGGCTGGCGCGGACACCGCCGAGCAGAACGGCTGGCCGGTATTGGCCAAGATCGCGGGCGTGGCCACCGTAGGCGTGGACCCCACGATCATGGGGATCGGGCCGGCCCCGGCGATCACCGCCGTGCTCGAGCAGATCGGCAAGACCCTGGCCGACGTGGACCTGTTCGAGATCAACGAGGCCTTCGCTGCCCAGTACCTCGCTGTCGAGAAGGAGCTCGGCCTCGACCGCAGCAAGTGCAACGTCAACGGCGGCGCGATCGGGATCGGCCACCCGCTGGGCGCCACCGGCACCCGCCTGATCCTGCACCTGGCCCTCGAGCTCCAGCGCCGCGACGGCAAGCTGGGGATCGCCTCGGCCTGCATCGGCGGCGGCCAGGGGATCGCGATCGCGATCACCCGCTAGGCGATTCGCAGATCCGCGACGAGACGAGGCTCACGGTGACCGCCGTGGGCCTCGCTCGCGTTAGGCCGCTAGGCCAGGGACCCGGGGATCGGAGGCTGCGGGCCCCAGTCGGAGGGCGGAGACTGGGGATACCAGGCGCTGGAGGGGAAGGGCGAGAGGCTCGAGGGTTCGAAGGGCCCCACCGGGGTCTCCGCGCTGGGCGCGCTTTCGCTGAGCTCGAGGTTCGAGGCACTCTCGAGGGCCGCGAGCCAACGCCGGTGGCGGCGCTGGATCCGCCGCTGCACGTCTTCGGTCTCGCGTTCGCGCTGCTTGAGCAGCCCCATGTAGACGCGCAGGGTGCAGGCCGCGAGGAAGCCGACCAGCAGCGCCGCGTCGAGGGGACGGAGGTTGATCCACTGTCCCAGGCTGAGCACGTAGGCGAAGAGCGAGAAGGAGAAGAACGGGACGAGGAACCCGCGGCTCTGCTCGGCCCAGGCGGTGAACATGGCCTCGCGCAGCCCGCGGCGGGCCTCGCGGATCCTGCCCCTGCGGCGCTCGGCCCAGCGGCGAGGGCTCTCGCGGGTCTTGCCCAGCAGGGGGTAGGTGTAGCCGCAGCCGAGGGTCGGGCAGGTCGGGTTGCCCAGCTCGTGGAGGCAGTCGCGGTGGGCGGTCGAGCGGCACTCGGGGCAGCCGAGCAGCTCGAGCTCGGCTTCGGCGTCGCGGCACAGCGGGCAGCGGCCAGGCTGGGAGGGGCGTCTCAGGTTGGCGAAGGGGTGCAAGCTGCGTGGGCGACGGAACAACACCCCCCTAGCCTGGGGGACGTTGGCCGTGAGCGCAAGGGGGATCTTCGGCGCAGGGCCGGGGGCTTGGCTACACTGGGCGGGTGGACATGCAGCGCCGGGAGATCAGCGACGTGGTGAGTGGGGTGATCCTTTCTCCCAGCGGGCCCTTGCGCGCCGAGCG
>Ga0070726_10004518_pt1 | contig 11056 bp, 8 predicted proteins | sample tdAd471_FD_67275 | JGI IMG/M metagenome (GOLD analysis project Ga0070726, IMG submission 67275) | Marine sediment microbial communities from the Atlantic coast under amendment with organic carbon and nitrate - tdAd47.1 | ecosystem: Environmental > Aquatic > Marine > Coastal > Sediment | place...
GATGGGCTAGGTTTTCATTGGGAAAAAGCATGCTAAAAGCATATTGTATAGCGTCTAAGGCTTCTTGATATTCTCTTTGCCCCAGGCGCGTTTTGGCTAATTGCAGATAGATACTAGCATCTCGAATAGGATCCTCCGCTGTGGTCTCTATCGCTTTTTCTAGAAAAGATGCAGCCGTCGTCCAATCTTCCTTATGGATGTAGATGGAAGCCTTATAATTGTACAACAACTTCAATTGGCGGCGATCCAGCCTAGGATCTGCCAGTATTTTATTGATCCATTGATCGGTCAATTGTTCTGCCTTGCTCCAGTCCCCTTGGGCGTTGTACAATCGTATCAAGTTCAGTCGTGGTCCCCAGTTATTCGGGCCCTTTACGATAGCCTGTTCAAAATTTTGCCTAGCCTGCGCAAATTGTTTGAGATTCAATTGGTACTCCGCTAGGTTGTTAAGCTTGACACTGAGGTAATCGTCATTTTCCCTTCCTTTCATGGATTGCCGCTGGTAATCAATAGCCTTCGCATAATCTCCCTCATTAGCATAGCAAGTTGCTAAAATATGAAGGGCCTCAGTGACGCCTGCTTGGTAATTTATTTCTTGTGCAATCGCCAGAGAAGTATCTAGATAAGCTTGGGTTCGGTTCCATTGGTTGCGCCGCAGATAAGCCATCCCTAGGTTATAATAAGCATCGGCTGCCTCTTTCGATACCCGGCCCTTGGTGCTTAGACTATGCGTAAAACCTTCCTGATAGGCTTTCATTTGTTTATCAAAATTCCCTAATCGAGAATGAAAGACCCCCAGATTTTGCAACAACATGCTATATTCCGAGAAGGTTTTCGGATCAAGCTCTTCGTCCACGATTTTTTTTGCTTGCTCAGTCACTGCTAAAGCTTCCTGGTACCGGCGAGCATCATACAAACATTCTCCCTTCCACAGGTAGTAATGGGCTAAAGCAGGCCAATCCTCATTGGCCATTAAGGTAGGTAGATTTTCTTCCAATAAGGGCAAGGCTGTACTAAAGGCGCCGTCCGCTAATAATTGATCAATTTGTTCAAACGGGAATTGAGTTGCGCCCTCTGTTTGTCCCCTTACAGTGGTCAGCAGATAGAAAAACACAGCAATGACTAAGCCAAGGCGCTTTTTTGTCATAAGGGATCCACTTCTTTTAAGAAAAAATTTATTGCTTTGGGGATGATGATAAAGAATGGTGTATAAGTGTACATTTAAACCTAAAATATCGACTGCGGTTTGGAATATACAATGTTTTTTTTGCTTGGCGCATTGAGTCTCTTGATATTTACATTTTTTTTCATTCCCAAGGGCTACCCGCTTCATGAAATTCTTCACCTCCCTATTTACTGGTGGAAGGTCAGCCGCATTCCCATTTATGGTTTAGCACCAGAACGGGTTCAATATGGCAGCCATTCCAAACAGTATTATTGGGTGTTCCCACCGCAAGCGGGAAAGGGCAAAAGCCATAAAATATTCATTTACTTTCATGGTGGAGCCTGGCGCTTTGGACGACCTGAAATGTTCAAGCTAGTGGCTTTTACCCTGGTCAAATTGGGATATACGGTAGTTTTGCCTTCTTGCCGCAGAACACCAAAGTATAATTATACATCCATTAGGGAAGATCTGACGCAAATACTTTTATCGATCGATCATCGATTCTTTCAGGCCGATACCACTTATATATTGGGAGGCATGTCTAGTGGCGGGAACTTAGCCGCCCATCTATTTTACAATAAGGCCATACTCCAGCAGCATGGTTTTGATCGCAATCGTTTGCGAGCCCTGTTATTGCTAGGGGCTCCGCTAGATTTACGTCAAATGCCGCAAAATAAATTGGTTTGTTCTTTTGCTAGTACGATGGGTTCAGCTGTATTTAAGGAAGCTAATGTGCAAAATCATTTAGACCAGGTAGAAGATCGTAAAGTTCTTATTATCCATGGCCAAAGTGATGGATTGGTTCCCTTCAAAAGTGCACATTCTTTTATTTCCACCTTGAGAGAAAGACAAGAAAGTAAAATTCAAATCCACGCTCCAATTGATGCCACACACTTAGATGTAGCGGCCTGGGCTTGCGGAGAGAATGAATTCAAATCTATCATTCTTTCCTGGTTACAAGCTATTTGAATTGTCGCAAGGCTTCTACCTCAGCAATAGTTTTGGCGATAGGACTCCCCAAAACCCTCGGCTCATCCTCCGTAACTAATATATTATCTTCAATTCGGATTCCGCCAAATCCCAGGTAGTTCGTGAGCTTATCGTAGTTGATAAAATCTTTAAATTTCCCTTCGGACTCCCATAGTTCGATCAACTGTGGAATAAAATAAATTCCGGGTTCTACTGTTAGTACAAAACCGGGTTCCAAAGCGCGAGCTAGCCGTAAAGAGCGCAAGCCAAACTGTTCATTCCGGTGCAGCGTGTCGGTATAACCCACATGTTCTTCACCGAGATCTTCCATATCATGCACATCTAGGCCGATCATATGTCCTAGTCCATGTGGAAAGAACAAGGCATGGGCGCCTTGTGCCACTGCTTCGTCTAGATCTCCTTTCATCAGCCCCAAGTCTTTCAAGCCGCTAGCAATAATCTTGGCGGCCCCTAGATGGACATCCAAAAATCGAGTACCAGCACGGGATAGAGCAATGGAATCCACCTCTGCTTTCAAAACAAGTTCATATATCTCCTTTTGCTGTGTCGTAAAGGTCTTGGATACGGGAAATGTTCTGGTAATATCTCCCGCATAATGACCTCTTGTTTCAGCCCCCGCATCTACCAAAACCAATCGCCCCTCTTCTAGGGTGTAACCATGATAATGATTATGCAAAATCTGACCATTTACAGAAAGGATAACAGGGTAAGCGACATCACCATCATTGGCCAGGGCAATCCCCTCCACCAAGCCTGCTAACTCGGCTTCTTTCATGCCTGGTCGAGCAGCCTTCATCGCAGTCTCATGCATAACGCCAGAGATGGTCACAGCTTTTTCTATTTCCCGAATTTCTTCCGCAGATTTCACGGAGGCTAGTTTTACCACCGACTTGATCAATTCAACGGAGGCCGCTTCTTGGAGGTCATCAATAGCTAAGGACAACCAACGGTGCAGCTTGATTTTGTTGTCGGCTCGATATGGCGGCAAAAAGTGAACGCGTCTTCCTTTGTCTTTTGCGCCCTTCAAATCTGCTGCCAGTTGCTCATAAGGAGCGGTAGCTTCAGCCTTGACCTGTTCTGCCATTTCCCTTAAACTGGGTAAATGGCCCATCCAAATGACATGGTTGATATCTGGGTCATTCCCATAAAGTGTCGTAGTGCCCGCTTCTACATCAATTATCGCGGCGAGATGCGGTTTATCATGCCCCATGAAGTAGAGAAAGTTACTATCCTGCCGAAAGCGATAGGTATTATCTGTGTAATTTTTGGGGCTTTCTTCATTTCCGAGCAATAAAATGAGGCCATTATCGAGACTGTTCATTAGTTGCTGTCGGCGTTGATGGTAGGTCTGGGCTTTAAACATATCACTGATTTCTTTTATTCAATTCATCTCGAATTTGCGCGGCCTTTTCATAATCCTCACTCTCGAGGGCTTCTGCGAGAATTTCGTTCAATTTTTCTATTGGATAGGATTCCCATTTATTTTTCGCATTGGCCTTCTCTTCCGTTTCCTCCTCCTCTTCCAAGGAAATCCCAGCATCTTCCAAGATAAAATCATAGGCAAAAATGGGACAAGAAAAGCGGACGGCTAAGGCAATGGCATCAGAAGTACGAGAATCTATAGCCATTGTCGTTCCATCCTCCTTGATACAGATCAATTCAGCATAAAATACACCATTCTTCAAGTCGGAGATAATTATTTCTTGCAGGCTTACTTTTAGTTTAAGGAGTACATTGCGGAAAAGGTCATGCGTAAGAGGCCGATTAGGCTGAATCTTCTCGATGGCTATCGCTATTGCCTGTGCCTCAAAGCCCCCAATGACCACTGGCAATCTCCTGTTTCCTTCTTCCTCTTTCAATATCACCACAAAGTTATTGGATTGAGATTCGTTGGTGGCTAAAGCAGCAATGCTAAGTTCGATCTTACGCATGAAGTCTTTTTTGAAGTGGACTTGTATATGTTCAACAAATATAGTGGAAGTCCCGGATAATCAAATCCACAGCAGGTTTTAATTCCAATGGGTCTGGCATATCTTAAGTAGCTGCAATATGCTTGATCGCATCTACTAATACATCTAATTCTTTCAATAAGGTATACACATTGGGGGTTATCCGGACACCGCTAATATTTTCCCAGACAATCGCGGTCGTATGGATTTTGAACTCTCGGAAGAGGCGGTCATGTACTTGCCGAGGGGTGTAGCCTTCAATAGCCAGTAAAGCAATTGCACAAGAATTCTCACGCTTAGTCGGAGATGCTACCGTCACCTTTGGCACCTCTTTTACCCGATCAACCCAGTAATTTCGCAAGAACAGCAATCGTTCGGCCTTTCGTTCACTACCAATCATATCATGAAAATGAATAGCCTGACCGATGGCTTGCTCGATGGCAAAAGAACGAGTTCCTAAGTGCTCATATTTCCTGATATCACTCGCTTCTGGATCTGGAGAACCAAAGAGGGGATACAAAGATTTAATTTTCTCTTTCTTAACGTACAGCATGCCTGTTCCATAGGGCGCGCATAGCCACTTGTGCAAGCTGGTACCAAAATAATCACATTGCAGATCAGGTATCGCAAAGGGAAACTGTGCAAAGGAATGAGCGCCATCCACTAATACTTCAATTCCCTTTTCGTGTGCTACTTTGGCGATGGCCTTTACGGGTAGTACTTGCCCCATCCAGTTGATTACGTGAGTAAGATGTACTACCTTAGTTTTTTCGGTAAATGCCCGAGCAAAGGTTTCCACAATGGAATCATTATCATCCGTCGGGAAATCAAAGTCTAACCATTTTAAGACGATTCCATCTCGGTGCGCTCTTTGTTTCCAGGCGTTAATCATATTGGGATAATCCTGCTTCGTCAACACCACCTCATCCCCGGCTTTGAGCCGCAAACCAAATATGATCGTTTCCAAGGCTTCTGACGAATTTCGCTGAATCGCGATTTCCTCCTGGGAACACCCGGCTAAGGCGGCCAGTTGTCGGCGAATCGGTTCTCTGCCATTATCTAAAATACGCCACATATAATAGGAAGGCGTCTCATTGCTGATTTGATTATAGCGTTCAACCGCTTCTTGCACCACTTTGGGTTGTGGCGACACCCCGCCGTTATTCAGGTTGATCAGGGCCGGACTTACCGTATAAGCCTGTCTGATTTGGTACCAAAATGTTTCATCTTTCGCTAGTTCTGGAGCTGAGAGATCTTCCATTTCAGCTAGCAAGCCGATCAGGTCTCTCCCTTGAGCCGTCTGATAAAAGGAAGCTAATAATGAAGTGGTCGTAAGTGCTGTCACGGTGGATAGCAAGAACTTTCTCCTGTCAGGTTGCATAAAGGTAGGATTAGTAAGCTCCGTGCCTAAACTATCTGAGCAAGGCCAAATCATTAGGACAGGAACTCTAGTAATAGAATCAACGGTCGGATAAAATCAAGTTCACTAACCTAAAATTACAGAGGCTTCTTTCTTAATCGCAGACAGGGCCGTATCCAGGCCTGTGTGCTCTCGTTGCGCTTGGTAAGCAAAAAGGGCTTGCCTGAAATCAGAGGCGGTAAAATCTCCTTCTAGTTTATTCCAGACCAAATCAATAAAATTGACATTATCATCGCGAGCGGCTTTGATGATCGCCCATAGTTGTTCGGATACATAAACCTGTTGGGTGATATTATGTTCAAACTCTTGCTGAATGGCCATGAGCAGGGCCACTTTCAGGCCCTGAGGTTGACCTCCGTTATTCCCTAATCGCAGCAACAAGTTAGGTACGGAAATTCTTTCACAGAATAGCGAAAGTCTTTCATACGCTTGCAATTTCAAAGGTAAAGTTGTTTTATTTTGTTGTTCTTGGATCTCAAGAGCTTTTAACTGCAATTGTCCTCCAAAAAACTGCTTGAGCATGTAAGTAACCGTCAAGAATACAATCAATGCGGGAACTGTTAACTTTATTATTTCAAGTAGTACGGAAAGCCATGGTGACATAGGTAGTAAATTTAGGCATAGAGCATGTTTGGGCGGCCATAATTGCCCAAAAATGCTGTAAGATATATACGCTTTAACAATTCCAAAAGTTTTGCAAGATAAAACCTTGTGACAATTCATTTTGTTTTCCTAGATAATAGCGTTTATGGTGGAGTGAGCCGTGAATAGATCTTAAATGCGATAAAGAATTATCTGCTTGAACCCGATTTTGCAGATTTAATTAATGCTTTACCATTATTATTCCACATCAGCTATTGTTCAATCGTTGTTTTTTTAGTTATTTTGCATGATTCAATAAAATACCTTATGAGTACCAATAATTCTAACGTTCTTGCCCCTTTAGGCCTCACTGCTGGAGCAGTTCAACAGTTGCAGCGGATCAAGGAAGAACAAGGTGTTCCTGATGATCATGGCTTAAGAGTGGGGGTGAAAGGTGGTGGTTGTTCTGGTTTCTCTTATATTCTTGGTTTTGACAAGCACAAGGAAAATGATGAGATGTTTGAGATAGAAGGGATTAAGGTATTCATGCAGAAGGCTCACGCCATTTACCTGCTGGGTATTGAAATCGACTGGAGTGAAGGGCTCAACAATAGAGGTTTTACCTTCAACAACCCCAATGCCAAGGACACTTGTGGCTGCGGAGAATCTTTTTCCGCCTAAACTTTAGAGCATGTTTGGACAGGCCTTAATTGCCTCCAAGCGGCAAATGTTCGGCTAATCATGCTTACCCAAACATGCTCTTAGGCTTGTTATAGGACAATAAATTTTTATATGAAAAGAGGGTTTGCTTTTATGGTGTAAACTTTTATCCTTAGGTTTACGACGATGAAGCATTAGTGCCCAACATAAACCCTATTTTCATACGCTTAATCCATACTGTTGAACAAGATTGCTTTTTTTCTACTTTTATCAGACAAAAGACATTTTATTCTGCCTCGCCGGAAAGTAATCGCTTTTTATTTAAATACATTTACAGTTCATCTACTCTTACCCAAAGGCATAAACAAATCTTGTTATGCTTAAGCTCTTACAGTAATTCAACTGCTAATAAACGATTGACATTCATTAAATCACTAATCAATAACAATTTATGAAAAGATCAGTACTCCTTTTATCGGCTATTATATTTAGCCTTGTAAGTCTACAGTCTCAAGCTGTCATTTGGGAGGAAGATTTTAGCGACGGGCTCCGAGGTTGGACAACCAGAACCGACCAATGTGGAAGAAACTTTGGAGGAGTCTTAGGTAGCTATGGACTTACTTCAGTTACTGTCAATGGCACAGAAGTTACAGGAATTGAGGCGGAATTGAATCTATTAAATGCCTTAGAATATTCTGTCAACTTTGATGATGGCACCAATTACGGAACAATTTATGCTAGGTATACGCTAGCTAATGATATCATGGATAGTAACTTGGATCCCTCTGCAGTCCCTTTAAGTGGCCGTTCTGCATCACTAGATGCCAATAGCTATCTTATTACTTCTACAGCGATGGAAGTAAGTCAAGCCGCTTTCGACGATTGGGCATCCACTATGTCAGGTATCAATGATCCTACCGTCACGCTAGATGGTTCAGTATTGACGATGACTAGCGGAAATACAGTTATCACTTTTACCAACAAGAACGTATGTGCTGGAATGTGGCACTATTCTGCGGATGGTAATTATGGAACGCCATTTACTGGTGGTGCTGTATTGGGATCTGCTACAGGTGATACTGGTATTGCTTTATTTAATGGAGTGATGCAAACTTGGCTAGAGAACAACGATAACCTAGATCCTAGTATTCCTTCTAGCGAATATCCAGAATATACGACTTCTATCATTACGCCCGATATTGATATCAGTTCTGCTACTAGAGCCTTGGCCTTAGAGTTTACACAAGCCATTTTGTTTTTGAATGTTTCTAGTGGTGCGCCAGCTGTACCGGTGAATGAGACCTTTTCACAGCCAGTACGCACGGCTTTTGAAATTAGTACAGATGGTGGTGCCAATTATTCTGCGCCAATTGAGTTGAATGAAACTATCGATGCCAACCGCTGGTTCATCACAAGAGAGATCATTCCTTTGCCAGCAGACTTGATTGGTGATGCAACTTCGATCAAAATCCGCTTTACTTTTGGAGCTGATTTCTACTTCTGGGCGTTAGATGATGTTGCTGTAGTAGAACGCGCTGCATATGACATGCAAATCAATGAAAATTTCTATTCCGTATATCCTAACCTTTTTACACCTATTAGTCAGGCAGATTCTGCATTCTTCTTAGCGGACATCCAGAACAATGGTGGTTTGGAAGCGGAGAATGTAAAACTTAATGTAACCATCACCAACTCTGAAGGCACAGAAGTATACAACGATACTAAGGATTACGGTACCATTATCGTAGACAGTATTGCAGAGAATGAATTATTTGATCAGGTGCTCGATCCAGCTGTACTAGCTGCTGACGTCTATTCCGGTGCTTATGTTATCTCTCATGATAGTACGGAGGCTATTACGAATAATGATACTATACGGTTCCAGTTTGTCATGACGGATACCATGTTTCAAAAGGAAGCGGGTTTCGTTTTCGGTGATGCTAGTGGTGTGACACCTGCAGATGACGTAAGTTATTCATTTGGTAATGTATTCTATTGCCCTAATGGCGAAGGTTTTGTGGCCAAGAACATCAGTTTTGGTGTGGCAAATGCCGACGAGCTAGCTGGTCGAAGTGTAACTACTTATTTGTACAAGTGGGCGGATACCAATGATGATGGAATAGCTAACAGTTCCGAATATGGAGATGCACTAGCCATCAACAGTTATAGTTTTGTAGGTACCGAATCTGATGAGGAACTTATCACGATTCCTTTTGATTTTGAAGGAAATGATGTTCCCTTGGAGGATAACACTTTTTATCTCGCTATTGTACAATATATCAACTCTTCTGATGAGCAAGATTTAGCCATGTTGGTAAGTAGAGTTTATGATTATAACGCCACTACCTTTGCCTACCAAGTGGCAGGAACCGCTGCAAGGTACCCAGTTGTACTCAACGTAGGGCCTGAGCCAAGTCCAGATTACAGTACTACTGGTTTTGGTCGCGAAACCATTCCGATGATCAGAATGAGTATTGGTAGTACGGTAAATGCGCCTGAGGTATTAAGTGATGCCAATAAGGTGAAAGTATTCCCGAATCCAACTAATAATGACATCAACCTAGAAGTAGAGCTAGTCAACAGGTCTAGCAAGGTTCAAATCAGCATTATTGATGGTACAGGTCGAATCATTCAGCGCAATGCCTACAATGATTTCAAAGCGGGTAAGTTCAACTATGACTTGTCTAATTTGACAGCTGGGATGTACTTCATTCGTATCCTGACGGACGAAGGACTTCGCACCGAGAAGGTATTTCTACAACGATAGATGATATAGGATTGGTTTAATAGTTTAAGGTTTAAAAGGTTTATGCCACTAAACTTCTCTCTATTAAGCTCATCAGTTCAAAAGTATAAAGGACATTAGCTTCTTACTAGGAGCGCAAAAAAATAGGCCTGGCGGAATTGCTTCCGCCAGGCCTTATTGTTTTACTATAGATCCGATTAAATCCAATAGTTTTCTTACATATTCTTGATGATTTCATCACCAAACTCAGAGCACTTCAATAAAGTAGCGCCATCCATTAGGCGGTGGAAATCGTAAGTTACTCGCTTGCTAGTAATCGCTCCTTCAACGCCTTTCAATACCAAGTCGGCGGCTTCAGTCCAGCCTAAGAATCGGAACATCATTTCACCAGAAAGAATAACAGAGCTTGGGTTTACTTTATCTAAGCCGGCGTACTTAGGTGCTGTACCATGCGTCGCTTCGAAGATGGCACAACCTGACTCGTAATTGATATTGGCACCCGGAGCAATTCCGATACCTCCTACCTGAGCAGCCAATGCATCAGAGATATAATCGCCGTTCAAGTTCAAGGTAGCGATTACATCATACTCTTTAGGTCGCGTCAAAATTTGCTGTAGAAAAGCATCAGCAATAACATCTTTGACCAAGATAGCGCCATTTTTCAAAGCTGCATCTTGAGCGGCATTGGCGGCTTCTTTACCTTGCTCAGCTACCAATCGATCCCACTGCGCCCAAGTAAATACTTTATCACCAAATTCTCGCTCTGCTAACTCATAGCCCCATTCTTTGAACTTACCTTCGGTGAATTTCATGATATTCCCCTTGTGTACTAATGTCACAGAAGATTTACCATTCTCAATCGCATAATTAATAGCTGATCTTACTAAGCGTTCGGTACCTTCTACAGATACTGGTTTGATCCCTAAAGATACAGAATTTGGGAAGCGAATTTGGGTTACCCCTAACTCAGTCTGCAAGAAGTTCTTTAGTTTTTCAACTTCATCTGTACCATTCAGGTATTCGATGCCCGCATAGATATCCTCCGTATTTTCACGGAAAATAACCATATCAATCATTTCTGGCTGTCTTACAGGAGAAGGCACACCATCAAAATATTGAACAGGACGAACACAAGCGTACAAATCCAGTTTTTGTCTAAGTGCAACATTCAAAGAACGAATTCCTCCACCTACAGGAGTAGTCAATGGTCCTTTAATGGCAATTAAATACTTTTTGATATCATCAAGTGTCTCTTGCGGAAGCCACTCGCCCGTCTTATCAAAGGCTTTCTGCCCTGCTAATACTTCATGCCACTGAATCTTCCGAGTTCCACCATAAGCTTTCTCAACCGCCGCATCAAGTACGCGCTCTGAGGCTGCCCAAATATCTGGACCAATTCCATCTCCTTCAATAAATGGAATGATTGGGTCATTAGGCACAGCTAATTTCCCGTTTTCAATCGTTACTTTTGTTCCACTCATATTTTTTTATCTATTTTAACACTTAGTTTCAGAACTAAGATATTGGATTTAAAAAAAGCAGCA
>Ga0070726_10004519_pt1 | contig 11055 bp, 10 predicted proteins | sample tdAd471_FD_67275 | JGI IMG/M metagenome (GOLD analysis project Ga0070726, IMG submission 67275) | Marine sediment microbial communities from the Atlantic coast under amendment with organic carbon and nitrate - tdAd47.1 | ecosystem: Environmental > Aquatic > Marine > Coastal > Sediment | place...
CGCGATCCTGTTCTATATGACGATTGCGATCACTGGTTTACAGGCATCCCGGTGGCAATCGCTAGCTGCTATATTAAGCGGCTAGAGCGTAGTTGTCGTCGTTGGCAACTATAAAGTTGTAGTGATGGATTTACGAGAATCACTACATTCTCGACATGCACCTCAGGGTTTGATACCGGCGTCGAATCCGAAACGCCCCCATTACTTTTAAGATTACACTAGTGGCTAATGATTAGCACTGAGTTTAATCGAAACCACTGACTCAGATCACAACAGCTAAACTCAACACTAACCACCCTCCCTGGCTCAAGTATCTATATTTGGTCGCCACTGCGTAATTCAAGTGGGTTGAGGTACGGGTTGCGCCTCGGCTGGCAGGTCTGGCCTGTTGCCGGCGACATCAGCCTCGCTTCGGTTTCGCCAACAAAGCTAATGGCTGCAGTGTGGTTGCTGTGTTATTTTGGCAGATTCTTAAATACCGTTTTATAACCATGTGGCAGCAGTTGGTGGAGGTTGGCGATGAATAAAGTTCTTGGGTTGTGTTTGATTTTAATCATGTCTTTGTTGTCTGCAAATCTGCCGGCGCAGGATTCCTCCGCGGTGTTCTATTCGCCGCTGGCCGAAAACTGGTATCGCAGTGGTGAATATTTCCCCTGGCAATCGACAGTGGCCCTCAACAATGGCGCTTCGGTCAATGTGTTTTATCGGACCTTTGGTAACCCCCAGAATCCCGCGTTGCTGCTGGTGCACGGGTTCCCTAATTCCAGTTTCGATTTCTATCGTTTGATTCCTTTGCTGGAGGACGATTACTACATTGCCACGCTTGATTTTCCGGGCTCAGGGTTTTCAGATAAGCCCCAGGACGGCTTCTCCTACATGCTGGACGACAATGCCCGGTTGCTGGATTATTTTGTCCGTGAGATCGTGGAGTTTGACGATTTCGCGCTTTACACTCACGATCGCGGTGTCAGCATTGGCCTGGCATTTATTGGCCACTATCTGGATGCTGCCGATCCTGGTTACCGGGTCAATTATCACTTTTTATCCAACAGCGGCATGTTTCTGCCCCTGGCAAATCTGGGGCAGGGGCAGCTTGCCATGCTTGATGTCGAAGCCGGGCCGCGCATGATTGCCCAGCGCCGGTTACGACCGCGGGTAACAGAGGGCAATCCCGAGGCCATTGCCTATAGTGACATCTTTGCCTTCAACGACGGCATCGGTGCAATGCTCTATGTGGGGCGATATCTGTTGGAGCGCCAGGTTAATGAGCGCCGTTGGCTGGAAAATCTGCCGCGCAGCCCGGTGCCGGTGGCATATCTGTGGGGGCTGCAGGACACCGTCAACCCGGTGCGTATCTCCCAGTATGTGTGGTCAACCTATCTCAACCAGCGGGAGGCATCCAGTTCCTACTGGATTTTGCCCATGGCGGCCCACTACCCCCAGCGAGAGAGTCCCGAAGCCGTGGCACGCATTGTGCGCATGGCACTGGGCGGTGAGCTGCCGGATCGTGACGGCGAAGCAGATTTCATGCGCCAGTATGCCGCCAGCCGGCAACCAGATGATGGCGTGTATATCGGCCATTCCACTATTCGCGAACTGGACTTTCCAACCTCCATTGAATACTCGCCGGATGGTTATCGCGAAATCGGCAATTAACGTCGCTAACATCGGGAGTTTATCCACCACGGCATTGCCGTATATCTGGCAATATGTTATTTATTCAGGCGCCGGATTTTGCCAGGCATGTGCCTGGACACTGAAGCAGCAAAGGGTTTACAGAATGAACAGTCCTGACTTTAACAACGAAGGCTTGCACGGGCTTGAGGATATCGGCGCTTTTAAGCGTCGCCAGCCGGGTCTAAGGGCCAGCGAACTCAGCGTGCCCTCCAAGCCACGATCAATTCGGCAGAGGTTGCAACTTTCCCAATCGGAGTTTGCCGGCATGCTGGGTGTCAGCATTCGTACTCTGCAGGATTGGGAGCAGGGGCGGCGCAGCCCCCAGGGGCCGGCGGTGGCGTTGCTGCGCATTGCGGAACAGCATCCCGAGGTATTTGTCCTGTTACGCTGATCAAGCACTGGCTCATTGGCTATTCGCTCATTATTTGGTTTTAATTTCGACATGAATTTTATGGGGTTCCAGATCAAACAGCAGAAAACCCAACAGGTTAACCACAACCTGGCGGGAAGGGCTCGATTGTTGCTGCCTTGCTCCCCGGGCAGATCATTACTGCTTGGTTGTGCCCTGGTGTGGGCCTGGTCCGGGGCGCTTGCCGCCGATGGTGACAATGTAAACGGCTCCGCCATCGAGGAAACCCCCGTTCCTTCCATCACTGCGCCGGTCATTCCGCGCCTGCGCCCGGATTTTTCCGGCTCCTGGGAGAAAGACTTTGCCCGCAGCGATCGCTGGGAAGACGAGTTGGATCGGCAGCTGGCGCAGATGCGCCGTAATGCCCAGCGTGGTTACAGTCCGGATAACGGCCCGACGGTGACTATCAGCAGTGGCTCTCGCATTCGCCGCCGCAGTGGCGCCAACATCGTGCAGCTGGCGCAGCTGGCTGGCTACATCAATCGCCAGACTACACTGCGCATAGAACAGTCCGCCACCCAGGTGCGGGTGCAGCGTGACGAAGATGCCGATCTGTTGTGTGACGTGCAGTTAAACTATAGCGAAACCTACAGCGACACCACCGGAGAAGAGGTGTGTGGATGGGAGGCTCAGCAACTGGTGTTTCGCACCACGCTGCCGGAAGGGGTGCAGATCATGCATCGCTTCAGCCTGTCTTCCGATCGCCAGGAATTAAACATGGCCACCACCATATCTTCGGCGGCAGCCACATTTACCCAACGCCAGTATTTCTATGCCTACGATGCCCCTGAGGACAATTTCAACTGCATCCAGACCATCAGTCGCGGCAATGCCTGCAGTCTTCTTGACGGTACTCTCAACTATGACACTCTGCGTAACCAATAATAACAGCGACAAGCATGCGCTAGCGACGCTTGCGGCGTTATACCCTGCCAGGCGGGTGGGTGTCGTGGTGCTGGTATGCCTGTGGCTGACTGCCTGCATGGGCAATCCTTACGAGATTGAGATTCGCCAGGTGGAACCGGTAGTGCAGCAGGATGTTCTTGTGGGTGACGTGGCACTTCGAGTGGCGGAGATTGCGCCCGCTGAAGATCGCCTGCTGGATGTGGGTATTGAGATTTTCGCGGCTGCCCCGGTGGACCCGGACACTGCCCAGATAGCCCCCTGGCTGATGGAAGAAATTCGCCTTAAGGAGACCCACTTTCTGCCCAGCGTGTTGCGCAACACCCTGGTGGAATCCAACCAATGGGGCGCTGTGCGGGTATTGCCCCGCAACGACCCGTCAGTGGATATTCGCATCAGTGGCACGGTGCTGCACTCAGATGGCCTCAACCAGGTGCTGGCCATTCGGGCTGTGGACAGCGCTGGCCGGGTGTGGCTGGACAAGACTTACAGCGACGAAAGCGGAAACCAGGATTACCTGAGCTACCGGATATTTCCCGGGGAGGACGCAGAGACGGCAACCGACCCATTTGCCGATCTGTATGCTGCCGTGGTCAATGACCTGCTGGCAGTGCGTGACAGCCTGAATGCTGAACAACTGGTCAATATCCGGCAGGTATCCCGGATGCGTTATGCCAGCGACCTGTCGCCGGACACTTTCGAGCGCACCCTGGTGCCCGGGGAAGACGGGCTGCTGCGTCTCACCAGCCTGCTGGCCGAAGATGACCCCATGCTGCGGCGCCTGGGCGACATTCGCGCCCGCCACCATGTGTTTATTGATACTCTGGATGAATATTACCTGTCGCTGTATGACGAAATGCAGCCCCTTTACGACATGTGGCGCAGCTACTCCCGGGATGAAATTATGGAAACCCGGGAGCGCCTCAGCGGTGGTCTGAATGCCAGTGGTGGTTCTCGCATCAATGCCTTGACCCAGAGCTACGATCGCTACAAGTGGGCGCGAATTTATGAGCAGGAATTCGCCGGTCTGGCTCAGGGTTTCAATAACGAGGTGGCCCCGGCCATTCTGGAATTGAATCGTCGTGTCCATGGCCTCAGCGGCCCGGTGGAGGAGCAGTATGATCAATGGCGAGACATACTGCGGCAGTTGTTCGAGGTGGAAAGCGGTCAGGAGTCTGCCGCCGCCGGGCTTTAGACCCTGGTTCCAATAAGGTGGCCATGCCCACCGTTCAGGCTTAACTCCACCATTGCCACGGCAAGCAGCTGATAATGGGCCTGCAAAGGTTCGGGTAATTCACAATTTACGCCATTCCATGGATTTGACGGCACCAGGGCTGGACGGCTTCGGCCTAAGCCGCTACGCTTCCAGCAAAGAACTGGTATGTAAGTCGGGAGTTGTTGCCCATGTTAACTTTGTCTCGCACGCGCTTTTCCATCCTGCTCATTATTCTCTTGCTGCAACCGGCACAGCTACTGGCGGACGACCTCTGGCAACTGCTGGATGCTGCTGAATACCCCGAAGAGCTGGCAGCCGTCACTCTGCCCCCAGGGGCCCGGCAAGTGGCAGCGGTTGCTTTGTCGGCGGCGATGCTGGATGGCCTGGAAGAGGGGGAGTCAATTACCGTGGCTCCAGCCCAGGCTGATGCTCACGATTACCGCATCAGTGCCATGGATCAGTTTCTTAGTGGTGACACCGGGCTGCGCGCTTCCCTGGAAGGCGCCGGCGAGAATCAGGTGTTGTCACTGACGCGCAACAGTACCGATCTGGTGGCAACCCTTTACAGCCCATCAGGCAATTACCGCTTGCAGGCTAAGCGCAGTGGTTCTCAGGGGTATATTGGCTGGTTATACAACTGGCCGGAGTCGGCTCAGGTGCTGCCCCCGGATAGAGACCTTTCAGCCCCGGCGCCTGAGGTACAGATTCTGGCCCTTAGTTTTGAAGAAGTCAGCGTCAACCAGACATTTACCCCCGCGACGCCCCTGATTGGTCAGGAGTTGCACATCAATTACGCCATAACCAACAATACCGCCAACACGTTGACGGATTTGCCGGTTGCGGTGGTGTTTCTGCTGGACGACAACGAGTTGTTGTCGGCACCTCCAGGGTGTGTGGTGGAGGACGTGGTATTTTCCAACGGCACATTTACTGATCTTAAATGTACTGTCGCCAGCCTGCCGGGTGGTGCCACTACTAATCTGGAGGTAACGGTTACCGTCTTGGAGGCGGCTTATCCTTCCGGGGTCAGTTCACTACAGGTGGACAACCTGCGCTTTGACGACTTTTTCTTTCCCAACCATGACATGTTGCTGGATTCCGATAACGATGGCATTGGCGATGAGAACGAAAAACTGACCGGCACCGACCCGTTTGATAGCAACTCCAGGTTTCCGGAGCAGGAGAATGTCGAGATTGACGTGTTGTTCTTTTATACACCAAAATTTACTGCTGACTCCGGCCATGGTGATGCGATGTTGGAAATCAATCAGCAGATGCAGATGGTCAACGACATGTACGAAAACAGTGGTGCTGACATCACTTTCAGGGCGGTACATTACCAGGCGGTTGATCACGTCGTGGACAATGTGTCTGATAGCCTTGCCTTGTTAAGGGAGCGACAGGGGCCCTTCAGTGATACAGATTTTCTGCGTGCATCCTACGGTGCCGATGTGATTTTTCTGCTGGACGGCATCGTCAACAAAAATCAGGCCTGCGGCCGCGCCGCCCTGGGTGGATCGTTCAGCAGTGGCGATCTGATGGCCGACTGGGATCGAGACGCCAATTCAGGGTTTTCGTTTCTGCCCGGCGGCTTCAATCCAGCAATCAATCTGGTTTGTTCCCAGAGTACCCTGGCACACGAGCTCGGCCATATGATGGGGCTGGATCATTCCCGCTTTCAACCAGAAGGGTTAGCTGGCACCTTTGCCTGGGCACTGGGTCACGGCATCAACGGAGATTTCAGAACCATCATGGCTTATGCGGTGCACTTTCCTGACAGTGAAGGTCTGCCCCGGTTTTCCAATCCCCAACGGTCTGATTGCAATGGTAATCCCTGCGGTGTGTCCCGGGACGACCCGGTTGCCGGTGCCGATGCCGTAGGGGCGTTAAATGTCACTCGCTTTGCAGTATCCCAGTTTGTCGGCACGCGGCCGACCCTGGTGGCAGCCAATGCCTCGGGGGAATCCACCGCGGCCACCATGCTGGGGGGTGCTATCCGCTCCCTGGTGCCGTCACAGCCGGTGGAGTACAACACCCAGTTTGGCTCCCAGGAAGCGATCAACGTGGTGGGCACCATCCAGGTGGACCCGGCCCATGTGGGGCAGAGTGGTCGCACCCATGTAGTGATTGATGGCGGCGCACTGGGCTTTTTCCAGATGGACAATACGGGCAATTATGTACCCTGGGATGGTGATGTAGCGACGCTGTCCGGCACCAGTGCAACGCGGCCGCTGCTGGCGCGGGAAGACCTGGTGGCGGTGAAAGGATTGCGCTTTGCCGACCTGGGTATTACCAACATCGCCATTTCGATTTACCTTGCCTATTCCGTAGATGGCACCAGCAACCTGGTATTCAGCGCCACGCCGATACCGGTGACAATCGTACCTTGAAGGTCAGCGATTGTGGTGTCGAACAATACGCTGTTTGTCGATGTTCCACTCCCTGTCCTTGACGGTGGAGCGCTTGTCATGGCTCTGCTTGCCTTTTGCCAGGGCTATCTTGGCTTTTACCAGATGATCTTTCCAGTACAAACGGGTGCACACGCAGGTGTGCCCCTTTTGTTGGGTGGCGGCAAACAGGCGCGACAATTCCTTGCGATGTAATAACAGCTTGCGGGTGCGATCGGGCTCACACACGATATGGGTGCTGGCAGTGTCCAGTGGCGTGATGTGACAACCCAGCAACCAGGCTTCACCATCCTTGATCAACACATAGCTGTCCACCAGCTGCACTTTTTTCTGGCGCAGAGATTTCACTTCCCAGCCCTGCAATACCAGGCCGGCTTCGAAGCTGTCTTCAATAAAATACTCGTGACGAGCCCTTTTATTGTCGACGATTGTGTTGTCAGGAATTTTAGGTTTCTTGGCCATGGCGAAAGCCAGCTGCGTCGGGCGGACAAAGCCGCCATTGTGGTGTTATGCGCTAGTTAATAAAGGGTCGCTAAGTTATCCTAACTACGGCGTTGGCGCCAGTGAAAGCCGCAAACTTTAACCGGTTTTGTGGCTGGTCGTCATCACGGGAGAGGTGCCATGGGGGCTGAAGACGGCTGACCTGGTGCAGGCCACTTGTCCCAGGCAGAGCATAGTCTATGCCATTAATACCAGCGTAGTGGGTGACGCCGCAGACCAGGTGATTGAGATTTCAGGCTGAACTTGAGACCAGGACATGACTTTTATACAACGTAACCTGCTCAGTATTCTGACCTTGCTGGCCATGGTTGTGATCAGCATGGTGCTCTACCAGCATTTGCCGCAGCAGGTGCCATCGCGCTACAACACGGCGGGCGAGTTGATCGCCACCCAGTCCCGGGCACTGATAGTTGTGCTGATGCCCCTGATGTACACGCTGATGATTATCCTGGTCAACGTCATGATTCGAATTTCACCGCAGAAATTTGCCATGCCCAATAGCCAGCGAGCCATGGATATGATCGTCTTTGCGTCCGGGGTACTTATGTTGTTTACTCACCTGGGTCTGTTGCTGGGCACCGACGGCATTTTGGCTTTTACCCGCTATTTTGCCTACGGCGTGGCGGGCTTCCTGATCATTGCCGGCAATGTTTTCGGTAACACCGAGCGTAATTTTTTTATCGGCATTCGCCTGCCCTGGACAATTGCCTCCAGCGCAAACTGGAAGGCAACCCATCGTGTTGCCGGCAAAGTCATGGTAGTGGCGGGCTTATTGATGCTGGTCAGTAATACCCTGGCGCCGCACTTTTACCTGACCATGACCACCTTGCTGGTGGCAGTGTTTATTCCAGTGTTTTATTCACTTTACTATTATCTGCGTTACGAGAAGGGAGCGGGCAAGCAGTGATGGCAACCGGTGCTATTGCTGTCACCGCTCACCGGCTTGTGCGCCATGCACATTGTGGTATTACCCGAGATACGCTTTTACGCTAGAATCGCGGGCTAGACTGCCGATAACAAAATCTAATGATTTGATTTGCAAGGAGTTTTGCATGGTAGAAGATCGCGGTCAGTTTAGCTCTAGACTGGGTTTTATCCTCGCTGCCGCCGGATCCGCTGTGGGCCTGGGCAACCTGGTCGCATTTCCTGTCATGGCCTCCAAGAATGGCGGTGCGGCGTTTCTGTTTATCTATATTCTGTTTGTCGCCCTCATCTGTTATCCAGTCATGTTATCGGAAGTAGCCATGGGTCGACGCGCGCAGCGCAATCCGGTGGGGGCGTTTACTGCAATTGAGGGCGGCGGCGGCATCTGGCGCTGGATGGGCAAGCTGGCCATTCTGACTCCATTCATGATCGCGGTTTTTTATACGGTTATTACCGTCTGGATCATCACCTACTGTGTTTATGCAATGACCGGTAACCTTGATTACCTGAGCCGGCCGGAAACCTTTGCTGAGGTGACGGCATCCACGTCTTTATTCATTTACCTGCTGGCCTTGCTGGGTCTGGTATTTTTTATCCTGCTGGGCGGTGTCCGCGATGGTATTGAACGCCTGGCTAGAATCCTGATGCCAATCCTGGCTGTCATGCTGTTGCTGCTGGTGATCTTCGTGATGACCCTGGACAATGCCGTTGCCGGCATAGCCTATTACCTGATTCCGGATTTCGGCAAGCTGACCGGCGCCAATGTCAATGCCGCCCTGAATCATGCGTTCTTCTCGCTGTCACTGGGCATGGGCATTCTCATCACCTATGGCTCCTACTTCGACAAGGGTGACAATATTCCACGGTCAACTCGCATGGTGGCGATTACCGATACCGGCATTGCGTTTTTCGCCGGGCTCATGTTGCTTCCGGCGATCTTCGCCTTCGACCCGGACATAAACCCGGATGAGTTGTCCACCAGCAGCGTCGGGTTGATATTCAATTTTCTACCCCAGATTTTCCTCTCCATGCAGGATGCCGTGGGTTATACCGGCGCCAGTATCGTTGCCTCCACGTTTTTTGCCCTGGTGCTGTTTGCTGCCCTTACCTCATTGGTCTCCATAATTGAAATTCCCATTGCTTACATGATGGATGAGTGGGAAATGACGCGTAAGCGTGCCGTATACACTCAGGCAGGCTTGCTCGCCCTGCTGGCGATTCCCGCCACCATGTCCCTGGGGATGGTAGAACCGCTGACCAATTTCACCAGTTACGGCGGTGCAGTGAAGTCATTGTTTGACGTGATTTCCGATGTCTTCTACGAAACTATTCTGCCCCTGGTGGGGTTCACGGTGTGCATATTTTGCGCCTACCGCTGGAAAACTTCGGGGCTGTCTTCGGAGTTGTCCGTGGGCGATGCGCCCTATATCGGGTCGCGACTGGAGAAATACATCAATGTGTCTCTGGGCACCGTAATTCCGGCAATCCTGTTGCTGGTATTTATCAATACCGTGGCAACGAAATATTTCGCCGTCCATTTGTTTGGTTTCTAGCTGCCCCGTGTTGAACACATGACTCGAATCGACAGGAGTGCCCTGGTTAATTTTTCCGCAGAGCAGATGTATGCGCTGGTGAATGACATCGAAAATTATCCCCAGTTCATGCAAGGCTGCACCGCGGCCCGAGTCATCACCGCCAGCGAGGAAGAGCTGGTAGGGGAATTGACGCTGTCCCGCGCCGGCATTCGCCAGACTATCGTCACCCGTAATGTTCTGACCCCCGGGCGCGCAATGACCATGGAGCTGGTGGAGGGTGCCTTTTCTTTTTTCAGTGCGACCTGGCGCTTTAATCCGCTTGCTGAGGAGGCCTGTAAGGTATCCCTGGAGATGGAGTTTGAATTTACCGGCGGCTTGCTGGACTATGCCATGGAGAAGCTATTTCATCATTCGGCCAACAATCTGGTGGACGCCCTGGTGCAACGGGCGCAGCTGGTTTATGGACCAACTCTAGGTCAGTAATGTCAATTTTCGCCACATGGTTGCCAAATCGAAACACGGTGCAGAGGATTAGTCTCCATGCCTGAAACGATCACTGTCGAGGTGGCTTATGCGGTGCCGGAACGGCAACTGATTCTGGAATTGCAGGTGCCGGTGGGTACCACCGCCATGGAGGCAGCCCTGCAGTCGGGTATCACCGATGAATTTCCAGATATCGACCTGACTAACGATGCCATGGGGATATTTTCCTGCCTCATGAACGGTAAAGACTTCCCCTTGCCGCAGGATTACCAACTGCAACCCCACGATCGGGTGGAGATCTACCGACCCCTGGAGATGGACCCCAAGCAGGCACGCCTGGCCAGAGCGAAGAAGAAGGCGCAGAAGAAGTAATCGTGACAATCAACGAAATTACGGTCGGGAACTAATTTCGCAAGATTAAAATCTGATATTCACTATTGTCCCACTGTTGGACATTGATTATCGGTTAATTAAAAAGTATTGAATAATTGCGATGTCAATTACTCTTGATTGACAACTTTGCGGTGCCTGCAATTTTTTCATAATTCAATTGGAATACCAGTGCGAAATGATCTGAATAATGCAGTTTATGTGGCGGATGCGGTAAACTGATTACCAGGATGCGGGACGAAATAACCAGACGCTCAGTGTACTCGATGAAAAGTTCAATGGAACAAAACCCCCGTTACCAATCAAATCCCGATGGCCACTTTCGTGGTTTCCCTTAGTCACTTGCAGCACCTCTACCCCATCGTATAAATTTCGTGTTCGCGAAATTCCGAGGGCAATGGCGGGGGCATAACGGCTTGAACTTGTGGGTTCAAAAACTTCAAAAAAATTCCCTACCGCTTCCACATCGATTAATTCGTAGATTGCCGGATTAGCATCATCCAGGTCTTCAAAGACACCGGGAATAAATTCATTGAACATGCCAAGTACTTCGTCCTGGCTGGCCCATGTCCATCCTGAAAAATCCACTCCATTAAGGCTGCCGTCGCA
>Ga0070726_10004522_pt1 | contig 11047 bp, 9 predicted proteins | sample tdAd471_FD_67275 | JGI IMG/M metagenome (GOLD analysis project Ga0070726, IMG submission 67275) | Marine sediment microbial communities from the Atlantic coast under amendment with organic carbon and nitrate - tdAd47.1 | ecosystem: Environmental > Aquatic > Marine > Coastal > Sediment | place...
CAGGGTCTGGCGATCTGCCACACCATCATCACCAAGAAACACAGCGGGACGATAAACGTGTCTTCGGAACCGGGCGAAGGCACAACCTTTATTGTCCGTTTGCCATTGGACGGGTCGAGTTCGTCACAGGCCACGGCCGCCAATCATCTGAAGCGAGGCGCAGCATGACCAGCAAAGTTCTGTTCGTCGACGACGACGTCAACATTCTGTCCTCTTTCAAAAGACGGCTTCGCGGACGTTTCGACATCTCGACCGTGACCGGTGGCGAGCAGGGCCTGGAGGTTCTGGAAAAGGAGGGCCCCGTTGCGGTCGTCATCAGCGACCAGCGCATGCCCGGCATGGACGGTATAGAGTTCTTGGGTGAGGTGAAGAAATTCGCCCCCGATACGGTGACGATGATGCTGACCGGCAACACCGATCTGACGACGGCGATCGAGGCGGTCAACCAAGGAAGCGTCTTCCGGTTCTTCACCAAACCCTGTCCACCCGAAGATATGGCAAGCGCGATCGAAACCGGCTTGAAGCAATACAACCTCGTCAGGGCGGAGCGGGATTTACTGGAGCAAACCCTTGCCGGCAGCGTCAAAGTCCTTATCGACGTTTTGTCGCTGCTCCATCCGACGGCCTTTCAAAGGACCCGGCTGTTGCGCGGCTGGATGCTTCAGGTGGCCAAGCGGATGGACCTGTCCTACGTCTGGGAACTGGACATAGCGGCCACGCTTTCGCCCATCGGGCTCATAACCATTCCGCCCGAGATCTATGCCAAGGTCCACGACGGCGCGAAGTTGAGCGACGTCGAACGCGATATCTACGAGAGGGCGCCGGAGGCGGCCAGGAATCTGATTTCCAATATCCCGCGCATGAAAAATCTGAGCGAAATGATTTACTATCAAAACAAGGGATTCGACGGCAGTGGCTTTCCCGACGATTGGATCGCGGGCAAAGACATTCCTTTAGGGGGCAGGCTGTTGAAGGTGCTGACCGATCTCGCCACCCTTAGCGAGGCACCGAACCAGACCACCTTCGCCAAGCTCGAAAAGCAAGCGCATCTATACGATCCTGAGATCTTGCATGTCGTGCGGGACTGTCTGGTTGATGAGAGCGCACCGAAGGTCGCCGGCCTGGACCAGGAAATCGTGAAGATTTCAGCCAGCAGCCTACTGGCCGGCGCGCGCCTCGTATCGAATATCGAAACCGAGGATGGCCAGCTCGTCCTGGCCGCCGGGAGCGAGATCTCGCAAGCGCAGATCGAGCGCCTGTGGAACTTCCGAAAATATCGCAAGTTGAAAGAGCCTCTGCACGTTATCCAGCCCAAGGCGTCCGCCGGGAAACTGGCCAGCTAACGCTCCTGACGGGCCTCAGTAACCGGTCGCGCGATCGACCAGGTTGATGAGCGGCGCGCCGCGCGCCAGGCGCTCGACGTTCTCGGCGATCTGCGCTACCGCCGTGGCCGGCTCGGTGATGCTCGAGACGTGCGGCGTCACGAAGACTTTGGGATGGTGCCAAAAGGGATGGTCGGGCGGCAGCGGTTCCTCGACGAACACATCGAGCGTCGCGGCCGCCAGATGGCCCTCGTCCAGCAGCCGCAGGAGATCGGCATCGACCACATGCGTGCCGCGAGCGCAGTTGACGACCTGCGCACCCTTGGGCAAGAGCCCGAGAGTCCGCGCGTCCAGAAGGCCGCGGGTCGCGTCGGTGAGCGGCAGGAGGCAGACCAGATGATCGCTGCGCCCAAGGAACGGTGCGAGGCCTTCCGGCCCGGCGAAGCTTTCGATCCCCGGCAGGTCCTTGGCCGTGCGGCTCCAGGTGGCGACACGAAACCCGTGCCGGGAGAGGAGCTGGGCGGCGCGCGCGCCGAGCACGCCCGATCCCATGATGCCGACCCGCACGTCCGGTGCGTCGCGCTGCGGCAGACGCCGCCATAGCCGCTGCGCCTGCTGGCGCGCATAGGCGTCGAAGCGCCGCTCGACGCGCAGGACCGCGGCCAGGACGTATTCCGCCATGCGCGTGGCCATGACCGGGTCGACAAGGCGTGCAACAGGAATGCCGGAGGGGACCTCGCCGCTTTCCAGCAGAAAGTCGACGCCGGCGCCGAGCGATTGTACCAGGCACAAGTTCGGCAGGTCCGCGAGCAGGCCCGCTGGCGGTTTCCACACCACCGCGACCGCGATGTCCTCGGGCGCGCCGAGATTGGGATGGATCCGAAGCTCGCGCCCGGCCAGGCGCGCGCGCAGTAGGGAAATCCAGTCAGGCGCGTTGTCCCATGGGCACTGAAATAAGATGGCCATAGGGTTTTCCATTATTGTGGCCGTCAGGCCTGAGCCCGTGTGCCGGCATGGCTCGATAGCTCGGGATGACTTTGCGGCCCGACGAAAAAGAGATGATCGGATATCTCCACTCCCTCCACAACCGACCCGTCATCGGTGCGTGCGCAGACCCGCAGCCCAGTCGTCTCAAGAAGCGGTGCAAAGCGGTCGCCCGGCCCATACCGGTGGTTCAGGCGCTCCCTGAGCGGGCCCGCGCTCGCGGGCCAATTGATGAGTGATTTCAATTAATATATTTTATTTTTGAATTTGTTTAATGGCTGGGCCGTCCCTCTAATAGTCGTGCATGGAAGGCTGCCCCGGCATGCGCAAGGCGCTGGCGGGCGCGTCATCCAAGTCATTTCAGGCGGGCGCGAAATGCCGCCGGGCATCTTCGCGCCTCCGGCAAGAAAAACGGGGAACGAGAACCATGACACGCAAAGAGCATCCTTATATTCCACAACTCAAGGCCGACTTCGCCGAGGGAAAAATGGACCGCCGTGAGTTCCTTCGCACCTCGACGCTGCTGGGGTTGTCGGCCGCGACGGCCTACGGCTTCGTCGGCAAGGTCACGGGCGAGACCTTCACCCGGCCGGCCCACGCGGCCGTGCCCCAGGGCGGGCAACTCCTGCTTGGCGGGCGCGTCAAGGAGGTCAAACATCCGCATACCTTCAGCTGGGGCACCTGGGACAGCAACATCACCCGTCAGGTGACCGAGTACCTGACGAAGACCGGGGCCGACAACGTCACCCGCCCGTACCTGCTGGACCGGTGGGAGGCGTCGGAGGACGTGAGCACCTGGACGTTGCATCTGCGCAAGGACGTGACATGGCACAGCGGCCGGCCGCTGGTCGCCGAGGATGTGATTTGGAACCTGAAGCGGGTACTCGACCCGGCTGTGGGCTCTTCGGTTGTCGGCCTGATGAAGGGCTATATGCTGGAAGATTATGACAGCGGCGAGAAAGACGAGCAGGGCAATCCGAAGATGTCGGTGCGCCTATGGGATGCCAACGCCATCGAACAGGTCGACGACCACACGGTGCGCCTGAACTGCAAGACGCCGCAGATCGCCGTGCCGGAGCACCTTTTCCACTATCCGCTGCCGATCCTCGATCCGGCGGAAGATGGCGTGTTCAAGGCCGGCTCCAACGGCACGGGCGCCTTCGAGCTCGTTGAGCTGGGGGTCGGCGAAAAAGCCGTGCTCAAGGCCCGCAAGGACTATTGGGGTGACGGGCCCTACCTCGACGAGATCGTGTTCATCGATCTCGGCGACGACCCGTCGGCGCCTATCTCCGCGCTCGGCTCCAAGCAGGTGCACGGCCTCGTCCTGGCCGATCCGCTGCAGTTCTCGACCTTGAACGGGTTGCCGCACGTCGACCTCTACCAGGTCCCGACGGCGGAGACCGGGGTCATGCGCATGAAGGTGACCGAAAAGCCGTTCGACGATCCGCGCGTGCGCCGGGCAATGCGCTACGCCCTCGATCCGGCGTCGATCGCGCAAAACGCGCTGCAGGGCCTGGGCTCGGAGGGCGAGCATCACCACGTCGCCGAGATCCATCCCGAATATGCGCCGCTGCCCAAGATCGAGCGCGACGTGGCCAAGGCCCAGCAACTGCTGGCCGAGGCCGGCTATACGAACGGTATCGAGGCCGAGATCATCGTGCCGAGGGATCCTCCCTGGGCGCTCAGCATGGTGCAGATCGCGGTCGAGCAATGGCGCGACGCCGGCATCGAGATCAAGATCAACGTGATGCCGGGCGCGCAGTATTGGGACGTCTGGGACAAGGTGCCGTTCGGCACCACGCAGTGGTATCACCGCCCGCTCGGCATCATGAACCTGGGCCTGGCCTACCGGACCGGCGTGCCGTGGAACGAGTCCTCCTACGCCAATCCGGAGTTCGACCGCCTGCTTACCGAGGCCGAGGGCATCCTCGACCCGGCCGAGCGCAGCAAGGTGGTCGAGAAGATCGAGAAGATCATGCAAGAAGATGGGCCGCTGGTTCAGCCGCTGTTCCGCAACAACTTCACCTTCATGGACAAGCGGGTGAAGGGCTTCACCATGCATCCGACGACTTACGTCTTCGGCAACGAGCTCGGCCTCGAAGCTTAGCGTCCCGGCAGCGAAGTGCGGCGCATTCAATGCGCCGCACTCATATCCGACCTACAGATGCGGTTGCGCTAGACTGTCCTTCGAGGCATTCATAGAAAGCCCCAAGGCGGCCCGATGAGAGGCCGCCCCACGACATGGCAATGAGGGACGAGGGAACATGCGCAAGTACCTGCACATCGATCTTGCGGCACGGTCGGTCGAGAGCACCGAGCTGCACGGCGAGGATTTAGCCCAGGCGGGGCGCTATTTCATCGCCAAGACGCTGCTGGAGGGCGATGTCGCGGAGGTGGATCCTCTAGGGCCGGAAAACCCGCTGATTTTCTCCGCCGGTCCCTTCGCGGGAACCAACTTCTCCAATGCCAACCGCCTCTCGGTCGGCTGCAAGAGCCCCCTGACCGGCGGCATCAAGGAGGCGAACGCGGGCGGGACCTTCGCGGTGGCCATGGGTCATCTGGAGATCGCCGGCTTCACCTTGCGGGGTGCCGGCGACGATTGGGTGGTGATCCGCATCCCTAAAGAGGGCCCGATTACCTTCGATTCGGCCGAGCCCTATATGGGCAAAGGAAACTTCGAAGCGGCCGCCCTGCTGCACGAAACCTACGGCGATAAGACCTCCATCGCCCTTTGCGGCCCGGTGGGCGAGTACCAGGGGCTTGTCGCCGGCATCGCCTTCAGCGACGTCGAGGCGCGCCCGGCGCGGCTCGCGGCCCGAGGCGGGGTCGGCGCGGTCATGGGCGCCAAGAAGGTCAAGGCCATCGTCATCGACAAGTTCAAGATGCCCCCGCTGCACGATCGCAGGAAAGTCATGGGGGTGATCAAGGAGTACGGCAGGAAGCTGGGCGAGCAGGCGCCGGTGCAGAACCTGAGCACCTATGGTACCGCCATGATGGCCGATGTGATGAACCACATGGGCGGCCTTCCGGTGCGCAATTTCTCCGCCGGAAGCCTGGTCGATACCGCCGTCGAGCCGATGAAGATGGGTGGCGACTACATCCACGACCAGAACCAGGCGCGTGGCGGTGTGGTGTCTCACGCCTGCATGCCGGGCTGTATGATCAAGTGTTCCAACGTTTATGTGGATAGCCAGGGCAAGGAGGTCGTCTCGCCCCTGGAGTACGAGACCATCGGTCTCATGGGGACGAACTGCGGCATCAAGGACCCCGACGAGGTGGCCCATCTGAACGCCATAGCCAACGACCTGGGGGTCGACACGATCGAGACCGGGGCCACGCTGGCGGTCCTGATGGAGGCGGGTGAGGCGGCCTTCGGCGACGTCGCCTTCATGGAAGAGGCGCTCGCGGATATCCGGCGCGGCAACGAACGCGGTCGGCTCCTGGCTCAAGGGACGGCGCGCGTCGGCGCGCACTACGGCGTCGCGCGGGTGCCGGTGATCAAGAAGCAGGCGATCAGCGCCTACGATCCACGGGTGGTCGAGGTCACGGGCATCTCCATGATGGTGACGGCGCAAGGCGCCGATCATACGACGGGCAACCTTCCGGCCTTCGATTGTAAGGGCAAGAGCGTGGCGGAATTGGCCGAGCAGAGCTTCACCGCTCAGGTCGGCAGCGCCATCGCCGATTCCATGGGGCTGTGCATCTTCGGGCGCTCGGTCACCGACACCCACCGCGCGATGATCGCCGATGCCGTCAACAGCGCGCACGACACGGCGATCGACGCCGCCTATATCGAACGCATCGGCCGCGAAACGCTGTGGCTCGAGGCCGAGTTCAATCGCCGGGCCGGCTTCACCCAGGAAGACGACGAGCTTCCCGGGTTCTTCGCCGAAGAGCCCATCGCGCCCAGCGGCAAAGCCGCCCGCCTTAAGGCGCAGGAAGTCAACGCCTGCATGAGCGACATCAGGGCCCGCTATTCGGAGTGAGCCGCCGCCGGCCGCACCTTCGACGGCGAAAGCCTACGCGGCGGATCGGGTTGCCGCGTCCGCCTCGTTTCGCTCGACCATGGTGATGGCGTCGAAGCCGCAGACGTTTTGGCACAACTCGCACCCGATGCACTGATCGGGCGTCGTGATGACCCGGTCGTCGCCGGCGAAAAGCGAGTCGTAAAAGCACATGCGCACGCAGACCGAGCAGGTCGGGAACTTGCACTTGTCGTGATCGATGACGCAGTAGACCGGCTTCGCTGCGAAGAACTCGGCGGGGGTGCTCATGGCTTTCTTCGATGCCAGGCCGTAGATCGACGTCACGTCCGGATAGCCGTGGTCGTCGAGGAAACGCTCGATCCCCTCGGTGATCTTGGGCAGCCACTCGATGCCCTTGAGCATCAGGACCGATCCGACCTGCATGACCTGGGCGCCGCTCATGATGAACTCCACCGCGTCGCGCCAATCGAAAATCCCGTTCGAGCCGGAAATCGGCACGCCCAGCTTGGTGAAGATCTCGTTCACCCATCGCAGGGTCATGTACTTGACCCAGGGGCCGCCGACGCCGGCCGGGCCGTCGATGTAAGGTTCGCCCTTCTCGATATCGACGGCGAAGCCGACGAAGCGGCTGTTCAACGCCACCGAAGCGGCGCCCGCGTCCATGGCGGCGCGCGCGATCTCGGTTATCCGGTTCGATTCGGGCGAGAGCTTGACCATGACGGGGATGTCGACCGCCTCGACGATCTGCCGCGTCACCTCGGCGGTCACCGCCGGGTCCTGAGCGATCCAGGTACCTTCGGCGCCGTCGCGCAGCTCGGCCGGATGGGGGCACTGGTAGTTGACCTCGATCATCTTGATGCCGCAGCGCTCGGCCATGCGGGCGAGATCGCACCAGCCCTGCAAGGTTCCCGAGGCGATGTTGGCGATGATGTAGGCGCCGTGCCGGTCGGCGTAGGCCTGGGTCTCCTCGAGGAAGCCGACCCAGTCCTCGCACGGCTCGGTGACGTAGCCGGAACGGCTGTAGAAGACGAAGTGCCGCGGCACCTTTCCTTTGATCGGCTGTCCCTTGTCATTGAGGATCGCGTACTTCGAATGCTGGGTCAGCTTGGCCATGCCGGGGAGGTCGCCGATGGTCTTGGTGATCACCGCCGCGGCGCCATAGTCGATGCACTTCTTGATGTTCTCGACGCTGTTCGCCGGCTCAATCGAAGCCACGATCAGCGGGTTCTTCAGCTTCAGGCCACAGAAGTCCACGGTCATGTCCGCCATCGCACTGCTCCTCGTTGACTGTCGGCGAAAAGGCGCCACCCCTATCCGTTCGGCGATCGGCTATCAGGGAACCCACCGGTTCGATTGCTACTCTTGCAGGATTCCACTTGATTTTTGAAATTCAAAAATCCAATCTATTATCCAGAAAAATTCATAAATAGATCGGCGCCCTCGAGCCTTGAAAACAGCGATCAACCTCAGACACCTACGCGCTTTCGTCGCGGTCGCACGCGAGGGCAACTTCACCCGCGCGGCGGAGAGTCTCCTGCTGTCTCAATCGGCGCTGACCCTGACCGTCCAGCAGTTGGAAGACTGCGTCGGCGTCATGCTGTTCAAGCGGACCACACGGCAGGTGAGCCTGACCATCGACGGCGAGAATTTTCTCTCGGTGGCCGAGCGTCTCCTCGAGGACTTCGACAAGGCGATCGCCGGCGTCCAGGTGGAGGCCGCGCGACGCGGCGGGCAGGTCGACGTCGCGGTCATTCCCTCGGTGGCCATCCGCCTGATGCCGGACATCCTCGAGCGCTTTCGCGCCAGCCATGCGGGCACTCGCCTGGTGTTGCACGACGACAACGCCCGGGGCGTGCATAGGCAAGTCCGGCACAACGAGGTCGATTTCGGTATCAGCGGTCCCTGGAGGACGCACCCGGATCTGGAGTTTACCGCGCTGACGCGAGACCGTTTCGGGATGGTCTGCCGCTCCGATCATGTCCTGGCCCGCAAGACGGGCCCCGTTTCCTGGCGCGAGCTGCAGGACACGCCGCTCTTCGTCATGGCCGCCGATACCAGCGTCCACACCGCCTTGCGCGCCGCCCAGGACCTGCCGGAGTGGGTGCGAACGCCGGCCGGCGAGGTGCTGGCCATGGTGACCCTGGTGGAGATGGTCCGCGCGGGGCTCGGCATTACGGTCCTGCCGGAGCTTGCCAAGCCGGGCCCCTCGGAGCCGTCGCTGGTCTTCCGCCGGCTGGTCAACCCGGTGGTCGAGCGGGAGCTTGGCTTCGTCAGCCGCAAGAACCAGGCCCTCTCCGCCGCGGCCCGGGCGGTGTGGGAAGGAATTTCAGCCCAGGTGCCGCGCCACGTCGAAGGCTGAGGCCTCCTCGTGAACCGGCCTGGGAGATCCGGGAGGGGTGGGTTTTCCGGCCACCTCGGTCCGCTTCATTCCAAGTCGCCAAATATTCGATGAAATCGATTAATCGATTTCATTTTTGAATTTGTCCGATCAATCCTTTGCCCTTTATCGTCCCTCTTGAATGCGCAGCAGCACGGCCCGAGGGCCGCCGCCAGCGATCGGCGGCCCCGGAACAGCGAAGGGAGAGGACGATCATGGCTGGAAAAATCGACGCGCGTCTCGCCGAACTCGGGATCGACCTGCCGGAGGCCCCGGCGCCTGTGGCCAGCTACCTGCCCTATGTGATCACGGGCAACCTGGTGGTGGTCTCGGGCCAGGTCACCTTCTTGAACGGCGAGCTGAAATACGTCGGCAGGCTCGGTGAGGACCTTTCCACCGAAGAGGGTATCGAGGCGGTGCGCTTGTGCGCCCTCAACGTGCTGGCCCAGCTGCGCGTGGCCTGCGGCGGCGATCTCGACCGGGTCCGCCAGGTGGTCAGGTTGAACGCCTTCTTCAACGCCACGCCGACGTTTGGCGACCACCCGCGCGTGATGAACGGCGCCTCGGACCTGATGGCCGAGATCTTCGGGGAGTGCGGCCGGCACACGCGCGTGGGCGTGGGCGTGTCGTCGCTTCCGCTCGGTGTGCCGACGGAGCTGGACGGCATCTTCGAGATCGCTTGAGCGCCTGCCGGATTGCCGTAGCCCAAACGCCCGCCTCCCCCATGAAGCCGGGAGGAAAGGAGGAGAGATGTTGGCCCTTTGCGCCTACTACGAAGGAACCGTCCGCGACAATGACCGCTTCGACGCGCATGTCGAAAAGGTCCACCTGCCGCTGGTGGCCGAATACCCGGGATTGAAAGCCCTTCGCTATCTCAAGGGAATCCCGCGCGACGGTCAGGCGCCCCGCTGCTACCTGGCCTTCGAGCTCTATTTCGAGAGTGAGGAGGATCTCGCGTCCGCGCTGGGCTCCGAGGTGCGCCAGACCGCCCGCGACGACGTGGATAACTTCCTGCCCCTGTTCGAGGGGGAGGTGCATCACGTCCTCTACGAGGTCGAGGACATTCCGGTTTCTCGCTGAGCCGCTAGGCCGCGGGGCCGCGCAGCACGCTATCGATGCAACCGTCCAGAAAACGCTCGAACCGCGGGTCGTTGCCCGGATTGGCAACGCAGTGTCCCCAAGGCGAATCATAGGGCCTTAGCTCGGCATTGGGCATGTAGCGGACCTCGTTGGCATTGTCTGCGGGCGGGAAATAGAGATCGTTGGTGCAGGGGATCAAAATGGCTTTGGCGGTGATGGCGCCGAGCGCCGCCTCGATGTCGCCGCCATAGAGATCGTTGGCGCTGATGTCGCCGTTTTGCCAGGTCCAGAGCTTGGCCAGCAGGTCGTTGGCGTCCCAGTTGAGGTGGTCCTCCTCCCAGTCCATGAGCAGATCCTCGATCGTCTCGAAGCCGAGCTCCCGGTAGAGCCCTTCGCGGTAGAAGGTCTGCGAGAAAGCCCATCCCGCGTAGACCCGCCCGAAGGCGCGCAGGCCCCGTTCGGGCGGCTTGTCATAGTCGCCGCCGTTCCACGTCCCGTCGGCCTGCAATGCCGCCTTCACCCCTTCGAGGAAGACGATATTGTGTGGCGATGTCTTGGCCGAGGCGCAGAAAGGTACGATGGCACGAACCATATCCGGGTACTGCGCCGCCCACTGATAGGACTGGCACCCGGCCATGGACCAACCGGCGACGAGAGCGATGCTCTCGACGCCCAGCTCCTCGCTCAGCAGGCGGTGCTGGCAGGCGACGTTGTCATAAAGCGTGATGTTCGGGAAGCGCGGTCCGTCGAAGGGGGCGGGCGTGTTGCTGGGCGACGACGAATAGCCGTTGGCGAACATGTTCACCGACACGATGAAATGGCGCGCCGGGTCCATGGCGCGGCCGGGCCCGAAGAAGCCTTCGTTGCGCAGGTGCGTGCCCGTATAGAAGGTGGGCAAGACGATCGCATTGTCGCGCGCCGCGTTCAGGGTGCCATAGGTCTGGTAGACCAGCTTGGCGGCGGGCAGAACGGCGCCCGATTGCAGTTCGACATCGCCCAAGCGAAATGTTCTGGCGTCGCTCATAACGCTCCTAGTAGAGGCGCAGGTACTCCTGAACCTCCCAGTCGGTGACGGCCTGATGATAGCGTTCCCACTCATCGACCTTGTAGGCGATGTAGGAGTTTCGCATCACCGGGCCCATGACCTGTTCGGCCAGGTCGTCGGCGCCCAACGCCTGCGTCGCCAGGCTCAGGTTGCGCGGCAAGCGGCGGATACCGAGCTCCTTGAACTCCTCGTCCGTCATGGCATAGAGATCGCGGTCGGTCGGCGGGCCGGGGTCGGTCTTCTCGGTGATGCC
>Ga0070726_10004523_pt1 | contig 11047 bp, 7 predicted proteins | sample tdAd471_FD_67275 | JGI IMG/M metagenome (GOLD analysis project Ga0070726, IMG submission 67275) | Marine sediment microbial communities from the Atlantic coast under amendment with organic carbon and nitrate - tdAd47.1 | ecosystem: Environmental > Aquatic > Marine > Coastal > Sediment | place...
ACTACGAGTGGATCATGTATCCAGCGAAGTATCTGACGCAGGACTACCTATGGATCGTTCCCCAGTTCGAGAAGGCGACGCCGGTGGTTTTACACAAGGTTGGACTCCTGCGGCTGGCACTGGGAACCTTGGCGGATGCGAAGCGGGTGGAGATGGACAACGACGAGGAATTTTGGACGGCCCTCGTGAGGGTGCTTGAAGATCGACGACCACCATGGGCAGACCAATGGTTGGCCCACTGGCTTGGACGGGAGCGGTGGTGGTCTTTCGTGTGCTGGCCACCGGTCTATGCGTTGATGGAGCGCGGTGTTTGTGGGAAGCCGACGCTGGACAACTACTACCATCTTCTCGCTCGGGGCGTCACGACGAATTACTGGAAGGGTGGGTTGAGCGGCCCCAAAGGCCCGGGGACCTATCGCACTTCAGACTACCTGCGGGATCACCCCGACCTGTTGAAGGATATGTATGGCGTGCTCCGCGTAGGTTCGTACGCGTTGGTGAGTCCGGACGACCCCTGGGCCGAGACCGACTACAGCGACGACGAACCCCTGGCCCACGCGCTACGGGCGCTGTCCGAGGAGGGCCTGTTGGATCGGGAGCGATTGCTGCGCGCCAGTTTAGACGGGCTGGCCGGTGGACACGCCGCGAACGTACTGTCCCGACTGGCGAATTTCTACGAGGGGATGAATCCATCGAAGGCGGAGGTGGTGGCGTCGCAGGCGCGGCTTATTTCGCTCTTGTCTGCGCAGTCTGATCGCGTCGTGGCCTTTGCGATCAAGATGCTGAAGAAGGTGGAGCAGGCCAAAGCGCTGGATGACGGGTCCTTTGTGGAAGGGGCGATCCCGCTGCTTGAGCGCAAGGGCAAGGGGCTGGTCAAGGCGGTGGTGGCTCAGTTGCAGACGATTGGGAAGCGTTCGCCCGCCCAATTACCCACCATTCTTGAGGCCGTGGGCGAGCGGGGGCTGGCCCATCCCGACACCGACGTTCAGGAGGCCTGCCTTAAATTGTTGGAGGTGTGGAAGGATTCCCTGGAAGAACGCGCGCGGTCGGCCCTCGCTATCCATGTGGAGGATGTGGCGACGACCCTTCAAGATCGTGTCCGGGCGCTCGTGGGAACAGCCACACCGGAGACGAAGCCCGCGCTCAGGAAGAAGGCACCGAAACGGGCCAGGGTTCCCGAGAAGGCCGAGCTTCCCGCGGTTTGGTGCGCGTTGGCGGGGGTAGATTCGGCACGGGCGGCCCTGGAAACGGACACCATGCCACCCCCGTTGCTGATCGACTCGGGAACGGTGCCAGTGCTCACCGGGCTGAAGGCGCTCTGCCCCCCTGAGACGTTGGATGACATCATGGCCCTGGCGGGACGACAGGTCGACCAGGCGATTTCGGCCATGGAAATGGAGCAGTTGTTGGGTGCCATCAGCGAGACCGACCCCGCCGCCGAAGAGAATTTCGACCGCCTGGCAGCACCCCTGTTGAAGCGGATGGACTGGGCGGCGGGGGAGCTCGGTCACCTTCTTTACACGTGGCTCTCCCGGGGCAAGATGCATGAGCACTTCGAGGAGGAACTACCAACCGCTGGGATTCGTGGTACCACCTTCTGGCAGTACCAGAACCAGCGCATCCGCGCGGTCCGTGCGCGAATCCTGAAGGGCAACTACCTGCCCCTGCTTGCCACGCCTACCCACGAAGGGGGCTGGCTGATGGCGTCGGCCTTGGTAGACCGTCTCTGCGCGCTCACCGAACAAGACGCGACTCCGGGCACCCTCGACCTTGTTCAGTCCCTGCTTCGACTCGCGCCCGATGGGCGTGAATCGGCAGCCAGTAAACTGGCCGGCGGAAAGACGCAACTGCTGCGGGTGGTCCGTTGGGCCCTGACGGGCGAAGGCGGCTTCAAAAAAGGTGATGACCCCGATTTATGGTTGGCCGCCGCCCGGGGACGCCATCCCCATCAGGTGTTTGATGTGCCTGGTTTGAAGGGCGACCAGTTCATCGGTCCCGATGGTGCTGGGCCCGCGATTTACGATTGGATCGACAGGGACGAAAAGGTCGCGATGGCCAACGCAGAGAAAGAAGCGCGCGAAAAAGCGGACAAGGCGCTGGAGAAAGCCCTGGAGAAGCTCGATGAGAGTTCCGATAGGGCGTTGGATCTTGTGTTGGCTTCGGTGGACCAGTTCGAAGCGGCGGTTCCCGGGGGCGGCTGGCTCCAGCGGCCCCTGCGCGAAGAGTTCTCCCTGAAAGTAACCCCCCTATGGGTGCATGGTGGGGATCGCCTGTCACGCCCCAGTGTGCTGCTGCATGCCTTCCCCAGCGGGGGTGCAGTTATCCGGCGAGAGGCCTTCGAGCTCGAATGGGGTGCCTTGACCTGGCCCCACAACCGCGACACCCTCTTTGCCTCCGCGCTCCTCTTCATCGCCCACGCATACGGCAACAGTTCGTCCAAGAAATGGCCCGAGTGCGAATGTCTTACGCCCCTCTTCGAACCCGATCAGCCCATCACGCTCCCGGCCGCCATGGCGATTGGACTGGCGCTTTTCGCACCGTCGGGTGACCTTTCCAGAACGGCCATCGACGTGCTGGCCGAAGCCATTGCCGATGGCCGCGCCCACCCCGACCAGTTCACCGAACCGATGCTGCGCGTTTGCACGATGAAGTGGTTCCAACCAGCGCGCATGGCCGCCTGCCTTGGCGAAGTCGCCCAGGTATCGCCACTTCACACCTGGGCGGTCGCGGGCATGCTTCAGCCCATAGTAGGGAGTTGGCGCGAACTACCCAAAAACGGCCATCATATCCTGGCGCTGTTGTTGGAATCTCTCGCCCAACTGGGCGATGCGCTGGATAGCCCCGCCGCCGATGCGCTGGGCCAAATAAAGTGCAGCGGCAAGTCGGCCAAGCTCGCCAAACAGCTCTTGGGCCTGAAGGGCGTGGACAACGGAACTATGGCGGCAGTACGTGAATTGGCGCTAGAGGTTCGACTGGCCCGCGCCGCGCGTTGGGCGCAGTCGATCTTGTAAGTATGGAAACAATTCGGATGAGGAGCTCACCCGCCTCAACGCCGTGACGGAGGAGTATGAAGACCGGGTGAAATCCGGTGCTTCCTTATGTCCTGACTGATTTCACTGATCGTGACCTCGATTTCCGTGGTGTAAAGAATGATATAGTGCGGCCACCACCTGTGCTGGCAGGCACCGGGATCGTTTAACCACCTTCGGAAAGGATTTTTCCATGAACTCGTTTCGCAGTGCGACCGTTTGTTTGACCGCTTTACTTCTGGCTTTCCTCGGACTGGCAACGGCTGCGGTGGCGGAAAGCAACTGGCCCGCCTGGCGGGGACCCGACCATAGTGGCGTCGCGCCCGAAGGCAACCCACCTACCGAGTGGAGCGAGACGAAGAATGTAAAGTGGAAGGTGCCCCTGCCCGGCAGTGGGCAGTCCACGCCGGTAATCTGGGGAGAAAAGCTGTTTATCCTCGCGGCGTCAAAGAAGGTGGGCACCGAGGCCTGGAACTTTGATGTTGTCTGCCTGGACCGCAACACCGGGAAGACCTTGTGGCAGAAGACGGCGGCCACCGAAGTGCCGCAGGAAGGCCATCACCCCACCGGAAGTTTTGCGCCCTACTCTGCGGTGACCGATGGTACCCATGTCTGGGCCAGCTTCGGCTCACGGGGTCTGCATTGCTATGACCTGGACGGCGGGCACGTGTGGAGTGTGCCCCTTATGAAAATGTCCACCCGTCGGGGTTTTGGCGAAGGCAGTTCCCCTGCGCTGGCTGGTGACCATATCATCGTCGTGCAGGACCACGAGGGGCCGTCTCGTATTGCGGCCTACGACAAAGAGACTGGCGAGCTGCGCTGGGAAAAGGCCCGGGATGAAATCACTTCCTGGTCCACACCCTACGCGGTGGAGGCCAATGGGATTACCCAGATTGTTGTAAACGCGACCAATCGTATCCGGAGTTACAACGTGGCCAATGGGGACCTCCTTTGGGAGTGTGGCGGCATGACGGTCAATGTGATTCCTACGCCTGTAGCCGGTTTTGGCAATGTCTATTGTGCCAGCGGATTTCGTGGTGCCGCCGTCACTGCCATCGACCTGAAGAGCAAAGGCGACGTGACCGACAAGCCCGTTTGGAACATCGACAACGGAACGCCCTATGTACCGTCGCCTTTACTCTATGGCGAGCGCATCTATTTCCTGGATGGTATGAACCCCAAACTCTCCTGCGCGAATGCCAAGACGGGTGAACTCTACTACGCCCGCGAGTCCCTGGACGATTTGGGGCGGGTCTACGCGTCGCCGGTGGGCGCCGGTGGCCATGTCTATGTGGCCGATCGGGATGGGGCCGTAACCGTGCTTTCCGACGATGCATCCCTCAAGGTGCTGCGCACCAATCGATTGGACGACGGTTTTGACGCGTCCCCGGTGGTAGTGGGCGACACCCTGTACCTCAAAGGCAACGACTATCTCTATTGCATCGCGGCGTCGTAGGCGCTTCCGCCACGGGTTACCGGGAAGATGCCCGGGTTGTTTCGTCAAATTGAACGGAAATAGGTGCCGTGCTACGCCCACTATGGCGGGCACGGCACTTGATCATTCCTATCGCTATGGCCACCCTTCAGCAGATGGGGTGTACGAAACGGGACTTTTCCCCTTGGGATGAATTCCGCGACGAATATTTCGCCGCGATTCATGCGGGATTGGATGACTACGGACCGATGAAAGCGATGGTCAGCCGAGTGCTGCCCGCTTACGGGAAGCGCGAAGACGGAGAATCTTCTTCTCCACCGCCTTGACGGATTCGCCGGTCTCAATGGCCGTGGAGCTGGCGATACTGCGAATGCGTGCCGGACTTGCGGCTTTCGTCATCGTAGGCGCACTTTTGTTTTCTGCGGACACTTTCTTGTTCATGGCACTAGTATACCTCATTTTTGGTCGAGGTTTGGCACATTTCTGATTGTCGGACTCATTGTCGTCAGGAATCATGTGCCCCGTGGAGAGGTGTTCTATGCCGTCATTCTGCGGGCGGTAGCCACTGGACGGGTAAGGATTTCAGCGTCATACTTTTGCCATAAGCCTCCCACCAGGTGCGCAGGGAGGTCTCGTATTCTTCGATGGGATACCCCGCTTGTGGTGGTTGGGGCACGTCAGCATGATGCGCCGCGTTGGACAGGGTTGCGAGGGCAGCCTGATGGGATCCCCAGGTGATGGGTCGAGTCGTTGTGGTAGAGCCACTTTCGAGCATGATGGGTACGAATTCTTTCTTCCCATAGGCGACCAGCAGTTCGGCGGCTTGTCTGCGTAAGGGGCCGTCGGTATTTGCCCACGCTTCCAATACGCCCACACCCAGCGCGGGGTCTTCATGAAGCAGATAGGCGGCACCGGCCAGCGCGATGCCAGGGTGTTCAGCGGTGGCCAGGGTCTTCAAGCAGCGGACCCGATCTTCTCGGATGCGAGTCGCATACCATGCCGCAAGATTCTGTCCGGCCATTTCACTATGGGACACGGCCGGGTCGAAGTCGCGCAAGTATTTCGCCAGGTAATAAGGCTTTCGGACGGTCATTACCTCGAAGGCGTTGCACCACGGCTCCATAAGGTCCCAGGTAAAGTCTTTTCGATTCTCAGGCACCCGCTTCAGTGCGCGCTGCGCATCCCGGATGCTCAGGTCGTCCCCTACGGGCTCGGGTTTCCAGGGCGTATAGGACCTCTTTCGATTTGACTCGTAACGTTTGAGCTTCTCGATAACATCTGCAAGCCACTTTCGATCGTCCGCGACGTCATAATTCCAAGCCTCGAGTCGTGCCAGGGTTCCTTCCCCGCCAGCGCGACCCAGTGCCCAGGCGATACGCTGCCGGTCGATCTCTGTTTTGGAGTCGAGCAACACGGCCAGCAGATCATCCAGGTCGTGCACGTTGCGCGTTGTTCCATTTGCTTCGGGTACTTGAAAGGCACTCTCGAAGCGGCCCGGATTTTCCAACAGGTGACGCAGGGCACTGGTGATCAAGAGGGCTTCTCGTGCTACCCCCGATGTCTTCAAGAGAACGCGTGCCCTGCTCTCCAGGGTATCAAAGGGCGTTACGGTGCCCCGACTGTAGCGTGAGGTGCCGCCTGCCTCGTGTCCCGGTGGCGGCTCCATCTGGAAGATGCTCATAGAAATTGAGTCCGCAGGACGAAACTCGGCGTCGGCTTCCGGCCAGAGTTCCAGGTATGCTGCCATGCCCCCGATGGGTTGCATGAGTGATGAGACCTGGTCCCGGTAGGGGGTGCCTCCAGGTCGTTGGGGCACCAGGCAGGCCAGCATACGATTGCCGACACGGCTGGAGGAACGCATTCGGAAACTCGGTTGCCCGATGGTGCCTTTCCAGGAATCGACCACGACGAATTCAGAAACGTGGGCACCGGCGCGAACGCACGCGATGACGCCCACGAAGTCGCTGTTGGCCACCACCTCCTCCCAGCTGAGAAAGGCTTCGGGGCTATAGGAAAGGCCCGCCGCCTTGGGAATGTACGAAGCAAACAGGACACCGATAAGTAATAGCATTCGGAATTTCATGGGGTTGGCCTCCAAGCCGCTATGAATCGCCTCGCGTGGGGTGTTGCCGTGCGCGTCTCCCTGTAGCGTCTATACCTCGATGGGGGCTGAATGTTCCCCGGGGTGATGGTACTACTATAGCAGTCTGAAGTGCTTCTTCCCGCTACGGGGGATTGAGTAATAGATGCTCGGGGTGCGGGACGACCAAAGCACCCGTAAGCTCCTCCGCGTACGGGTGGCACCCATGGCATTCTTTTTAGACGGGTCAATTCTAAAATTGACACAATGCGCCGAAGGTAGCATGAGTCATAGATACTTCAGACCGCTAATGTGTGACGAATGACGAAACCTGTTTTTCACGAGTGCTGTTCTCGTGTGACCGATTGCCGATGACGTGACGGTACGATATCTCAGGCATCGCCAGAGAGTAGTGCGAAAACTTGCTGCGGACTGTCAGCCCGATGAAGTAAGAACCACCGCGTTTACCCATGCCTTCAGGCTCGCTCATCGGTGTGAGCGACGGTCGTCTGCTTTCAAGTGCCAAGACAGACGTTCTGACCACTGAAAACACAGAAATACACGGAAAGAAGCTGCCGACAGGCCAACTGGCATCCGCGTATCTTCTGGCGGCTCGATACGAGAAGGAAGCGATTCCGATACGCGCGGTGCCTTTCTGTGCATTCCGTTGTATCTGGAAGCTGGGCCGTGAATTCAGCGATGGCGGGGAAGGTACGCGGAAAAGATAGGTTGACCAATGAGCCCGGTAGGCTACTCGTTGCCGATAGGTGGAAGGCGATGCTTCACCCGTTCTACACAGTCCTCCTTTTCGTGGAGTACAGCGACAATGACGTTCGGGTCGCCCTGTAGGTAGAATACATAGTGACGACCACAGGTTGTTACACGCAATTCCGGGTCTCCCGGCCAAGGTTTTGAGAGGGCGGCGAAGGCGCCCAGTTCTTCGAAGCAGGTGTCGAGTTTAGACGCGTATATGCCCACTTGCTTCGGGCCCCATCGCTCCAGTGTGTACTCGAGTATTTGTTGCACATCGCCCTCGGCTGCATGTGTGAGCCGATATTGTCCCATCCGTCAGTCCCCGTTTTCCCCCAATACCGTGTCCGCAATATCCCGAACGGACTTGGAAGAGAGAGCTCCCGAGTGCGCTTCCGCAAGCCGTGGTGCGAGGAAGGCATCAAGTGTTTCCATTGCTGCAATTTCCTCGGTGGTCAAGGGAAGCGATCGTGCCAGCATATACTCGGACACGGAGAGGCCCGCACGCGATGCAACACGCTGAAGTTGGGCATACTGATCTGAGGTGACGTTTACTTCAATTTGGTTCACAAAATGGTCTCCTGACGATTTTATGATCGCACAAGCCATCCGGGCTGTCAACGACCTAGCTTGACCCGCCACGTTACGGTTATCATACCCCTTTCCTGTTACTATTCGAAATCAACATTCAATCGCTGTGCCCTCTTCCGTCCCTTGGGGGCCCCTCATCCGGGTCAACATGCTGCAGGGCCTCCCGCACCGTCGGCGATTGACGGAATCTATTGGAGTGTGTCTTCATGAATGCTGTTATTTTTGCCGCCGGTAAATCGACCCGGACCTATCCTCTCACCCTGACGCGGCCCAAGCCCCTGCTGCCTATTGCCAACAAGACCATCATGTCCCACCAGATTGATGCCTTGCCTGATTCGGTGGATACGGTCATTGCCATCGTGGGCTATCGCCAGGAAATGATTCGTGAGGTGATGGGGGAGGAGTACAAGGGCCGGAAGATGGTCTATGTGGAGCAAAAGGAGCAGAAAGGCACCGGTCATGCCCTCCTGCAGTGTGCGGACCTTATCGATGCGCCTTTCATGGCCTTTAATGGCGACGATCTTTATGCGCCCGAAGATTTCGCGCGGCTTGCCTCCCACGACCAGGCCGCCCTGGCGAAGGTGGTGGAAGATCCCCGCCTCTACGGAATCTATGAAGTCGATAAAAATGACAACGTCGTCCGCTTGGTGGAAAAACCCAAAGAGGTCTTTTCCAACCTGGCCAATATCGGGGCCTATAAGTTTACGCCCGAGATATTCGACGTGCTGGCCCACACGCCCCTTTCGGAGCGGGGTGAAATTGAAATTACGTCCGCTATCCAGACCCTGGCCGAACAGGGCAGCTTTAAGGTGGTCACTGCCGAAGGGTACTGGCTTCCCATTGGCTATCCCTGGCACCTCCTCGACGCCAACGCTTATATGCTCGACAACCACATGACGAGTGAAATCCACGGTGAAGTCAGTGACAAGGCGGAGGTCAAGGGTCCCCTCTATGTGGGCGAAGGTTCCGTGATTCGTCCCGGCGTCTATATCGAAGGGCCCGTCATGATCGGCGAAGGCTGCACCGTGGGTCCCAACTGCTACCTCCGTCCGGGGACCGTGCTCGGTAACGGTGCCAAGGTGGGGCAGGGGAGTGAGGTAAAGAATAGTATACTCATGGCCGGGTCCGCCGTGCCCCATCTGAGCTACGTGGGCGACAGCGTCATTGGCGAAAAGGCCAATCTGGGCTGTGGCACCATCACCGCCAATTTCCGGCACGACGGAAAAAATCACCGCAGTCAGATTAAGGAGGAACTCGTCGACACAGGACGGCGAAAGCTGGGTGCCATCATTGCCGACGGCGTGCACACGGGCATAAATACCTCCATTTACCCGGGACGGAAGATGTGGCCCCACACCATGACCCTTCCCGGAGCGGTGGTGAAGGAAGACGTGGTCTCTGAGACGTAGCGGTTTTCGGGCCGTTCGAGGCCGTTGACGTGGAGGCAGGTGCTTTTTCGCCGGATTGGCTTGTTTGCTCCGGGCAGGCTGTGTCATAATCAGGCTGTTTTGCATCGTGTTGGGACCGTGCTATCTGCCTTTCCGACGGTGCCGATTCTCTCTTTACGCTAGTCTGTTCGTTCGAGATTGATACAGACCCACAACGGGAACGACGTATGGCCTTACATGTATCAACGAAGGGGCTGGATCTGCCTATCACCGGTGCGCCGGAGCAGGCAATCGGATCCGGACCTTCCCCCAAACGCATTGCAATCGTGGCCGATGACTACATCGGCATGAAACCGGCCTTCCAGGTGCAGGTCGGGGACACGGTTAAACGCGGGCAATGTCTTTTTGAAGACAAAAAGACCCCCGGAGTGCGCTACACCGCGCCCGGAGCCGGCACCATTGTGGCGCTGAATCGTGGCGAACGCCGCGCGTTTCAGACCATTGTCATTGAACTGGACCAAAGCGACCCCGATGCGGCGGTCGATTTTGGGGCCTACAGCGGCCAGGATATATCCAGTTACGATCGCGGCGGTGTTCAGGCCCTGCTGGTGGAGTCGGGACTTTGGACCGCTTTCCGCACACGACCCTTCAGCAAGGTGCCCGCACTGGATTCCTCCCCCTTTGCCATCTTTATTACGGCCATGGATACCAATCCGCTGGCGGCCGATATTGATGTGGTCGTGGGAGATCGTCAAGTCGACCTGGATGCGGGTATTGCTGCGATTCGGGCCCTGACCGACGGAAACGTGCATTTCTGCAAGTCGCCGAAGAGTCAGGTACACCCCACCGGCAACGCCGAAGCCTTTATTGAAGAATTCCAGGGACCCCACCCGGCGGGTAACCCCGGTTACCACATTCACACCCTCGCCCCCGTCGGTCATCATCGGACCTGCTGGTATGTGGGTGTTCAGGATGTGCTGGCCATTGGGCAGCTCTTCCGCACGGGCACGTTGGATTCCGAGCGGGTTATCTCCTTCGCGGGACCGGCGGTCCATCAACCCCGTCTCCTCAAGGTGCGTCAGGGCATGTCGCTCGATGAGCTTACAGACGGCGAAGTGGCCGACGGTGAGATTCGGGTTATTTCTGGTTCGGTTTTGTCCGGCCGGAAGGCCATGGGCGAAGTGCACGGCTATCTCGGTCGCTACCATAATCAGGTGAGCGTGCTGAAGGAAGACCGCGAGCGCGTCTTCCTGGGCTGGCTGGATCCGGGTATTGAGAAGTTCTCGGTCGTGAGCGCCTATCTTTCGAGCCTGATTCCTGAGAAAAAGTTCGCCATGACGACCACGACCAACGGTGGTGCCCGGGCCATGGTGCCCATTGGCAGCTACGAGAAGGTCACGCCCTTCGATATCCTCCCCACGGAATTGCTTCGCTCGCTGGCGGTGGATGATCTGGAGAGCGCCGAAGAGCTCGGCTGCCTGGAACTGGATGAAGAAGACCTTGCCTTGTGCACGTTCGTTTGCCCCAGCAAGTATGAATACGGTCCCCTCCTCCGTCGCAACCTGACCACGATAGAAAAAGAAGGATAAAGCGGTCCGTCTATGAAATTCCTTCGCGAAATACACGACAAGTTTGAGCCCCTCTTCCACAAAGGTGGCAAGCTGGAGCGGCTCTATCCCATCTATGAGGCCCACGACACGGCCACGTTCACGCCGGGTGAAGTCACCCAGGGTGCGTCGCACGTACGGGATGCCCTGGATCTGAAGCGGATGAT
>Ga0070726_10004527_pt1 | contig 11040 bp, 7 predicted proteins | sample tdAd471_FD_67275 | JGI IMG/M metagenome (GOLD analysis project Ga0070726, IMG submission 67275) | Marine sediment microbial communities from the Atlantic coast under amendment with organic carbon and nitrate - tdAd47.1 | ecosystem: Environmental > Aquatic > Marine > Coastal > Sediment | place...
ATGTCCAAGTCCAAGGGCAATGCCATGGACCCGCTGGAGCTGGTGGATGAATATGGCGCAGACGCGCTGCGCTTCACCATGTCGGCGATGGCCGCGCAGGGGCGCAATATTCGCCTGTCGAAACAACGCGTGGAAGGCTATCGCAACTTCGCGACCAAGCTGTGGAACGCGGCCCGCTTTGCCGAGATGAATGAATGCGGCGCGCCGGGCGAGATGGATTGCAGCGCGGTGAAGAGTCCGGTCAACCGCTGGATCCTCAGTGAGCTGTCCCAATGCGCGGCAGATGTGACGCGCGGCCTGGAAGACTATCGCTTCAATGAGGCATCCGACGCGCTCTACAAATTCATCTGGAACACGCTGTGCGACTGGTATCTTGAGCTGATCAAGCCGCTGCTGGCCGGCATGGATGATACCGACAAGCAGGAGACCCGCGCTGTCTGTGGTTATGTGCTGGATGAGACGCTGAAGCTGTTGCATCCCTTCATGCCCTTTGTGACGGAAGAGCTGTGGGAGCGTCGCTCTCCGGGCCGCGCCGCAAGCAAAGGCTTCCTGATGAGCCAGAGCTGGCCGGCCGGTGAGCCGTTCACGGATGAAGCCGCAACGGCCGAGATCGACTGGGTGATTGACATGATCACCGAGATCCGCTCCCTGCGGAATGATCTGGGCGTGCCGGCAGGTTCCCGCGTGCCTTTGACGCTGGTCAATGCAGGCTCCGAGATCGAGCAACGGGCAATGCGCCACGAAGATGTCCTGAAGCGCTTGGCGCGTCTGGAAGACATCTCCATGACGGAAACCTCTCCGGAAGGCGCGGTCTCGGTTGTCGTCGGTGAGACCATGTCCGCACTGTCGATTGCTGACTTTGTCGACGTCGAAGAAGTCCGCAAGCGCCTCGACAAGGAGCTCGGCCAGCTCGACAAGGACATCACGTCCACCGAGAAGAAGCTCTCCAATGAGAATTTCGTCTCCCGGGCTCCGGAAGAGATCGTCGAAGAGAACCGCGAGCGTGTCCGTGACTGGACGGCGCGGCGGGAAAAACTGCAAGCGGCCCGCAAGGGGCTTGAAGGTCTCTGATCAATGGGGGCATCCTGTTGTCAGATGAACAGGAGCCTCCCTCATGACCTCTCGTATTCTGGCAATCGCGGCAGCGTTTGCTCTCAGTGCCTGTGCTGCCACCCCAAAGCCGGAGGCGGGCGTGCCTGAGTGGCGGCTGGTGATCCATGGCGGGGCTGGCGTCATCACGCGTGACGGCATGACGCCGGAAACGGAAGCGGCCTATACTGCAGCTCTTCAAACCGCGCTTGAAACCGGGGCAGATGTGCTGCGCCATGGCGGCAGCGCGCTGGATGCGGTCGAGGCGGCGGTCATCCCGATGGAAGACGATCCGCTGTTCAATGCCGGCTATGGCGCCGTGTTCACGGCGGCGGGTGTGCATGAGCTGGACGCCTCAATCATGGATGGCCGCGACAGGAATGCCGGCGCTGTCACCGGAGTGACCCGCGTAAAGAACCCGATCAAGGCTGCGCGGGCCGTGATGGACAAATCGGAGCATGTCATGTTCGCCGGGGAGGGCGCAGACCGCTTTGCCGAGTCACAGCAGCTGGAAATTGTCGACAATTCCTATTTCGACACCGATCGCCGCCGTCAGTCGCTTGAGCGCGTGCTGGAAGAGCAGGTCCGCCAGGCTGCAGATCGCCACGGCACGGTCGGCGCTGTCGCCATCGATTCCGAGGGTAATCTGGCCGCTGCGACCACAACCGGCGGCATGACCGCGAAGGCCATGGGCCGTGTCGGCGATTCGCCCCTGATCGGCGCGGCGACCTATGCCGAGAATGGCGTCTGCGCTGTCTCTGCCACCGGGCATGGCGAATACTTCATCCGCGTCGGCGTGGCGAAGACAATCTGCGACCGGGTCAAACTGGCTGGCGACAGCATTGATGAGGCGGCGCGTGTCGCGCTCGGCGAGGTGGCTGCACTGGGCGGCGATGGCGGCGTGATTGTGATAGATGGAGACGGACATTATGCCTTCGAATTCAATTCCGAAGGCATGTATCGCGGCATGATTGACGCGACCGGCAGCCAGACCGCCATTTATGGTGACGAATAAAGCCCTTTGCGGGCTGATACGGATCGGGAAAACTCTGCATGACGGATGAGCAAACAGATATGGGGGCAGGCGGGGTGGACCCGGATGTGGTCAATGGCCTGAAAGACCTGCCTGAGGAGTTCCGGGACTTTCCGCGCATCTATCAGGAGGAGATCCGCCCCGCCCTGCTGGCGCGTGAGGGAGACCGTCAGGACGCGGTCTCAAAGGCCCGCAAGGCGCGTTATGTCGGCATTGCTGTGGCTGTCTTGGGCGCCGTGATCGGGCTGGCCGTTATTCGCCAGCCTTTTGTGGCATTCATCTCTGTTATCGTCGGCGTAGGCTATCTCTATTGGGGCGGCCGGGATGTCCGGAAGGTGGGGCGTGAGGCCAAGGATCTGATCGTCCTGCCGGTGGCGCAGCATCTTGGGCTCAATTTCACTGCCGTCCCGGGCGCAGTCGATACGATCTACAAGCACCATGATGTGGGCATCGTGCCCAGCTGGGACAGGGCCAGCTATGAGGATCATCTGACCGGCCAACGTCATGGCGTCGACTTCGAACTCTTTGAAGCGCATCTGGAAGAGCGACGCACCAGCACCGATTCCAAAGGGCGCACCAAAACGACCTGGGTCACCGTGTTTCAGGGGCAATGTCTACGATTTAATTTCCCGAAAAAATTCTATGGCCGTACGTTGGTGACGCGCGATGCCGGTATTTTCAATCGATTCGGCGGCGGCAACGGGCTGCAGCGTGCCAGTCTGGAAGATCCGAAATTCGAAAAGATCTTTGAAGTCTACACCACCGACCAGGTTGAGAGCCGTTTCCTGCTGACGCCGGATTTGATGCAGAAACTGGTCGATCTGGAGGAGGCCTTCCATGGTGGGCGTTTGAAGTGCGCCTTCAATGAAGGCCAGATGTATATCACGCTGCAGGGCGGAAACCTGTTTGAGCCCGGCAGTATGTTCAAGCCCTTCGACAGCGTGGACCGCGTGAAGGAGCTGCTCAATGATTTTGCTGCCATGTTCCAGATCATCGACGCCGTCCTTGCCGGTCGCCGCCGTGAAGCGCAGGAACGTGGCGACTGAGGGGCAAATGCGGCGGTGTCTGGGCAGCGCTGTTCAGCTTTGCTTCAGTGGAATTATGCAAGGAAAACCGGGAACTTGCAGAAAGGCCCTCCCATGATCAGGACTAGCGTGACCGCGATGATTATTGCTCTGGCCGCCCAAGGCGCCATGGCGGATGCCATGACGGCAGCGGACATCAAACGCTGCAAGGCGATGCAGGCAACGCTCGCCCCGAAGACGGCCGAGATCGATGAGATGAAGGCCAAACGGGATGAATTGGCGGTCACGGTAGAGGCGCGCGGTGAAGCCTGGGAAGATGCCGAAACGCTGCGCCTGGCATCGGCTGCGCACGCCGCCAAGGCAGATGAGGCGAAGCAAGCCTATGAGGCCGGGAAGAAGAAACTGATGCAGTCCGAACAGGCCCTGCAGGCCACGGTGCGGCAGTTCAACCAGGACATTGCGTCCTACAACCAGACCTGTTCAACTGAAGAATAAGCGCCTGAGAAGAATTTTCCTCTGGACTGCCCGGCCCGTTGCCGGGCAGTTTATGTTTGCGCTAGCATAAACTTCGTTTGGTTGAGGGTGCACTCAGGAAATAGCAAGAATGTCAACGTTGACAGACGGTTTCTCATGAGGTCCTACTTCTTAAATCCAAAATGGGGCATAGCTTCGATTATAACGACACGTGGCAGGAACTGACCTGTCACTGCAAACATGGGAGGGCGCGCGCATGAGCGACGCATCACTGAATCCAAAGGTGGAATCCGGGGAGGGCAGCTTTGCGCAGGTCCTTCTGATTACCGCCGTCGCGACCATTGGCGGTTTTCTGTTCGGCTTCGACTCGGGCGTGATCAACGGTACGGTTGAAGGTCTGAAGTCCGCCTTCCAGTCTCAGGATATCGGCACAGGCTTCAATGTGGCCTCCATGCTGCTGGGTTGCGCGGTCGGGGCAGCGCTTGCGGGCAGCCTGTCAGACGCCTTCGGTCGCCGTACAATGATGATCGCCGCTGCGATCTGTTTTATCATCTCTGCTTGGGGCTCTGGCGTGTCAGGCTCTTCAGCGGAATTTGTCGTTTATCGCGTGATTGGCGGCCTTGCTGTCGGTGCTGCGAGCGTCATGTCACCGGCCTATATTTCAGAGGTGGCCCCCGCCAAGTATCGCGGTCGGCTTTCCTCCATCCAGCAGGTCGCCATCATTTCCGGCCTCTTCATTGCGTTCCTGTCGAACTATCTGATCGCGCAGGCAACCGGCGGGTCCGCCCTCAATGAATGGCTGCTGGGCTATGAAGGCTGGCGCTGGATGTTCTGGGTAGAGCTTCTGCCGGCAATCTTCTTCCTGGTCGCGCTGCTGTTCATTCCTGAAAGCCCGCGCTTTCTGGTGGCGCAGGGCTCATCCGAACGTGCCCGGTCTGTGCTGACACGTCTCGCAGGAGCGCGTGCTGCAAAACGCAAGGTGGATGAGATTGAGGAATCCCTCGCCAACGACCACAAGCCGTCCATTCGTGATGCACTTGGCAAGTTCGGCTTCCGCCCGATTGTCTGGGTTGGTATCGGCCTGGCCGTGTTCCAACAGCTCGTTGGTATCAATGTGGTATTCTATTATGGCGCCGTGCTGTGGCAGGCGGTTGGCTTCTCTGAAGGCGACGCGCTTCTGATCAATGTGATCTCTGGTGCGGTATCGATCATTGCCGTGATCATTGCCCTATTGCTGATTGACCGGATTGGGCGCAAGCCGCTGCTCTGGGTTGGCTCTGTCGGCATGACAGTAACGCTGGCCACCGTGACATTCTGCTTCTCGCAGGCTGTGCGCGTGGATGGAGTAGTCAGCCTGCCGGGCAGCTACGGCCTGATCGCGCTTCTGGCGGCAAATGCGTATGTGATGTTCTTCAACGCATCCTGGGGCCCTGTCATGTGGGTTGCGCTGGGCGAGATGTTCCCGAACCAGGTGCGCGGAGCAGGTCTGGCCGTATCCGGATTTGCGCAATGGATTGCCAATTTCGCGATCACGATGACCTTCCCGATCATGCTGGCGACAGCAGGCGTGGGGCTGACGGGAGCCTATGGCTTCTACGCGATCTGCGCTCTGATCTCTGTCTTCTTCGTCGTTTGGGCGGTGAAGGAAACCAAAGGTCTCGAACTCGAAGACATGCAGGGCTAAGCCCGCAATTTTCAAGCCCCTGCCGGAAGACCGGCAGGGGCTTCTTACATAAAATTCCGTGGGAGGAAGTTATGTCTATCAAGACCCGAAAATCATCCATACTGAAGCTGATGGGCGGCGCGGCATGTGTTGCCTTGCTGAGCGCCTGCGCGACCACATCCGAGCCTGCAGAGGTTGAGGTTACCGAGACCATCATCGAAACGGTTAAGCCCGTGCACGCTCCGCTCATGACCGAGAAGGACGTCACCGTCACGCCCAGCCTGTGGCCGGACATTACGGTACCCGCACTCGATCCCGCCATTGAGGCGCGCATTGATGACATCATGTCGAAGATGACGCTGGAGCAGAAAGTCGGGCAGGTGGTTCAGGGCGACACTGACTCCCTGACGCCCGAAGATGTGAAGAAATACCGTCTCGGCTCCGTGTTGAGCGGCGGCAGCTCTGCGCCGGGCGACGAGCCCTTCGCCAGCAAGGAAGCCTGGCTGGAGGCGGCCGATGCCTACTGGAATGCATCTATCGATCCTGAGGGCGTCGAGATTGCTATCCCGATCATCTGGGGCATTGATGCCGTGCACGGACACGCAAACCTGTTTCGCGCAACCGTATTCCCGCACAATATCGGTCTTGGCGCCGCCAATGATCCGGGCCTGATCGAGGACATTGCCCGTATCACGGCGCAGGAACTGATCGTATCCGGCCATGACTGGACATTCGCCCCCACCATCGCCACGCCGCAGGATGATCGCTGGGGTCGCACCTATGAGGGGTATTCCGAGCGTCCGGAAATCGTCGCCGCCTATGCCGAGCGCATTGTACATGGCCTGCAGGGTGTTCCGGGACAGGACGACTTCCTGGGCAATGGTCGCGTCATCTCAAGTGCGAAACACTATGTTGCCGATGGCGGTACCCAAGATGGCCACGATCAGGGCGACGCCCAGATCAGCGAGCAGGACCTGATCGGCATTCACGCGCAAGGCTATTTCACCGCGCTTGAAGCCGGTGTTCAGACTGTGATGTCATCCTTCTCCAGCTGGAACGGCGTGAAGATGCATGGCAGCCACGCGATGTTGACGCAGATCCTGAAAGACCGTCTCGGCTTCACCGGCTTTGTCGTCGGAGACTGGAACGGTCATGGCCAAGTGCCAGGTTGTACGAACACGGATTGCCCGCAATCGATGAATGCCGGACTCGACATGTACATGGCGCCGGATAGCTGGAAAGGGATTTACGAATCCACACTGATGCACGTCCAGAATGGCGACATTCCGATGGAGCGTCTGGATGATGCCGTGCGTCGCATTCTGCGTGTGAAGTTGGCCTATGGCATCTTCGACAAGGCCGCGCCTAGCGCGCGCCCTGGCGCAAATGAAGAGAGTCTGCTGGCCTCTGACGAAGCGCGGGCACTTGCCCGCCGTGCCGTGCGCGAGTCTCTCGTCCTCCTGAAGAATGATGACAATGTCTTGCCACTCAGCACGGACAAGACCGTGCTGGTCATCGGGGATGGCGCGGAAAGCATTTCCAAGGCGGCTGGCGGCTGGACGCTCTCTTGGCAGGGCGGCGGCTATGACAATAGCTATTTCCCGAATGGCGAGTCGATCCTGCAGGGTATCGAAGAGGCGCTTCTGCCGGGGGGCGGCAAGCTGATCTTTGATCCGGAAGGAAATTCTGACGCCAAGGCGGATGTCGTCATCGCGGTGTATGGTGAAAACCCCTACGCCGAGGGCGTGGGAGACGCGAACAATCTGGACTTCCGGCCGAATGGTTTTGATACGGAACACCTGAAAACCTACAAGGAGAAAGGCATTCCGGTCGTCTCGGTGTTCCTGTCTGGTCGCCCGCTTTGGGTGAACCCGGAACTGAACAATTCCGATGCCTTCGTCGCGGCCTGGTGGCCGGGCACGGAAGGCGGCGGCGTTGCTGATGTGCTGTTCCAGACAGAGCCTGAGTATGACTTCACGGGGCGTCTGTCTTTCTCATGGCCTGCCAAGGCGAAGGGCTACCAGTCAAATCCGGGTGAGGCGGGGTATGATCCACTGTTCGCTTACGGCTACGGTCTCAGCTATGGCAATGACACGCCGAATCTCGGGCTTGTCTCTGAGGAGTCTGGCCTGACAGCAGAAGACCTGAAGGATGGTGACCCGCGCGAGATCTTCTCTTCCGGCAAAACGCGTGGCAGTTGGAGCGGCATGCTGATCGATGCAGACGCATATGCTCCGCTGCAGCAAGGCGCGGCGAAAGTGGGAAGTTTTGAAGTTGGCCGCACCGACTATCAAATTCAGGAAGACGCGCTTGTCCTGAATTGGGGGGCGGGTAACCAGGGCCGACTGGCCTTCGTTTCGATGGGCTTGCCAATCAACATCAGCGGATCAGCCGATAATGCCATGGACCTCGTCTTTGCGGCCAAGCAGCCTGATGGTGGTAGCCATAACCTGACGGTCAGCGGCAATTGTCAGCAAGACGGCGAATGCGCTGGCACCCAGAACGTAACAGTGAGCGGCGATGAATGGGCTGAGTACCGTGTTCCCGGAGCCTGCATCGGCCTGGCCGACTCGTCCATGGTGATGGTGCCGGCGGCGTTCAGTTCTGAAACGGCGGGCAGTGTGGCCATCGCGGATGTTCACTTCGCACCCGCCACGGGCAATGCAAAGTGCGCTGAGTAAGCAGAACCAACTTAGTGATACTATCGGGCGCGCATCATCAGGTGCGCGCCCGATTTCTTGTTCAGTCTGCTGATCTCCTGTCAGACTGCGCATAGAGCCCTAGCATCGTGCCGACAAAACCCCCTGCCGTATCCGTGCTGAGGATCGTACCGTCCTGATCCATGGCTATGGCTGCCCAGTCGCCCCCGGGGGCGGCCTGATGGAAATCATAACGGTCTGCCCGCGCGGTGATTTTCAGTCGGATGGTCTGCCCCTCGGAAGACAGGGCTGGAGCTTCCGCAACGACCTCGCCTTCCGCGTCCATGTCCCCGCCTGCGCGTTTGCGCAGTCGGATGACGCGCTGACCATCTGGGTCCACGGATACGCCCAGCGCATAATAGAATTCATCATTCTGGAATGCGGCAATGCCGGCTTCTTCCCGTGGGCTGGCGGGTGTGAAGCTGACTTCAGTTGAGGCTTCTGCATTCATGTGCTGCTGACGCCGCGCCGCGAAAGATGGTTGTCCGAAATCACCTAGGCCTACGGCGCGCTTTTCCAGAATCAGCCTCCCGTCTTCCATTCTGTACCAGTCTTCCTGTGGCACACGGACGGTCATCCAGTTGAGCGGCAGCGTGTCGCCGTCAAACTCCTGTGTGACGGTGAAGTTGCCTGTCAGGGGCAGGGGCGCGTCGGGCTGTTCCGGCAGATCCGGCTTGTCGATTACATAGGGCACTTCCTCACCGGGTTTCGGGCCGATGCGGGGCCATCCATCTTCCCATGTCACCGGCAGCAGGAAGGTCTCCCGCCCGGTATTGTATTGGTTGCCCTGATAGGGGCGGGTGCCAAGAAAGACGGCCCACCAGTTTCCGGCGGCATCCTGCGCGAAGTCCGCATGGCCAACTGAGGTGACGGGATTGGCCCGGTCTTGCGGCAGATCCCTCTGCGTCAGCACGGGATTGCCTTCATAGGGCGTAAAAGGTCCAAGCGGACTGTCTGATTTGAAGACGACTTGAGAGTGCTGCGGCCCGGTGCCACCTTCCGCCATGCTGAGCAGGTATTCGTCTCCCAGGCGATAGAGGTGCGGCCCTTCAATCCAGATCGGCTTGTCTTCTATCCGTACACCGCCATTTACGGCCATGACGGCATCTCCAACAGGCTGGAAGGTCTTCGGGTCGATCTCGCGAATCCAGATGGCCCTGTGCCCCTCATAGGTGGAGCCGCCTTTGGGTTCATCATTGTTGATCATGTAGGCCTTGCCATCGAGATCAAAAAAGATCGAGGGATCGATCCCGCCAACATCTGGCACCCAGACGGGATCAGACCATGGCCCGCTTGGATCTGCTGCGGTGACGACGAAATTGCCGCCGCAATCGACGCACGTATTCACGACATGGAACAGGCCGTCATAATATTCGATTGTCGGTGCAAAAACCCCGCGCGACACGCCCAGCTTGCCAAAGTCCAGCATGTCCGGCCGGTCGATGACATTGCCGATCTGCGTCCAGTTGATCAGATCCTTGCTGTGGAACACCGGAATGCCGGGATAATAGGTGAAAGTGGAGTGCACGAGATAATAATCCCCGCCCACCTGTGTGATGCTTGGGTCAGGATAAAAACCGGCCAGGATAGGATTGCGCGCCTGATTGTCCGCTAGCGGCGTCTCGAAGATGGCGTCTTGGCCTTTATATGTCAGGTATTCAAAGGCCGCCTCGCTGCTCGTTTCAGGCTGCTCGGGCAGGGCGGATTTTTCCGCGCAGCCTGCCAGCAGGGCCATCATGCCAGCGCTGGCGGCCAGGATGAATTTCCGGTTTCCGGATCGCGTCAATGTCTCTCTCTCCCTCGTGTTTTTTCTTGGTATAGACCTTGTTTGATTTCTCATGATAGCGGTATCATAAATCAAAAGCCAAGGGTCATTAAAGCCCTCTGCGCCAAGGGAGGAAAATTCACATGACATTCACCAGACGCCACGCGCTTGCCCTGATATCTGCCAGTGCCGCAGCTGCGGCGTGTGCCATGCCGGGCGGGGATGTGCCGCCTCTGGGAACGCAGACCGCTCCACTGAAAGACCTGGCCGCAGCAAAGGGCATACGTTTCGGCACAGCCATCGCGCCGCAGCAGCTGGACGATCCGAAATATGTGGAGATCGTGCTGCGCGATTGCGCGGTCATCGTCGCTGACAATGCCCACAAAATGTATGTGATTCAGCCTGAGCCGGGCGAACTGAACTTCGCGCCCGGTGACAAGCTGGTCGCCTTTGCCAAGGCCAACGGTCTCGGCATGCGTGGTCACACCTTGCTGTGGCAGCATTCACAATGGCTGCCGAAATGGGTCAACGAAACGCAATTCGCCAGCCGCGCTGAGGCCGAGGCGCTGCTCGGGAACTACATCACCAAAGTCGCCTCCCATGATGCAGGCTTCATCTATTCCTGGGATGTCGTGAACGAGACGATCGATCCGGAAACGGGTGACATTCGCGAAACCTCTCTGACGCGCGCCATGGGGCCAGAAGTGATCGATTTCGCCTTCCGTACCGCGCATGCCGCAGCGCCAAACGCGACACTCGCCTATAATGATTATATGAGCTGGGAGCCTTCCCATGAGACGCACCGCGCCGGCGTGCTGAGGTTACTGGAGCGGCTCAGGAAGAGTGATGTGCCGATCCATGCGCTCGGCATCCAGAGCCATTCAAATGATGCGCCGCCCTCGGCCTTTAATGCCACGCAACAGCGTCTCTGGCGTGACTTTGTCGATGAGGTCGTCGGCATGGGGCTGGATATTTATCTTACCGAGTTTGACGTGAATGACACGCAGATGGCACCCGGCATCGCCCAGCGCGACCGCGAAATGGCCGCCTATACGCGTGATTATCTCGACATGATGTTCGCTTATCCGCAGACAAAAGACCTGCTGATCTGGGGGATGGTGGACAATCAGAACTGGTTGCAGGGCTTCAAGCCGCGCGAGGATGGCATTGAAAAACGACCCACCTTGTATGACAGCCAGTACCGTCCAAAGCTGATGCGGGATGCCGTCGCATCCGCGCTGAAGTCTGCCCCAGACAGGCGCGCTTAGTCGCAGGTTTCTCTCTTACTGCCT
>Ga0070726_10004532_pt1 | contig 11032 bp, 10 predicted proteins | sample tdAd471_FD_67275 | JGI IMG/M metagenome (GOLD analysis project Ga0070726, IMG submission 67275) | Marine sediment microbial communities from the Atlantic coast under amendment with organic carbon and nitrate - tdAd47.1 | ecosystem: Environmental > Aquatic > Marine > Coastal > Sediment | place...
GGCCTCAAGCGCGCCGGCGTGACGGAAATCCTCTCGGTCTCCGCCTGCGGGTCGTTGAAGGAAGAGTTGCCGCCCGGCACCTTCGTCGTCTGCGACCAGTTCATCGACCGCACCTTCGCACGGGAGAAATCGTTCTTCGGCACCGGATTGGTGGCGCATGTGGGACTCGGCCACCCGACCTGCTCGCGCCTGCAAGGAGCGGTGGCGGAAGCGCTTTCGGAGCTCGACATCCCGCACCAGGTCGGTGGCACCTACCTGGCCATGGAAGGCCCGCAGTTCTCGACCCTGGCGGAATCGAAACTGTATCGCTCCTGGGGCTGCGACGTCATCGGCATGACCAACATGCCGGAAGCCAAGCTCGCGCGCGAGGCGGAGATCTGCTACGTCACCGTCGCCATGGTCACCGACTACGACTGCTGGCATCCGGACCACGACCATGTGACGGTCGATTCGATCATCGGGGTCTTGCTCGACAACGCCGACAAGGGCCGCGCGCTGGTCAAGCAAACGGCCCCGAAACTCGCCGGCCGTGCCTCCAGTTGCCAGGCCGGCTGCCAAACCGCGCTCGACAACGCCATCATCACCGCCCCCGACGCCCGCGATCCCGACATGGCCGCCAAACTCGACGCCATCGCCGGACGGGTGCTCGGCGGCTGACAGAACCGGGAGGACACAAATGCCGAAGGCCTATTGGATCGGGTCGCACATGACCATCAAGGACACGGAAAAAATGCAGGCTTATGCCGCACTGGCCGGCCCCGCCATCGCCAAGCACGGCGGCCAGTTCCTGGCCCGCGGCGGCGCCACCGCCACCATGGAAGGCCCGGAACAGACGCGTGTCGTCGTCACCGAATTCCCGAGCCTGCAAGCGGCCGTGGACTGCTACAACTCGGACGACTACCAAGCCGCCCATGCCAAGATCGATGGCGGCGTGGACCGCTCCATCTACATCGTCGAGGCGCTCGAGTAGCGGGTGGCCGGCACCACACGCATCCGGCCGGCCGAGACCGGCGATGTTTCGGCGATGATCGCCATCGCCACCGCCGCCTACGCCATCTATATCGAACGCATCGGCAAAGAACCCGCGCCCATGGTCGCGGACTTCGCCCAGCACGTGAGCGCGCACGAGGGTTATGTGCTGGAAGACGGTGGCGAGGTGGTCGGCTACATCGTCACGTTCGAGAAAGACGGCCGGCAGTTCATCGAGAACGTCGCCGTCCGCCCCAGCCGCCAGGGCTCGGGCCATGGCCGCAAACTGCTCGAGTTCGCCGAAGAGGAGGCCCGCCGTCACGGGCGCGATCGGCTGTTCCTCTACACCAACGCAAAGATGACCGAGAACCTGGACACCTATCCTCGTCTGGGTTACGTCGAAACCCACCGCATTCACGAGGACGGTTTCGACCGGGTCTATTTCGAGAAGGAGCTCCCCGCATGAACGTCGACGGCACCCCCTATCGCACCATCTGGCTCGCCGATGACGGCGAGACCGTCGAGATCATCGACCAGACCCGGCTGCCGCACGAATTCATCGTCGTGCCGCTGAACGGCCTCACCGATGCCTGCACCGCGATCCGCGACATGTGGGTGCGGGGCGCGCCGCTGATCGGCGCCACCGCCGCCTACGGCATGGCGTTGGCGATGAACGAGGATGCCTCCGACGCCGGCCTCGCCAACGCCTACGACCGCTTGTACGAAACGCGGCCGACGGCGGTCAATCTGCGCTGGGCGCTGGACGATCTGAAGGGCTTGTTGACGGAGCTTCCCGCCGGCCAACGGGTCGCCGCCGCCTACAAGCGCGCCGCCGAGATTGCCGACGAGGACGTGGAAATCTGCTCCAGCCTGGGCGACAACGGCAAGCCCCTGATCGAAGCTCAATGGGAAAAGCGCGGCAAGCCCGACCGGGTCAACGTGCTGACGCACTGCAACGCCGGCTGGCTCGCCACGGTGGATTGGGGAACGGCGCTGGCGCCCATCTACAAGGCACACGACGCCGGCATTCCGGTGCACGTCTGGGTCGACGAGACCCGGCCGCGCAACCAGGGTGCCAGCCTGACGGCCTGGGAACTGGGCCAGCACGGGGTGCCGCACACGGTGATCGTCGACAACGCCGGCGGCCACCTGATGCAGCACGGTCAGGTGGACCTCTGCATCACCGGCACCGACCGCACGGCGGCATCGGGCGATGTCTGCAACAAGATCGGCACCTACCTGAAGGCGCTCGCCGCGCACGACAACGGCGTACCGTTCTACGTGGCGCTGCCGGGCCCGACCATCGATTGGACGCTCACCGATGGGGTGCGCGACATTCCGATCGAACTGCGTGACGGCACGGAGGTGACAGAGATCATGGGCCGGGCGCCGGACGGTCGCATCACCAGCGTGCAACTGACGCCCGACGGCACCAACGCCGCCAACTTCGCCTTCGACGTGACGCCGGCACGGCTGGTCACCGGGTTGATCACGGAGCGCGGCGTCGCCGAGGCCTCGCAGCCGGGCCTAGCGGCGCTCTATCCGGAATTCGCCAAGTCCTGATCGGGACGATCGGCGGCACTCACTCGCCTGCCAGGTCGACGTAGCCGCGCTCGATGGCGTGGGTCAGTTCGGCGAAGGCCTTGCGCGCCTCCTCGTAGGCCTCGCGCTGGCGGCGGAGATCGCTGATCTCGCCCTCGCCCATGGCCTCGCCGTGTTCCTTCTCCGCGAACTTGAAGGCGGCTTCCAGGTAGCGCGCGCGGAGCCGGGCGACGGATACGGCGAAGGGCAGGATCTGGCCCTGCGTCATAGCCGGAATGCGGGTGTGGATGACCTCACGATTGGCCGCCCTGATGGCGTTTTCCAGTTCCATGAGGAAGCGTTTGGCCTTGTCGATCTCCATGCGCGCAGCTCCTGATTTCCCCTCGGCATTGGCACCGATTGCGTGATGTTACCACGGATCGGGGTGGGGGAAACAGCGCGCCCTCGGGCTTGCGAAAGCCCATGGCCTGACGCACATTGCCCCTCAGACGTCACCGAGTGGGAGCCCAACCCGATGAAAAACCTTTGGTCCGATCGCGAAGCCGCGCGTTACGTGCGCCACTATCGCAAGCAGGGCGTCAACGCGGACCTGGCGCTCAGGGTTTACACGTCGCGGCTGTTGGGCGCCAACCCCCGATTGGTCTTGCACGGTGGCGGCAACACGTCGGTAAAAACCACGCTTTCCGACATCATGGGTGACCCGGTGGAGGTCATCTGCGTCAAGGGCTCGGGCTGGGACCTCGGTGACATCGAACCCGAGGGCCTGCCGGCCATGCATCTGGCGCCGCTGCAGAAGATGGTGGCCTTGGATGCGCTCTCGGACGAAAACATGGTCAACGCCCAGCGCACGAATTTGTTGGATTCGACATCGCCCAACCCGTCGGTGGAGACCCTGCTGCACGCCTTTCTGCCGCACAAGTTCATCGATCACACCCACGCCAACGCGGTGCTGGCGCTTTCCGACCAGCCCGACGGCGAAAAAATCTGCCTCGATCTCTACGGCAGGCGCATGGGCTACGTGCCCTATATCATGCCGGGCTTCGCGCTGGCCAAGAAGGCGCGCGAGGTGTTCAACCAAGACCCGACGGTCGAGGGGCTAGTGCTGCACAAGCACGGCGTCTTCACTTTTGCCGATACCGCCAAGCAATCCTACCAGCGCATGATCGCCGTCTGCACCGAGGCCGAGCAGCGCATCAAGAAGGGCCGCAAGAAGACCCTGGTGGCGGCGAAGCTGCCGAAGCGCGCCGCAAAGGCATCCGAGATCGCACCCATCCTGCGTGGTCTCACCGCCGAGGATGGCAAGGCCATGGCACTCGATTTCCGCACGTCGAAGGCCGTGCGCACCTATGTGGACGGCAAGGACCTCGGCCGCTACAGCCAGCTTGGCACCGTCACGCCGGACCACGTCATCCGCACCAAGCCTGTGCCGCTGATCGTGCCGGCACCGGAGGCGGGTGGGCTCGACGCTTGGAAAGGCGCGGCAGAGAAAGCCGTGAACGACTACGTCCGCGACTACCACGCCTACTTCAAGCGCAACAACAAGATTTCCCCGATCAAGAAGACCGAACTCGACCCCATGCCGCGCATCATCCTGGTGCCGGGCGTCGGGCTTTTCGGGCTCGGCAACTCGGCCAAGGCGGCGGCGATCTCGGCCGATTTGGCGGAAACCAACATCGAGGTGATCTCCGATGCGGTGGCCATGGGCGGCTACCAACCGATCCCCGAGTATGATTTCTTCGATATCGAGTACTGGTCGCTGGAGCAGGCCAAACTGGGCAAGGCCGGTGAGAAACCGCTGCAGCGCAAGATCGCCGTCGTCACCGGCGGCGCGTCGGGCATCGGCGCGGCAACAGCGAAAGCCTTCGCCGCCGAAGGCGCGGCGGTGGCGGTGCTGGACCTCGACGCCAAGGCCGCCGAAACGGTTGCCGGCACCATCGGCGGGCTCGGGCTCGGTTGCGACGTTACCGATACCAAACAGGTGACCCAGGCCTTCGATGCCGTCTGCCAGCGTTTCGGCGGCGTCGATATCGCCGTCTCCAACGCCGGCGCCGCCTGGCAGGGCCGCATCGGCGAGGTCGACGAAAAGGTGCTGCGCCAGAGCTTCGAACTCAATTTCTGGGGCCATCAGAACGTCGCCCGCGCCGCCGTGGCGGTAATGCGGAAGCAAGGGCTCGGCGGCTGCCTGTTGTTCAATACGTCGAAACAGGCGGTCAACCCGGGCCGCGACTTCGGCCCCTATGGACTGCCGAAGGCGGCGGCATTGTTTCTCATGAAACAATACGCCCTCGACTACGGCGCCGAGGGCATCCGCTCCAACGCCGTCAACGCCGACCGCATCCGCTCAGGCCTGCTGACCGACGACATGATCAAAAGCCGCTCCAAGGCGCGCGGCTTGAGCGAAACCAAGTACATGGCCGGCAACCTGCTCGGCCGCGAGGTCACCGCCGAAGACGTGGCGCGGGCCTTCGTCGAGTTGGCAAAGGCGGAGGCCACCACGGCGGCTACCATCACCGTCGACGGCGGCAACATCGAGGCGTCGCTGCGCTAGCGCCACAGCGCCTCCCACTCGTGCTTCTTGTATTCGATCAACAGCAGCGAGACGATGCCGCTGACGGTTTCGCCGTCCTCGGATAGCGGCAGACGCAGCGCGGTTTGAAACGTTGCTTCCTCGCCCGGCACCTTGACCCGGAATTCGACCAGGCATGGCCGTTTCTCGTCGACCACGACGCCGTAACTCCGGTAGCTGACCTGGGTGAAGCTGCCGGGCGCGTCATCGAATGTCTTGCCGGTGAGGTCGGTGCCGAATACGGGCGTCAGATGGCTGCCCCAATACCGATAGCGAAAGACGCCGCTGGTCGGGTCGTGATCGACGACCACTGCCGTCGGCAGATAGGCCAGCGGCAGGCGCATGAGATCGAACTCCACCCAACGCGGGCCGATCCGCCCGGCCGGCGTCGCAGAGCGCCAGTACTCCAGTGCCGCGCGCAGATCGCGCGGCAGATCTTCGAGGGGCCGCAACTCGATTTCCACGTGGAGGTCATCGATGTTGGCAAAGCCCGATTGGTGATCCTCACCCATGGATCGAACACCTTGTCCCGCCCGCCGACGCCTTGCCAATCACACGAAACCGCCGGCCCGACATTCTAACATTTTTCGCAGAGCAAAAGTATTTCCCTGTCACCGGCGGGACCAGGAATCGGACAGAGGTTGGACCCAAGTTTTTCGACACCTCGCTGTTGGATTGTCCGTGCAACAAGGCAATTGACAGGACACACCGGAGGTATATTAAGCGAAATAGGAACGGTCGTTCCCGTGGCAGCGAGGGTCTCTCTAGGCTTGCGCGAGCCGGCAACCCCGGCGAGGCACACCAAAAGTCTCCCTCAATGCATCCGTTCAGGATGTTTATGTGGAGACCCATTTTCTGATGAAACAGACGACGCTGCGCCCGAAACGGGCGCGGGGCCGCGCGCCTCAACGCTCTCTCGGCCCGATTTCCAATCTGGAATCCCACCTTCCCGACGAATGGTGGCGCAAGCTGTTCAACGCCATCTACGTCAAAACCGACGGCGACGTCGTCGAGAACGCCGCCAACACCACGCGGGAAATCGAGCTTCTGCTCGGCGCCGTCGATGTCGATCCCGATCAGCACATTCTCGACCTCTGCTGCGGCCAGGGCCGGCACGTGCTGGAATTGGCGCGCCAGGGCTTCCGCCACGTCACCGGTGTCGATCGGTCCCGTTACCTGGTACGGCTGGCACGCAAGCGCGCGGCGGCGGAAAAGCTCGATCTGGTATTCAAGGAGGGCGATGCCCGCGCGCCGCGACTGCCCGATGAATCGTTCGATCTGGTCACCATTCTCGGCAACTCGTTCGGCTATTTCGCGGACAAGCAGGATGACGAGAAAGTCCTGGGCGCGGTCGGCCGGTTGCTCCGCCAGTCAGGAACGCTGGTGCTCGACCTGACCGACGGCGCCTGGACGCGAACCCACTTCGAGCCCCGGTCCTGGGAGTGGATCGACGCCCACCACTTCGTTTGCCGCGAACGCTCTCTGGCCGCGGACGGCGAGCGGCTGATCTCGCGCGAGGTCGTCGTGCACGATGAAATGGGGGTCCTGGCCGACCAGTTCTACGCCGAGCGCCTGTATGAACGCGAGCAGGCCTTTCTCCTTTTGGAAAGATGCGGCTTTCGCAATCCGCGGTTCCACGGACAGGTTGAAACACAATCCGAGCGCAACCAGGACCTGGGCATGATGGCGCAGCGCATGCTGATCAGTGCCGACGCACCATTGCGCAAGCGACACGCGGCGAAGAAACGCCGCCCGCTGGAAGTGACCGTGCTGCTTGGCGATCCCAGGCTTCCGGACATGGTGAAACGCGAGGGCCATTTCAACGATGAGGACATGGAGACCATTCGCCGGCTTCAGGAGGCGTTGGGAGAGTTGGACGGCTACACGTTCCACTACCTGGACAATCATGCGACCCTGAGCCGCGACCTCGCCCGGTTCGGCGGTGATCTTGTGCTCAACCTCTGCGACGAAGGGTTCAACAACGATCCGTTCAAGGAACTGCACGTCACCGCCGCGCTGGAGATGCTGGAGTTGAAATACACTGGCGCCGGGCCGCAATGCCTTGCGGCCTGTTACGACAAGGGGTTGGTGCGCGCCGTGGCGGCGCAGTTGGACATTCCGGTACCGCTGGAAAGCTACGTGCGGCCGAACGACCAGGGCGCCACCCTGCCGTCGATCTTCCCGGCGATCCTGAAGCCCAACTTCGGCGATTCCAGCCAAGGCATCACCAAGGACGCGGTGGTTCACGACAAGCAAGCACTTCTGGCCTACCTGGAAAGCCTGCGGACGCTGCTTCCGGATCGGCCGGTGCTGGTACAGGAGTTCCTATCCGGCAACGAATACAGCGTCGGCATGATCGGCAACCCCGGGCGCGGCCTGATGGCGCTTCCAATCCTCGAGGTCGATTACAGCGGCTTGGAGACGGGGCTTCCCAGGATTCTCGGTTACGAATCGAAATGGCACCCCGATAGCCCCTATTGGAGCGATATCGGCTTCAAGGAAACGACTTTGTCGGAGAACGAACAGGCGCGCCTGGTCGACTATTCGTCGCGGCTGTTTGAGCGACTGGGTTGCCGCGACTACGCCCGGTTCGATTTCCGAACCGACGCCGAAGGAACGACCAAGCTGCTCGAGGTCAACCCCAATCCGGGCTGGTGCTGGGACGGCAAGCTCAACCTGATGGCCGCCAACGCCGGCATGCGCTACCCGGACCTGCTGGGCGCGGTCTTGCAGGCAGCGGTGGAGCGCGCCGGCGGGTTCACCGAACAGGGCCGCGCCGACGCCGCGTAACGGCTCCCAGCACCCGAAACGGAAACGGCCCCGCCAAAGCGGGGCCGTTCTCTTTCGATCATCCGAAAGACGAAGCGATCAGTGGACGTCCTTCCACACTGCCTTCTTGACGCGGAACAGAAGGCCGGTCAGCACGATCAAGAACAGGATGACCTTGAGGCCCATGGACTTGCGAGCTTCCATTTCCGGTTCCGCCGTCCAGGAGAGGAAGGTGACCACGTCCTTGGCCTGCTGCATCACAGTGGCCTTGGTGCCGTCCTGATATTCGATGCCCTCGTCGCTCAAGGGCGGCGCCATGGCGATGACGTGCCCCGGGAAGTAATGGTTGTAGTTGCCGCCTTCCGGCACGGTCACTCCGGCAGGCGCTTCCTCGTAACCCGTGAGGATGCCGTAGACATAGTCGGCACCGCCCTTACGGGCCTTGACCATCAACGAAAGATCCGGCGGCGCCTTGCCGTTGTTGGAGGCGGCGGCGGCCTTTTCGTTGGGGAACGGCTTCGGCAGCCCATCGGCCGGAACGCCCGGGCGGGTGAACATCTCACCATCGTCGTTGGGTCCGTCGGTGACTTCCGCTTCCGCGGCGAAGGCCTTGATCTGGTCTTCGTTGTAACCAAGCCCGGCCAGGTGGCGGAAGTCGATCTGGCGCAGCGAATGGCAGCCGGCGCAGACCTCTCGGTAGACCTGGAAACCGCGCTGGGCGGCGGACCGTTCGAAGGTGCCGAACAGGCCCGAGAACGACCAGTGCTGCTTCGGCGGCGTCGGCGCATTTCCGGCGGCGGTTGAGGGACCGGTGGCCAGCAGCGCCAGGGCGAAGCCGGCAACGGCGGATTTCATGAGCGTTTTCATGTTGGTTCCCATGATCCCCTCCTTACCCTTGAGCCTTGGCGGTGACCGCGGCGCTGATGCTTTCCGGCGGCGCCTTCGGCCGCTCCAGGCGGCTCACCAGCGGCACGATGATCAGCAGGTGCACGAAATAGTAGGTGGTGGTGGCCTGGCCGATGTAAATCCAGACCCCTTCCGCCGGTTTGCCGCCGACCACGCCGAGAACCAGGCAGTCCAGGAGGAACAGCCAGAAGAACATGGCGTAGACGGGCCGGAACCTGGAGCTCCGAACCTTCGATCCATCCAGCCACGGCATGAACAGCAGCAACAGGATGGAGGCGAACATGGCCAGCACGCCCGAAAGCTTGGCGGTCATGATCCAGCTTAGCGGCGTATAGCTGTAGAGGAAGAAGTCGGCGGTAAAGGCCCGCAAGATCGCGTAGAACGGCAGGAAATACCATTCCGGCACGATGTGCGGCGGCGTCACCAGCGGGTTAGCCTCGATGTAGTTGTCCGGCTCGCCGAAGAAGTTCGGCGCGTAGAACACAAAGAAGGCAAAGAAGATGAAGAACACGCCCAGCCCGAACAGGTCCTTGACCGTGTAGTAGGGGTGGAAACCGATGGTGTCCTGGTCCGACTTGGCGTCGACGCCGATCGGGTTGTTGGACCCGTGTACGTGCAGCGCCCAGATGTGGAGCACCACCAAACCGACGATGACGAACGGCATCAGGTAGTGCAGCGAGAAGAACCGGTTCAGCGTCGGGTTGTCGACGGAGAAACCACCCCACAGCCAGGTGACGATGGAGTCGCCGACCAGCGGAATGGCCGAGAACAGGTTGGTGATCACGGTGGCACCCCAGAAGCTCATCTGGCCCCAGGGAAGCACGTAGCCCATGAAAGCGGTGGCCATCATGGCCAACAGGATGAACACGCCGATCATCCACAGAATCTCACGCGGCGCATGGTAGGAGCCGTAGTAGAGACCGCGGAACATGTGGATGTAGACGGCAATGAAGAACATCGAACCGCCGTTCATGTGGATATAGCGGATCAGCCAGCCATAGTTGACGTCGCGCATGATGCGCTCGACCGAATCGAAGGCGTGATCGACGTGCGCCGTATAGTGCATGGCGAGCACGATGCCGGAGACCAGCATCACGCCGAGCACGATGCCGGCCAGCGAACCGAAGTTCCACCAGTAGCTCAGGTTTTTCGGCGTCGGGTAGTTGGTGCCCAGCGAGTTGTCCAGGAAGCTGAATACCGGCAGGCGGTGCTCAATCCAGTTGATCAGCGGGCTGTTGAATTGTCTTGTGGAATGCGAACTCATGATCCGTCCCCCTTACCCGATCTTGATGCGTGTGTCGCTGAGGAACGTGTATTCGGGCACCGGCAGATTGAGAGGCGCCGGCCCTTTGCGAATACGGCCCGAGGTGTCGTAGTGCGATCCGTGGCAGGGACAGAACCAGCCGCCGAAATCGCCCCTCGCTTCACCCGCTTTGTTGCCGAGCGGAATGCAGCCGAGGTGCGTGCAAACGCCGACCATGACCAGCCACGCCGGCTTCTGCACCCGGTCCGCGTCCATCTGGGGGTCCGGCAATTGCGCCTTGTCGGCTTCCTGCGCCGCCTTGATTTCGTCCGCGGTGCGGTGGCGGATGAACACCGGCTTACCGCGCCACACGACGGTGATGCTCATGCCCTCGGAGATTGGCTCCAGGTCGACTTCCGTCGACGACAGCGCCAGGGTATCGGCAGCCGGGTTCATCTGATCGATGAACGGCCAGGCGGCCAAGGCCGCGCCGATTGCGCCAACGGCGGTTGTCGTTGCGAATAGGAAGTCTCGCCGCGATTTCTCGTCGAGCTCGGCCGAATCGGCCGGATTGGCGGTATCACTCATTTGGGAATGCCCTCTCTTTCGACCCCATCCGGCCCGAGGCCCCGTCAAGGGCGCGGACCGCGCGTCAGGTATACCCGATCATGGCTGTCTTTCAAGCGGTTTGACCTATTTTACACTTGGTTTTCGGTGTTTTCCGGCACGCGAGCGGCACCATTTTTGCCTTTTCTTACCCGGCACCGGGCAAGATCGGAAAAATTCCCCTTGCTGTGGCGGTTTCATTCGTCTTTTCAATAGGTTCATTCGCTTTCTCTCCTTGCCCTGCCACAGCCGTCCCGAGTACCGCCATGAACGAACCCGATCCGCTTCTCCGCCTGGCCCTTTTCGAGCCCGATATTCCACAGAATACCGCCGCCGTGCTGCGCACCTGCGCCTGCCTGGAGGTGGCGGCGGAAATCATCGGGCCGGCGGGCTTCGTCATCGGCGGCGCGCGGGCGCGGCGCGCCGGCATG
>Ga0070726_10004533_pt1 | contig 11030 bp, 9 predicted proteins | sample tdAd471_FD_67275 | JGI IMG/M metagenome (GOLD analysis project Ga0070726, IMG submission 67275) | Marine sediment microbial communities from the Atlantic coast under amendment with organic carbon and nitrate - tdAd47.1 | ecosystem: Environmental > Aquatic > Marine > Coastal > Sediment | place...
CGCACAATTGCGCGATATGCAAGGTAGTAACTAAAGACCTGCAAACCAGCATAATCACCCGTTAGTTCCAAATAGCCGTTGAGGAAGCGAAATGCATAGTCTCGCTTCCCATGATGCTCCAGATCCATGAACAGGAAAGCCACTTCATTCATAACGTCAATCCAATACAAATCAGGATTGAACTCAATACCATCAAAGATCAGTGGAACATCCTCTATCATCACCATATTGCCAAGGTGCATATCGCCGTGACATTCGCGCACGAACCCTAGCTCTTTTCGATGCTGAAATGCCCGGTTGCAGCGGTGAAACTCTTTATCAGTGCATTTCTGCAGCCGGTCAAGCCATTCGAGGTAAAGTGGGTCACTAACCCGCTCCCGGAGCTGACAAAAGTTTTCCACCGCTGGAGCGTGAACATGCTCCGGAATGCCGAACCGCGTATCGGCAGGCGCTGCGGGAATATCAAGATGGAATCTGGAAACCTGTAGAAACAGTTGATCAATATGCTCAGCACCCAATTCCCCCTGATCAATAAGTTCGCTCAACAAGGCCGCAGGCGGAAAACGTTTCATTTTTACGGCATATTCAATAACGGCATCGGACCCTCCCAGGAGAGGCTGAGTCGCCGTGCCCGTAACGGGTACCACTTTCAAATAGAGCTCGGGCGCGAGCCTGCTATTGAGGCGCAGCTCTTCTTCGCAATAGAACTTTCGACTCTCCAACGTGGTAAAGTCGAGGAAACCAAGGTCCAGTGCCTTCTTGATCTTGTAAGCAAAACAACCCGACAAAACCACCCAGGAAATGTGTGTTTCGATCAACTGCCAGTTATCGCTCTCATGAGGAAATATCGACGGATTCTGCAATGAGGCGATGAGCACTTTTTGTTTGTCGACGGCTGAAGACACCAGGTCATTCCCTATATGCAGCAGCCATTACAGGCCGCCTTGGATTAGATGATCTCGTCACAATATTGTCCTCCGGGAACAGACCGCTAACCATTGTGGGAAACCCTTACCGCAATGTGTTCCTAACGGATACCACTGTGGACGCTCTGTGCTTTATGCTGGACGCAGTTTTATTGAAAGGAGGGTTATCATGAACCGTGTAGAAGGGAAAACAGCATTGATAACAGGCGCAGCACTGGGTATTGGCAATGCAATCACTACGCTGTTGGCGCAGGAAGGGGCAAAAGTTGCCATCACAGACATCAATGATGAGGCGGGTGAAAGGCTTGCCGATCAGATCAACAACACTGGCGGCCAGGCAAAATTCTGGCATCTCGATACTTCCGATGAAAACAACGTAGAGCAAGTTTTTTCAGAAGTGTGCAGTGAATTCGGGTCCATTGACGTTCTGGTAAATAATGCCGGCATTGCGGGCGTGAACAAACCAACCCACGAGATATCCAAAAAAGAGTGGGAAACGCTAATGAACATCAATGTTACTGGCGTCTTTCTGTGTACCAAATACGCTATCCCCTATATGCAGAAATCACCTGCTGCCAGCATTATCAACTTGTCATCCATCTATGGCATCGTGGGTGCCGGTGACCTACCTCCCTATCATGCATCCAAGGGAGCCGTCCGCTTGATGAGCAAGAACGACGCTCTCACTTATGCCAAAGACAATATCCGCGTCAATTCCGTACACCCTGGGTTTATCTGGACACCGCTCGTTGCAGCGCTTGCACAGGAGTCTCCAGAGGGGCCCGAGGCATTCAAGGCAAACCTTGACAGCCGGCACCCCATCGGCCACGTGGGAGAACCCAACGACATCGCTTCTGGAGTCCTCTATCTTGCATCGGAGGAATCCAAATTTGTAACCGGCTCAGAATTGGTGATTGATGGAGGCTACACCTGCCAGTAGGGTTTTGGATTGTGAGCACTACCGGCGAGACACCCCTGCGGACGGCCTGCTATCTAACAATCGCACCATCAATCATAGAGGTATTGATCTGATGAGCAGTGATATCCTGGTAATCAATAGCGGCTCCTCCAGTATCAAATTTGGCTTGTATGGCGGTGACGACGAGGAACTCAACAATCTGGGGCATGGTGAGATAGCAGGAATTGGCTCAACACCAAAGCTGCAGGCCTTTGACCGTAGCAATACACAAATTGTCAACGAGCAGCTGAGAAAAGGAAGTGACCATGCGCAATCTATGTCAGCGCTGTTGGACTGGGTGCTGAAGAGTGGCGCTGCTGGCAAGCTAAACGCCATAGGACACCGGGTGCTCCATGGTGGGAGCGTTTACGAGGCTCCAGTACTGGTGACTGACGAGGTACTGAACCAGCTCGACAAACTTGACCCTCTCGGGCCTTTGCATCAACCGCACAACCTGTTGGGAATAAGAATACTGGCTGGACTTCTTCCGGGAGTACCGCAGATCGCGTGTTTTGATACCGCATTCCACAGCACCTTGCCAATCGTTGCCAAGCAGTTCGCCTTGCCAAACAGTCTCTATAAGCAAGGCGTGAAACGGTACGGGTTTCACGGCATATCCTATGAATATATGTCGAGATGTTTACCTGAAATCGTAGGTGCAGAGATCGCAGCAGGGCGCGTGATCGTGGCACATCTTGGAAATGGTGCAAGTATGTGTGCCATGACTGAGGGACGTAGCGTCGCTACCACCATGGGTTTTACAGCGTTGGATGGCCTGCCAATGGGCACTCGCTGTGGCGATCTGGATGCAGGTGTTATCTTGTACCTGTTGAATGAACACCATATGAACCCTAAGGAAATCTCCGAATTGCTCTATAACCAGTCCGGTCTCCTGGGTATCTCCGGTGTCAGCAGCGACATGCAGGAACTACTGGCCAGTAATGCTGACGGAGCTCGTCAAGCGATTGATTATTATGTCTATCGAATAAATCGTGAGCTGGGTGCACTGACCGCCATCATGGGAGGATTGGACGCACTGATCTTCACCGCGGGGGTCGGTGAGAATAGCGCACCCATCCGCGCCCGTGTTTGTGGCCTCGCTGGCTGGGCCGGCATAAAGCTAGACGAGCAAGCCAACAATGACGACGCACTGTGTATTAGCGCAGCGGACAGCAGCGTACCTGTGTGGGTTGTTCCAACTCGGGAGGAACTAATGATTGCGCACCATACTCAGAGACTGCTGGGCTAGATGGTCCAGATTGACCTTTCGAACTACACCCCCAAGAGGCTGTATCCCAGGCCAGATCAGACATTTTTTGTCCGCCTTTTTTAAAACAGGTAATCGAATTCCCTATACTTGCCTCGTCTCAAACACCAGCGTTTTTATAATCACAGGAACAACAGTGCCCCCCGTCAGGGATTTTCCGATATCGATATAGTCTCCCTCGGCGACGACCAGTTGATCAATACAGACAATATTAATCTCGCCATTGATGGCGCGCATGGTCTGTCCCAGCACTTTTCCAATATCTGCCTCCAGAACAATAATCACGGGCAATGCTTTACGAATCAGACAATCCAGGCCTTGCAGCAAGCCAGCAGCGAGTAATTGTACGTCTTTAAAATCAAAATACTGCCTTCCTGGTAAGCCAATGGCTACTTTCTCTATGGCGTCATTGTCGTAGAAGTTACTGATGCTCTGGCTGACCGCCCCCGCTATAGCGGTGACATCCAGCGGTATAGTACCTGGAAAGGGAATCGCAACCGGAACATTCTTGAAAGGCAGCAGCTGGTCATCGACCTGAATGGTGCTACCACTAACATCCAGAGTCTGTGCTCCGGCGCCAATGACAGTTGCTCGAATGGTTTCCACAGATTGTTCCATTGGCAAGCTGTTGGAACGCACACAAGCAGCAAACTCGCTACCGACAAGTGGTCCAATGTCATCGTATTCTGTGGCTTGCTCAAAAGACATATTCGGGCTGGGGCTATAAACATAGTCTGCAACACCGCCGGACACCATAATGGTATTCAATTCATAATCGTGCCTTAGCGGTGACGTAGTCAGAAGCTTCTTCAGTAGGCTTGTCTCATCGAGCAACCCCAGACACTCCAACACCACTTTGGCCATGCGTTGGCAAATTCTTCGCAGAAGATCAAGAGTGACATGGTCGCCGTTGCCAAGATCGATCTTCAGATCGTTGAGTATCAAGTGCATTGGCTTGCTAATGGAGGTGACCCGCTGAGTAGACCGGTTAACTTCAAGCAACCGCCCGCCAATATTGATGCAACAGGAATCCAGGGCAGATCCGCTGTTGAAAACACCAATATTTGTGGTTCCTCCACCTATATCAATATTTGCCACTGTCGAAAAATCACGCCTGGATCGATCCGCTGCGCCAGATCCCTTCCCCGCAATGATCGCCTCGAGCTTTCCCCCCGCCGTAGCGACGACAAATTTTCCGGAAAATTCCGCGACTTTCGCAGAGATACTCTTTGCATTTTCTCTCCGGGCTGCCTCTCCCGTTATTATCACAGCACCGGTATCTATTTCGTGAGGACTTACCCCTGCGCTGCTGAGGTCTTCACGAATAAGTGAATATATTCTCTCTGCATCAATCCGATTCTGGCCATCGATAGGCGTTCTATGAATCTCGCTCTTGTAAAGCACTACCTTGTCCGTAATGGCAAGTCTTGGCACCAAAGCGCCGGGTGCAATATTCTTTACAGTAAGTCGGCTCACCACAAGCTGAGTCGTGGAGGTGCCGATATCGATGCCCACACTTTGAATGGTCAGCGGGCTGACAGTTCCCATACTATATCTTGCTAATGCGAAAGTGCGGAGAGCTTCATTCCACTCACCTTGTTGTCAATCATTTTCTTAACAATGGTTGCCAGGTGAGCACCAGCTTCAGCAGGGGGAGTACCGTTCCTGTGTATATTCGAGACCACGGTTCTGCCTGCCTCTATCGTGGTATGGTCAGGTCGATACGCCATGTAGGCACTCATACTCTGTGCCGTAACCAAGCCTGGCCGCTCGCCAATAAATTCGACAACAACGTCGCATTCCAGCAGTGGGGCCACCTCATCCATCACGCCCACACGACCGTACTGGATAAAAAATGGTTTACCGACAGTGAGTCCCTGACTTTCAAGACCCTGTATCAGCGCGGGCATTACGTCGGCGACGTTGGACTCAATCGCGGTTGAACTCAATCCGTCTACAATTATGATCTGAACCTGTTTTCCCTTCTCACAGCTTTGCAAGATTTCCTGTTTGGCGGTATCGCTGAGTTGCCGACCAAGATCGGGCCGCATCAGGTATTCATCCTTGTCTTTAACAACAGTAACAACTTTGAAAAGATTGTTCTTCTCCAAAAACTCCGCTGACACATCAGTCAAAACTGCATCAATAGCAGCAGCGTGGTCTGCCATAAAGTTGAGAAGCGATGGGGTCCGTTGTCTTGCACCGGAGCGTCCCATAAGAATTCTGGCTGGAGAACTTTCACGCATCACCTTCAGCGCTTCCATATTCTTCGGATTCTCGATACCAATAAAGTTCTTCGCTTCAAGCTCTACGGGGTCATTTATAGTGTTAGTGTTAACTGCACTGGCGAGATCCGCTGCAACAGACTCGCCGCTTCGGCTACCCTTAGCCGTCTCACGTTCCCTCAGCTGCTTAAGTACGCTTTCTACTATGTATTGTTCAGTATGTTTGTCCACGTTCCACTCACCTCACAAATCAGCAAATATTGAAGGATCGCCCGCGCGCTCGGTTAACTTCCCTTGCTCCATAATCCCCCACTTTTCCAGCCATTGTTCAAATTCAGGGGCTGGCCTGAGGTTCAGAATCTCCCGTATACTCGCGTCGTCATGGTAACTTGTGTCCTGGTAGCTGAGCATGCAGTCATCTCCACCACTTACACCCATGAAATAGTTAGATCCAGCCATAGCGCATAGCATGGTGCCGATCTCCTGATCGTCCTGGTCGGCCTTCATATGATTGGTGTAACAAGGCGCGATACCCATGGGCAATCCATGCAATTTGCCCATAAACAGATCTTCAAGATCGGCGCGGATAACTTCTTTACCTGTATAGATTGTTTCAGGACCTATAAATCCCGATACGTTATTGACCATAAAGGGATTAAAGTGTCTAGCCATGCCGTAGGTTCGTGCCTCCAGCGTCATCTCATCTACCCCATGGTGGCAGTCGAGGCTAACTTCCGAGCCCTGACCCGTTTCGAAGTACATGACATTGGGACCGGTGGATGTACACAATTTTAAAGCCATTTGCCGCGCTTCTTCGAGCATGGCTGCGGTAATGCCAAACGCCTTGTGTGCATCTTCCGTGCCGGCAACGCTTTGGAAGACTAGATCAATTGGAATTCCTTTCTCCAGGCCCTGCATCTGAGTCGATACATGTGCCAGCACGCAGCATTGAGTAGGTATCTCATAGCGCTGTTTGACGTCTACCAACGCCGACATAATGCGTTCAAAGTTTTCCAGATTGTCTTCAACCGGATTGACCCCCAATACGGCATCGCCACAACCATAGGTGAGGCCTTCCTTAAGCGAGGCCAAAATACCCTCGACATTATCGGTTGGATGGTTTGGCTGATTGCGAAAGGACAACGTACCAGGGAGGCCCACCGTTGTGTTGCAGTGAGTCGCTACTTTGATCTTTTTCGACGCGTAGACGAGATCCATGCTTGACATCAACTTGGTCACTGCCGCAATCATTTCACTGGTAAGCCCTCGCGAAAGGTTCAGCAACTCGTTCTGTCCGCTGTTGCTGCTGAGAATAAACTCTCTTAGATCTGCGACGGTCCAGCCGCTAATGCGTTTGTAGATTGTGCTATTGATATCATCGTAGATAACACGAGTGACCTCATCTTCCTCGTAGGGAATCACCGGATTCTCAAAAATGTCTTTCAGCAAAAAATTGGACAGGCAAAGTTTAGCGGCAACCCGTTCAGTGGCTGTTTCTGCAGCGAGTCCAATCAGAGCATCACCGGACTTTTCGTTGTTTGCCTTGGCCAGCACGTCTGTCACCGATTTGAATGTGAAAACCTGATTGTTGATCTTACTGCTTAGGTTCATCTCGACGACTCCTTCACTATGTGACGTTGATCTATACTTTGTCGCGCAATATCTCTTCGCGAGGTTGCGGAATAACAACCCTGTCTACAATCACACCCTTGTCCTTGATATAAGCAACACCAGCCTCAACCGCAGCCGTAACTGCGGCAACGTCACCGGTCATTGTCGCATAACCTTTTCCGCCGATCGCCATGGCCAGATGCACATCGATCAATTCGACACCGGCAGCTTTCACAGCCGCGTCGGCGGCTTCGATGATTGCGGCAACTGAAAATGTTTCGATAATGCCCAACGCAGCGGTATGCTCGATCACACGCGTACCACTAATGGCGGAGAAAACTGAGGGATGCACATTGGGTATGACCAAATCATCGACGATAGTCTCTCTACCTAGCTCCAGGCCCGCATCCATGGCTGCTTCTACTGCCGCCACATCGCCCGCAACCATGACCATAAATTTTCCGGGACAAATGGTGCGATTAAACAGTATCTCAACGTTGGCTGCTTTCAACATGGCGTCGCCAACTGCGTAGCCTTTGGCTATTGAGTTCATCTCGATCATGCCGATCGCACTTCTATTTTTCATTGCTCAAACCTCGCCGCGCTGAATTTCAATTCGATCTCCGACGGCACTGACCGTACCCGTGATACTCGCATGAAGAGGAACCCCCAGCGCGCCTTCCGGAGGCATGGCAACAGCATCACCCTCCCTCACTTTGTCGCCCGGCTTTACTATGGGCACAGCCGCAGCGCCGATGTGGGTGCTCAGGGAAATGGCTACATGGGCAGGAGTCTCACGGAAATCCAACCAAGGCGCAGGCCGACGGTCGTACCCAGCGAGCCCCAGCCGCCGAATCAGACGCGAAGTGGGTACCCCACGATACTCGCGCATGCTGTGTACCGGACGCGTCTGTGCTTGCAACTCCTCCGCCGCCTGCCACAGATCATGTTTCTTCAAATCTCGCTTGGTAGCGACACAAACATCCCTTGGATTTAGCTGTTCCGGGCAGGCCCACAACGTGCACACATTACATTCGCAACAGGCCTGCGCATGTAGTGACAAAGTCTCACTTGTTTCGCCAGTGGTTAACAGGGAGCGCATCACCAGATGCGGTTGAATCGGATAACCCAGCAAATAGCGCGGGCACATTTCAGTACACAAAGTACATTGATCGCAGGCGGCTTTACCGATGCGCTTGAAATCCTTCTCCGATTCCGATTTTTTGACGACCACATGCGAGTCTTGTGGCAATATCAGCAATCCGCTAGTGGTCGCGGTTATTGATGTATCGAGGTCACGCTCGATGCTCCCCATCATAACCCCACCCTCCACGATTACCGGAGAATCGCAGCTTAGTTCTCCGGCCAGCTTGATCACATCTGCATAGGACATTCCGATTGGGAGCGAGGCAGTGAACGGCTGTTCAACTTCTCCGTGTACGGTCAACATCGTGTGGGTCACCGGCCTGTCGTGGGCGGCGTGGTAAAGATTGACCAGCGTCTCGACATTATGTACGAGTACCCCGATATCTTTGGGCAGACCTCCAGACGGGATTCTGTTCCCAGTCACCTCGTACACCAGTTCACACTCGTCACCGGCGGGATACACGTTGGGCATCACTTTCAATTCGATATTGGCCGGCAACAGCGGCTGCACGTGGGCAATCGACGTCTGGTGCTTTTGCTTGATCGCGAGTACGCCGCGACTGGCTCCGATCTGCTGCATTACCAATTGCATACCCTCGAGCATTGATTCGGTAAAATGCTGCATGACGATCTGGTCTTTATTCAAGAGCGGTTCGCATTCAGCACCATTGGCAATCAGAACCTCAGCTCGTGTGTCGATTTTCGCGTAGCAGGGAAAACCGGCGCCTCCGGCACCTACCACGCCCGCTAGTCGTACTTTTTCAACCAGTTCATTCACAACATTACTTCCTCGGCGCTAGATATCGATTGGTGCCGCGGCAACATCCAGAACCGCCTGCTGAAAGGCATCACAGGCAGCACTACAAGCAGCTTGTGAGCCAGTCAGATAGCCGCCTCCGTAGTTGGTTTCGGAGGGTGGCTTGAAAAATGCCGAGACTGATACATCAGCCGCCTTCAAAGCTGCGTCCATACCAAACATCGCCTCCAGTGGTGGCGCTATAAGATAAGCCAAAGCCTGGCCACGCTGTACGCCACCTTCCTTGGAGAGATAAGTGCCGGTAGCTGACACCAGGTGAGCAAAGAACGCCAGGCTGCCATCTTCATTTGCGGACTTGAACGTGGCCTCGCTTTCAACTACTTCACGTGCTCGCTGTAATCCGGCGCGGACATCGGCGGGACCCGGTCCGGCCAGAATAGCGATGATTTCTCCCGAGAGAGGACCCGAAGCATGTGCTGCACCCGCGTAGAATGAGCGCGCATATACCACTTCCACTTCGGCAGCCTTGGTGGCTTCGTCAATCGCAACATAGGTCACATCGTCACAATCCGACGTCAACATACCTATGCAACGCTGATTGTCCTTCAGATTGAACTGCTCAATCATGCCCTGATCCACCGAAGCAATCACCCTGGTGGCGAGCACCGATGCTTTAAGTTCGTCTAATACACTCATGTGATTTCTCCTCTATTGCTTGTCGAGTAGGTTTAGCGTTTCAGATTCAGCCCGCTTGCCTTTTGTTCGAGCATTTTTCTGGTAAGGTCAACAATGACCGCAGCCGCCTCTACCGGCGGAGTGCCAGCTTTGTGAATATTTGAGATCACCATGCGATCAGATTCCACCGTTTTTGAAGTCGGCTTGTAAACGCAGTAGCAACTCAGGCTTTCAGATTGTCCAAGCCCGGGGCGTTCGCCAATCAGTAACAGGTTGGCTTCCGCTTGCAACATCTCACCTATCTCATCCTGTGCCTTGACGCGTCCGTAGCGGAGAAAAAAGGGCGTGCCGACTTTAAAACCGGCGCTTTCCAGACCTTTCAATAACGGTGGTAGAATCTCATCGTAGTTATTGGTAACAGCGTCCGTACTAAGCCCATCGGAGATGACAACCTGCACTTGTGGCGATTTCTTGCAACGCTCAAGCACTATCTTCTTGCCCTCATCGGAGAGCAGACGACCGAGATCCGGTCGGGTGAGGTACTCGCTCTTGTCGGTCGCCCGCGACTGTACTTCCCACATATCATGAGCGGCCAGCCACTCCGGGGAGACTTCCTTGACTACGGTATCCTTGGACCGCGAATGGTCAGCAATAAAGCGCAGTAACGAAATAGTCCGCGGCCGCGGTCCCGCCCTTCCCTGGCAGACACGAGCTGCAGTCTGCCCGATCATGTCCTGGTTAATACTCGCGTTGTGGGGATTGAGAATGCCGTTCCAGCGGATATACTTCTCCAGACTCAGGTCTTCCAGCCCTTCTCCACTGTCCGAGCTCGCCACCTCGACCAAATCTGAGCGTGGTGCTCCACTGGTTTCAGCAGACTGTACTCTGGTTACCTGGCCCGACTGAATATTGGTCTCTCCCAACTCACGCAGCACCGAATTCACGATACTTTGAATGCTTTGTTCGTCCATTATCATCACCTCTAGTCGAAAAATATCGAAGGATCGCCGGCGCGGGCTGTCAGCATGCCATTCTCCATTAAGCCCATATGCTCCATCCAGGCTTCAAACTCCGGAGCAGGCCGGTAACCCAACAAACGCCGTGCGGTCGCCACATCGTGAAAACCCGTTGTTTGGTAGTTCAGCATAATGTCGTCACCCAACGGCAACGACATCACATAGTTGCAACCCGCCGCTGCCAGCAACACGGTCAGGTTTTCATTAGAATTCTGGTCGGTATCGGCATGGTTGGTGTAGCAGGCATCGCATCCCATGGGAATGCCTGTCAGCTTGCCCATAAAATGGTCCTCCAGGGCAGCACGTGTGATTTGCTGATGATTGAACAGGTACTCCGGGCCGATAAAGCCAACTACTGTGTTGAGCATATGGGGTCTATAGCGTTTTGCGAGACCATAGTTGCGGGCTTCAATGGTTACCTGATCGGCACCGTGATGGGCATTGGCCGA
>Ga0070726_10004534_pt1 | contig 11027 bp, 12 predicted proteins | sample tdAd471_FD_67275 | JGI IMG/M metagenome (GOLD analysis project Ga0070726, IMG submission 67275) | Marine sediment microbial communities from the Atlantic coast under amendment with organic carbon and nitrate - tdAd47.1 | ecosystem: Environmental > Aquatic > Marine > Coastal > Sediment | place...
CAGGCCATTCGAAAGGTCACTTGCACGTCGTGAACACGGAACCGGCCCGCCTGACTGGCCTTTTCCAGATCGCGCATCGCAAAGGGGCCCATTTGCCGGTACATCGCGTCAGCCAAAACCTCCGAGCGGAGCAGAAGCTGCCGCCAGCGCCGATCGCCTGTCGCGGTCAGGATCACCGTCCGCACACCAAAGGCATAGACCTGACCCGGATCTTCAAACGATTCCGTGACCCGCTCGATGCGCTTGGCAAGGTCTGTCATCAACCGCTCAAGAACGGCCATGGCAAGATCATCCTTGGAACGGAAGAAACTATAGACCGTGCCTGCGCCGATATCTGCACGCTCAGCAATCTCATGCATCGTCGCCGCGTCTATCCCCTTTTCCGCCATCACCGCCTGTCCGGCGGCGATCAACGCTTCCAGATTGCGCATACGTCGACGTTCGACGCGACCAATGCTGACTTCCTGTTCGCTCATGACTTTCTCGGTGCCGGGACCGGGCATGCCGGTCGGATATACGCCTAGCATGGGTTGGAATTATCCTGATCGCAAGCAGAAATGATTATCATTCATTATTGACAGACCACTAAGAATGAACAACGTTCATAATAGAATGCCAATCTGGAGATGTTCATGAACGCCGCCACGCCCACCACAAAAACCTTGACCGCCGACGAGGTCAAACCGGCCGCAGAGGCGCTGATCGAGGAATTACGCTCACGCGAGATAGAGACCGATGCCGGCCGGAAAATTCCGGTCGAGAATATCAAGCTGCTCGCGGACTCCGGCCTTCTGACTATTTTCCGCGCCAAGAAATGGGGCGGGTCCGAACTGAATATGAAAGCCCATGTGGACGCGGTTTCAACCGTGGCCGAGGGCTGCCAGGCCACCGCTTGGTGCCTTGGCGTTTATCACGCCCATGATTTCGTGATCGCACATATGCCGGAACAGGCTCAGCGTGACATCTACGAAACCAATCCGCATCAGGCGGTTGCCGCCGTCATCGGGCCACGCGGCAAAGCGGTAAAACAAGATGACGGAAGTTTTGTCCTGAACGGTTTCTGGCCGTTTGCTTCCGGCAACGCGGCATCGGACTGGCTCGTTCTCGGGGCTGAAGCTGTCGATCAGCAGGGCACAGTCCTGGACCACATCGACCTCGCGGTCAGAAAGAGCGACCTCATCTGCCTCGACGATTGGAATGTTGCGGGCCTGCAGGGGACGGGGTCAAACTCGGTCAAAGCCGAAAATGTCGCCGTCCCGGCCCACAGAACCGTATCACTGACCGCGATCATCGAAGGGCAGACGGCGACCTACGCCGATGCCAGCAGCCCCGCCCTGTTCCGCCTCCAGGGCCAACCGGCGTTGTCGATGTTTGTCGCGACCTCGACCATTGGGTCAGCAAAACACGCATTGGAGGAATTCAAGCGGGTCGTTCCGGGCAAGATGATCCAATACACCGACAATATCAGTCACGAATGGTCGGTGATCCAGATCGCTCTGGCCGAAGCGGAAACCAAAATCCGTATGGCCGAGTTGTTGTTCCGCAAAGCCGCTGAGGATATTGACGATTATGCCGAGCGGAACGAGAAAATGCCCTTGGAACTGCGCGGCCGATACCGGATGGATGTCGGCATGGTGCCGCGACTGTGCCGTGATGCTGTGATGCGACTGTTCACGGTTGGCGGGGCGGCGGGCCTGTCCCTGAAAAGCCCAATCCAATTGAATGCCCGCAACCTTCAGGCGGCCAGTATGCACGGCTTGCTTTTGTACGAGGCGGGCGCGGAAATCTATGGCCGGGTCCTTCTGGGCGTGGATCCCGGATCCCCGATCATCTGACGCGCCTTTCCTGTTTGAATATCCAAACCGTCGCCAATCTGGCGACGGTTTTCCCGTCGATTCACTGCGTGCCGGGCCGCGCGATCAGCTTGCGAAATTGACGATCAGCACGACGCCCAAAAGGATCGCGATCCACAAGACCATGGACCCCGTCGGCCAAACATGGGCCATACGCCCCTCAGGACCGTGGCTGTGATATATCCGAAGCACCAAGGCATTCAGCGCAGTCAACCCAAGCCCGGTTGCCGCCCCCCAGATCGACGAAATGGCCCAGCGCAACCACCCTATGACGAGCGGCAGGGCCTTGCGATAGGTCCAGTCGAAATCCAGGTTCACCGAATTCAGTTGAGGCGGATAATATCCCTTGCGCATCAGTACCGTGAAAGCAAGCGCCGAGAAGAACAGCAACTGAAACTGGGTGATCACGTGGCCGGTTGTGTAGGGATGATATTCCACCTCATAGGGCAACAGCGCATAAAGCCGATCCGGAAATACTCCAATCCCGATGCACAGCGCCGCGGTCAGGCCCATTGCCAGCAACATATGGGTCGGCGCCTCTTTCGGGCGCTTGCCGCTGTCCTGCGCAAAAAAGGCAAAATAGGGGATCTTGATCCCGGACAACAGGAATGCCCCGGCCGAAGCGAATACCAGGATCAGCCAGATCCAGTTGTATTGCGCATGCCCCGCTGCGGACAGGATAAGGGATTTCGATGTGAACCCGGAAAACAGCGGAAAAGAAGATATTGAGGCCGCTCCGACAACACAAAAGATCAGGGTCAGCGGCATGGTCCTGTAAAGCCCGCCAAGCTCCGACCCCTTGGCTGTGCCTGTGCGAAACATTACCGCGCCGACGGTCATGAACAAAAGGGCCTTGTAAAGAACCGACGCAAACGCATGCGCCGCCGTGCCGTTCAAGGCCAGTTCGGTCCCGATGCCAATTCCAACCACCATGAAACCAAGCTGGCTATTCAACAAATAGGCCAGAACCCGGCGAAGATCATTCTCAATCACCGCATAGAATATCGGAAACAGCGCCATCGTGGCGCCGATATAGATCAGGAACTCGGTTCCGGCAAAACCCCGCGCCAGCGCGTATACCGCAAGTTTGGTGGTAAAGGCCGACAGGATCACCGTCCCGGTCACAGTCGCCGCCGGATAGGAATCCTGCAGCCAGTTATGCAAAAGCGGGAAGGCGCATTTGATGCCAAACGCCAGGAAAATCGCCCAGGTCGCGGGGGACCCCAGGGTCATCGCCTCGAATGTCAGACGGCCTGTCTCCTGATGATAGAGCGCCGCCCCGGCCAGCAAAAGCACGCCTGAGCCGACCTGAATCATGAGATAGCGCATCCCGGTGTGATAGGCCCCTTCGGTGCGTCGGGCCCAGATCAGGAATACCGAGGCAATCGCCGTCCCCTCCCACCACAGGAACAGGGTGATGAGGTCGCCGGCAAAGACCGCACCAATGGCCGAGCCCGCATAGATCAGCGCCGCGATCTGCTGGATCGTGTCGCGAACGTGCCATGCATAGAGATTGCCGAGAAACGCCGCCAAACAAAATATGAGACCAAAGACCCGTGAAAGATTATCGACGCGCATCGGTTCCAGATCGAGGCCGAAGGCCTGCACGGAAACAAGGTTGCCGGCCGGCAGGGTCCAGACCTGCAAGGCCGCCAGTACTGGCACCAGCAACAACAGCGCGGCGCGCAATCGACCTTGTGGCAGGATCCCCAATAGGATCGCGCCTGCGACAAACAAAAAAGCGGTTGGAACGAGTTCAGGTGTCATGGCGCACCTTTTCCAACTGGTCGGCCGGATAGTCTTCGCCTTCGACATCCTTTGGCGCGTAATAGGTTTCATCCCGTTTCAAAAACACCCGTATCGCCTTGGCACATACGACAAGGGCCACACATGTGAAAAACCCATAAACCGCATAGAACCCCGGGACGTATTCGATCTCGAAATAGGTCTTTTTCTTGTACAGGAAATCCAAAACGAACAAGAGGGCACATGCCGCATAGAGAACATAGACCAAGCGATCCACAGTCGACCGTTTGTCGAGAAACATCAGCCGCCGCCCCAATGCCGGCAACTTGGCGATGTCTTGGGTGACATCCATTTCGGTCTTGGTTTTCTCACTCATGGCGTCACCAATGGCATCAGAAAGTCCTGCAAGCTGCCCGAATAGAAGAACAGGATAAGACAGCCAATTGCCGTCGCCGCTGGCGGTCCCCAGACAAGAACGGAGGCCTCTTTCTCGCCCTCGTTCCCATCCGCTGGCATGAAGAACCCGCGTGCCACCACAGGCAACAGATAGAAGATGTTCAAAAGCGACGACAGCATCAAAACGCCGATCATCACGATATGCCCGGTATCTGCCGCGCCGACGATCAACAGCCATTTCGACCAGGAGCCGCCCATCGGCGGCAGACCGATGATCGACAGCGCCCCGACAAAGAAGGCCACAAAGGTGATCGGCATGGCACGGCCAAGCCCGGTCATCTGGCTGATATTGGTGCGATGGGTCGCGACATAGATCGAGCCGGCACACATGAACAGCGTGATCTTGCCCATGGCGTGCATCGCGATATGCATTCCGCCGCCGATCACCCCCATCGACGTCGCCAACGCCATTCCCAGGGTGATATAGGACAGCTGTGAAATCGTCGAATAGGCCAACCGGGCTTTCAGATTGTCCTTGGTGATGGCAACGATCGACGCAACGATGATGGTATAGGCCGCAACCCACATCAGCCATTCCGAGGCCCCGGTCTCGGCCAGGAAATCAATGCCGAAAATATAGACACCGACCTTCAGCATGGTGAACACACCGGCTTTGACAACGGCCACTGCATGCAGCAATGCCGAAACCGGCGTTGGCGCGACCATGGCCGAGGGCAGCCACCGGTGGAAAGGCATCAGCGCGGCCTTGCCGATACCAAAAGCATAGAGGCCCAGCAGGATCGGCACCAGAACGCCGCTGACATGTCCCTCCAATATCCCGCCTTTGGTGAAATCCAGCGTCCCGGTCAGGGCCCAGGTCCAGATCACCGCAATAAGTTGCAACCCGATGGAAGTGCCGATCAAGATGCCGAGATAGGTCCGCGCGCCCTTTACCGCCTCAGGCGTGCCCTTATGCGCGACCAAGGGATAGGTCGACAGGGTCAGGGCCTCATAAAACAGGAACAATGTGAACATATTCGCGGCAAAGGCGATACCCATCGTCGCCCCGATCGCAAAGGAGAAACTGGCGAAAAACCTTGCGTGATTGTCCTCATGATTCCCGCGCATATAGCCGATGGCATAGATATGGGTGACGATCCAAAGCCCGCTGGCGATCAGGGCGAACATCAGCCCCAAAGGTTCGACATGAAAGGCGATGTCGAGACCGGGAAACACCTCGAACATGGTGAAAGTCTCAGAGGTCGCGTTACCCAGTTGCGTCAGGATCGACAAGATGATGGCGAAGGTGACGATGGCGGCACCCAGCGTCGTCATATCCCTAAGGTTCGGCTGATTGCGCAGGATCAGGTTCGCGCCCGATGCGGCGATCGGAACGGCGATGGACAGAAGAATTGCGGTGCTGATATCCATTCCGGCCCCCCTATCGCATCCCTGCCGAACCGGCCAAAAGCCCGTTCGCCGCCTGATGCGCCGCATCCACCGTGATGCCCGTGGCCAACCCGAACCACACACACAACGCCGCCGCGACAAAGGTCGTAGCCACCATCGTTTTCGAAACCGGCTGAACCTCGGCCGCAGCAGGACGCATGTACAGAACCTCGACCAACCGCCAGACATAGATCACCGCCAACAGCGATGAGGCAACGATCAGGATCGCCACGGGCCACCAGCCTTTTTCCAATGCCGCCTCGATCAGCAGCCATTTCGACACGAAACCGGCGGTTCCGGGCACCCCGATCAGGCTGATCCCGGCGATCACCATCGCGAATGAGGTCCAAGGCAAGCGTTTCCCCATACCCTCAAGCTGTTTGTAAAACGAGCCTCCCGCCGCCACGGCAAAAACCCCGACCCCCATGAAAAGGGCCGCTTTTGTCAGACCGTGATTAAACAGGTGAACAATCGCCGCCGCCAGCCCGGTTTCCGACAGGAAGGCGATCCCGAGAAGCATATACCCGATCTGTGCAATCGACGAATAGGCCAGCATGCGTTTGAGATCGTTCTGGAAAATCGCGATGAAACTGGCGGCGAACATGGCCAGAATCGCAAAGGGCAGGATGATCCATTCCAACGTGTTCACGCCAAAGATGAAATCCGGCTCGAACACCGAAAACGTAAACCGCAACAACACATAGATCGCGGCTTTGGTCGCGGTTGCGGCCAGAAATGCCGAGACCACCGACGGCGCATAGACATAGGCATTCGGCAACCAAAGATGCAGCGGGTAAATCGCGACCTTGAGACCGATCCCCACCACGATAAAGGCAAAGGCCGCGCGGATCGTGCGGCTGTCACTTTGATCGCCGATCCGGTCGGCCAGATCCGCCATGTTGAGCGTACCGGTCATCTGGTACAACAGGCCGATCCCGATCACAAAAAACGTCGCGCCGATGGTGCCCATGATGAGGTAATTAAACGCCGCGGTCAGTGCCCGTTTGTCCCGCCCGGCGCCCATGGCGATCAACGCATAGGTCGAAAGCGACGAAATCTCGAGGAAAACAAAGACGTTGAACGCATCGCCGGTTGCGACCACGCCCATGAGACCGGTGAAACACGTAAGGAACAGCGTATAGAACAGCACATGGTGGCGTTCTTCGATTTCGGCCCGCACACTGTCGCGCGCAAATGGCAGGATCAGCGTCGCCATGCCCGATATCAGGAACATCACAAAGGCATTGGCCGCGTCGATTCTGTATTCAATGCCAAGTGGCGGCGCCCATCCGCCGAGATGATAGGAGATGATGTCGCCATCCATCACCTCCAGCAACAAAAGGAACGACACCAGCAAGCTGAGCGCGCTCGCGATCAACGCCAAAGGCCAGGCCAGACCGCGATTGCCGATCAGGACCAGCACGGGCGCTGTGAAAAACGGGATCAGCACCGCAAGAATCGGCAGGTGGTCCATAAAGGTGGTCGCCGTGTGGTGCAGGTCTTCAGTCGCCATCATTCCTGCCCCCCAAGTGCCGGGCCAAAGGATTTGTTCTCTTCCTCGACGATCTTGGCTTCTTTCTCCTGCACGACATCCTCTTCAATCGTGTCGTACTCTTCACGGATCCGCACAATCAGCGCGAGGGCCAGCGACGTGGTCGCGATACCGACGACAATCGCGGTCAGGATCAGAACATGCGGCAATGGGTTGGAATACAGAACCTCAGGGTCGATATTCAGATCGGTGGGAAAGATCGGCGCGGTGCCCCCCTCGATCTTCCCCATGGAGACATACAGCATGAAGACCGAGGTTTGAAAAATGTTCAACCCCACGACTTTCTTGACGAAATTTCCCCGAGCAACAACGATATAGAGGCCCGTCATCATCAATAGGATGAACAGCCAGTAATTCAGATGGCCGACAAGGAAATCGATGCTCACAGCCATTACCACTCCTCGTCGCTGATCAGAGGTGAGCGCCCGACAAAAGCGTAATAGATCGCAACCATGACGGCGGTCACGGTGATTCCGACACCGGCCTCGACCAGAAGGATACCGTAATGCTGCCCGTGTTCGGGGTGCTGTGGACTGAGGGCCGTATAATCGAGATACGCATACCCGGCAAACAGTGAATAAACGCCTGTCCCGGCATAGAGCAATACACCAACAGCAACCAGTTTATGCACCAGCCAGGGCGGGAAAACGCGTTGGACATGCTCGACCGAAAACACGATCCCATAAAGGATGAACGCCACCGCCATGATCACACCGGCCTGAAACCCGCCGCCCGGCGAATAGTCGCCGTGGAACTGCACATACAAGGCGAACAGCATGATCGTGCCGGCCAGAAATTTGGTGACAACGCGCAGAATAAGGTGATGGCGCATCAGGCGTCCTCTCCTTCATCTTTGCGGCGACGGCGGCGTAAACCAGACAGCAGGGCCAGAACCCCTATGCCAGCGACAAACACCACCGCAGTTTCGCCAAGCGTATCATACCCCCGATACGAGGCCAGGATCGCCGTTACGACATTGGGAACCCCGATTTCATGTGGCGAGCGTTGCAGGTAATCGGGCGCGACATGGGTCAATACGGGCGCCGTGGGATCGCCAAAGCTCGGCATGTCCAGCGTGCCATAGACCAGGACGGCGCCAGTCACGACCACCACCAGTAACGGCAGGGCCGGAGAATGCGCGTTCGGCCGCTCGTACCGCGAGGTGAGCGCAAGAGTTCCAAGAAGCAGCACGGTCGAGATGCCCGCCCCGACCGCAGCCTCGGTAAAGGCGACATCGACCGCGTCCAGCGTTATGAACAACAAAGCCGACAGTAAACTGAACACGCCCGACAGCATCGCCGTGGCAAACAGCGACCGGGTGCGCACCACCGCCAATGCGGTGATGACCATCATCACGAACAGCGTCAGATCGACGAAGGTAAGGACGGTCATGGACGATCCTCCCCCTCGACCGGGCCTGAGGGCTCGGACACGGGAGAATGCAAGCCTTCTCCCTCTTTCGGGCGCAATCCCGAAACAAGCGCCGCATTGGCGACCGCATGGGTGCCCGTGGGTCCGGTAATGAGCAAAAACACCCCAATGATCAACAGCTTGACGGTGATCAACGAAAAGCCGGCCTCGATCCCCATGCCAATCATCATCAGGATCATTCCAGCCGATTCCGTGACCGAAGCTGCGTGCAATCTCGACCAGAAATCAGGAAAGCGCAGAATGCCCAGTGACCCGACAAAAACGAAAAATGCGCCGGACAGCATGAACACCCAAACCAGAATGTCACGGATCAAAAGCGGGTCCATCACGCCTCCTCTTCGTCTCTGGCGGCGCGGGTCACATCACCGATCGCCCGATACCGGAAAAATTTCAGAATCGCGATGGTGCCGACGAAATTGATCAGCGCATAGAGAAGCGCAATATCCAGAAAATCCGGACGCCCGGTCAGAAACCCGAGAACCCCGATCACAAGCACGGTTTTGTTCCCAAACACATTCAGCGCCAGCACGCGATCATAGAGCGTCGGCCCGGAAAACAGGCGCACCAGCACCAGTACCATCGAGACGAATATCGCCAGCAGGGCCGCCAGGAAACTCATGGTTTGGCCCATTCCGCCGCGCTGACGCGGGCGTCCATATCGGCCAGTGCCAGATTGTCATCGGCGGAATAGTTCAGCGCGTGGACCAGAAACGCCTGATCTTCGCATTCCACGGTGATCGTGCCGGGTGTCAGCGTGATTGAATTGGCAAAGATCACCTGGCCCAGATCCGTTTTCTGGGTGAACCGCGTGTGGAACAGGTGCTGGCGCATCTTCATCTGCGGTGAAAGGATGACCTTGGTCACAGCCCAGTTTGCCTTGGCAATTTCGACCAACAGCCACAGAACATACCCAATGAAGGCAATTGGTTTTAGCCGCAGAACGAGCTGGTCTCCGTCCTGTGAGTCCATGCGGCGGATGATCAGCACCACTCCGATCACAGACAGGGCGCCCAATATCAGCAAAAGCGTTTTAAACAGGCCCGACATCAACAGCCAAAGCGCCGCCAAAACGAAAGCTGTCAGGATACTGCGCACGATTTCCCCTAAACACTACCACTGCAAGACTCTGCGCAGCGGCCCCCCAATTCATGTCAGCTTCGGACATTCTTAATGAATGTATGCAGAGCTGTACATATCGGATCAATTATTGAATTCAATGGCATTTGTGCAGGCTTCGAACACTCAACCCCAGCGAATTGCGCTGATTTCGCGAACAATTCACGCGCTTGTGTCGAAATTCCGCCCAATTTCCCGGTTAATCCTTGGCTTGGGACAGGCAAGTCAGCATAATCACACGCAACAAGGCCGACGCTGAAGCGGTCGCGGTAAACCTGATCGGGCGTATCTGTGAATGATTGAGTTCAACAATGTCAGCAAGTCCTTCTGGACCGGCCAGACACGTAAAGTCATTCTGGATCGCTGCTCCTTTCGGATCGGGCTTGGCCAAAGCGTTGGCATTCTTGCGGCCAACGGCACAGGCAAGACGACCTTGATCAATATGATGGCCGGATTGGAAAAACCGGATGAAGGGACCATTACCCGCACGTCGCGCGTGTCCTTTCCGCTTGGGTTCATGGGCGGTGTCGTCAATCGCCACACAGGCACGGAAAACGCACGCTATATTGCACGGCTATATGGGCTTGACCCGGATTACGTCGAGGCGTTCTGCCGGTATCTGACAGGGATCGAAGAATATTTCGACATGCCCGTCGGAACATATTCAGCCGGCATGCGGTCGCGTTTTTCTTTCGCGCTGATGCTGGCGCTGGAATTCGATGTCTATCTGATCGACGAGGGCATGCCCTCGACCACGGATGCAGAGTTCAATCGAAAGGCGGGGTCAATCCTGCATGACCGCCTCAAGGGGGCGACGGTCGTGATCGTATCGCACCAGGCCAATATTCTAGAAAAATTCTGTAAATCCGCGGCTGTGCTACGAGACGGGAAACTGTATATGTTCAACACGCTGCAGGAAGCGAAGGTAATGTACGAATATGACCGCGCCTAAAGCCAAGAAGTTCCGTATCCGCCGGACCTCGCGCCCTTCTGAGGGTGAGGCCCGCGCAGATTTGCGCCATGAGGTTTCGGACGAGGATGACGCCTTTGCCGAACAGCCTGTAAAGCGCCGCCAACCCCTGCGGAAACGCCCCGAGCCGCAGGCCGATAGCGGACTGAACGCGCCCGAGGAAGAAAGTTTTCTGTCGCCAAAGGAAGAAATAGAGGCCATCCGGCAGGAAGGATTGACCGGCAGGCAATTGCGCATTGCGCGCCGTGAGGCACAGAAGAACGGGCTGAACCCTGCCTCGGATCTGGACGCCGTACGGCTCCTGCGAAAAAACGGCATGGATCCATTCAAACGCGGCGGCGATCTTTTGGAATTGGTGGTCTCGGACCAGGGTGCCGGACCCGCGCAACTTCCCGCCGCGATCCGGCATGCCCCGCCGCCCAGCCCCAATGTCCTGACCGAGGATGACCGCGCCCGCGAGGTTCGCAAAATCCAGCGCGATCTTGTCAAGCGTCGGCGGCGCCGGTTCAGCCTG
>Ga0070726_10004535_pt1 | contig 11026 bp, 9 predicted proteins | sample tdAd471_FD_67275 | JGI IMG/M metagenome (GOLD analysis project Ga0070726, IMG submission 67275) | Marine sediment microbial communities from the Atlantic coast under amendment with organic carbon and nitrate - tdAd47.1 | ecosystem: Environmental > Aquatic > Marine > Coastal > Sediment | place...
TGCGGGCCGTGCTGCTGGGGTAGGGCGCGACGCTTGGTACGATTTCGATCCGTCTGGGTACGCGCCGGGTAGGATGGGGACATGACCCTCTTGCTCCTCGCCCTCTTCGCGTGCGGTACCCAAGGGCCTGCTGCGCCCCCGTCGGGTGCGGTGTGCCCCACCCCGTGCGCGAGCGACTCCGCGACGCCACCATCCGGTAGCCCCACCGGCGACACCGGCCCGGCCCCCCTCGCTGAGGTCTTCGCCGTGGGCGCCTGGGCCCACGCGAACTTCGGCGCCTCCATTGCCACGGGCGACTGGGACGGTGACGGGCTCGACGAGGTGGTGGTCGGGGCGCCCTCGTTGTCGTCGCCGCTCTACGACTACGACGAGTGGCGCGACGGGGGCGCGGTGGTGCTGCTCGAGGAAGACCTCACCGGGCCGACGGTGCTCCGAGGGGGACTCGCGGCGCGATCGGCCGGCGAGCGCGTGCTGCTCGTGCCCAGCCCGGAGGGGCTCCGCCTGGTCACCCAGGAGGTCATGCACGACTTCGGGAGCATCTACGTGGTCGACCCGGCTCTGCCCTACGTCGACGACACGTTGCTCGAGGAGGCGGCGGAGGCGAGCATCTCCGGGGCGCGGGAGCCGGGGCTGGAGGAGCGGGTGCGCTACCTGTCGCTGGTGCGGGGCGACGTGTGGGTCGCCGCGCTGCGCTACGACGACCCGAGCGATGGCACCGGCCGCCTGGCCCGGGTCGAGCTTCCCTTCGACGCGCCCACCACCCTCGACGCGGAGACCCTGGGCATGGATTCGCCCGGTAGGGCGCTCGGCTTCAGCGTGGCGGGCACGGCTGGCGGCACCGTGGTCTCCCAGCAGGTGGGGAGCGAGAGCGGGCGTGCGCACTGGTTCGACGCCGACGCCACCGACTGGTCGCCGTCGCAGTCCACCGTGAGCTGGGACGGCCCTCATCGCTCCAGCTACTTCGGCCACTCCGTCGCCGCGCTGGTCGACGAGGGCCGCACCCTGGCCGTCGTCAGCGCCACCGGCGACGACTCTGACTACCCGCGCGGTGGTCGGGTGTACGTGCTCGACCCCGACGCCGCCGATCCGTCCCTCGCCGGGGCGGTCGCCACCATCCATGCGGGCGAGGCCGGTTCGTTCATGGGCTACGCGCTGCTCCCCGGCGACTTCGACGGCGACGGCATCGACGACCTGGTCGTCTCCGCCCCGGCCGATCCCTACACCTCCGACGATCCCGGCGCGGTCTACGCCTTCCGCGGCCCCCTCCGAGGCGATCTGACCCCCGCCGACGCCGACTGGGCGTGGCTGGGAGCCCAAGATCGGGAGCTCACCGGCTCGGCCCTCGCCTCGGGCGACTTCGACGGCGACGGGGCCCTCGACCTGCTGATCGGCAGCCTTGGCTACGACGCGCCCGGCGCCGAGGAGGCGGGTAGAGTCGTTCGGGTGCTGAACACCGAGATGGGCTGGAACTAGCGCCATCGCGGCGGTTTTCGCCTCGCATCTGAGCCATCGCCGGGGTTTTCCACCCGATTCTGGGCCACCGCTGGAGATATCGCTCGATGACTGAGCCATTCGGCCGCAGGCGGGGCGGTTCTGGCCGGGGAGAGGGGGCTGGTTCGACCGCGGAGGGGCCGCAGGGGGCCTCGGTGGCTCAGTCATCGCGACAAAACCTACGGACTGGCTCAGTTCATGGCCGATATCCGCGAAGGCGCCGACGAGGCCTGGCCCTCACTCCGCCGGCCGCCACCTCTTGAGCCGCAGCGCATTGCCCACCACGCTCACGCTCGACAGCGCCATGGCCCCCCCCGCCACCGCCGGCGACAGGTAGCCCAGGGCCGCCAGCGGCAGCCCGACGACGTTGTAGGCGAAGGCCCAGAACAGGTTCTGCTGGATGGTGCGCTGGGTGGACCTCGCCACATCCAGGGCATCGGCGACCCGCATGGGGGCGGACTGCACCAGGGTCAGCGCGGCGGCTTCGATGGCCACGTCTGAGCCGGTACCCATGGCGAAGCTCACGTCGGCCGCGGCCAGGGCGGGCGCGTCGTTCACCCCGTCTCCGACCATGGCCACGACCCCGGCCTTCCGCAGCCGCTGCACGTGCTCGACCTTGTCGGCCGGCAGCACCTCGGCCACCACCTCGTCGATGCCCAGCGCGTCAGCCACGTGCTGGGCCGTGCGCTGCTGGTCGCCCGTCAGCAGCACCGTGCGGATGCCCAGCCGGTGCAGGCGCTCCACCGCGGCCTTCGCCTCGGCGCGGATCGGGTCGCCTACGGCGATGGCGCCGACCAGCCCGTCATCGTCGGCCACCCACATGACCGTCTGCCCCTCGCCTTCGAGGGCCTGGGCACGTTCCTCCAGGGGACCCAGCTCGATGCCGAGCTCCCCCATGAAGCGTCGGGACCCCACCCGCAGCGGCGCACCGCCCACCTCGGCCTCCAGCCCCCGGCCGACCTTCGCCGTGAAACCCCCCAGCGCCGGGAGCCCGAGACCCCGCGCCTCGGCCTCCGTCACCACCGCCCGGCCCAGGGGATGCTCGCTGCCCGTCTGGGCGGACGCCACCCGCGCCAGCATCGCCTCGTCGCCGAGCAGCTCGGTCACCGCGGGGTGGCCCTCCGTCAGCGTGCCGGTCTTGTCGAACACCACGATGTCGACCTGGCTGGCGTGCTCCAGCGCCGCCGCGTCGCGCACCAGGATGCCCGCCTGAGCAGCCGCGCCGGTGCCCACCATCAGCGCCGTCGGCGTCGCCAGCCCCAGAGCGCAGGGGCAGGCGATGACCAGCACGCTCACCGCGGTGATCAGCGCCGTCGCGACCCCCGCCCCGGCGATGAGCCATCCGACGAAGCTCACCGCGGCGATAGCCATCACCACCGGCACGAACACCGCGGCGATGCGGTCGACCTGGGCCTGGATGGGGGCCTTGCTGGCTTGGGCGTCTTCGACGAGCTGCACGATGCGCGACAGGGTGGCGTCGCTGCCCACGGCCGTGGCGCGCAGGTGCAGCAGGCCCGAGCCGTTGAGCGAGCCTCCGATGACCGGGTCGCCCTCGGTGCGCTCCACGGGCAGGCTCTCGCCGGTGACCAGGCTCTCGTCGAGCTCGCTGTGGCCCTGGGTGATGGTGCCGTCGACGGGGACGCGCTCGCCGGGACGCACCACCACGACCTGGCCCTCGCCCACCGCCTCGGCGGCCACCTCGACCTCCTTGCCGTCGCGGAGCACCCGGGCGGTGTCAGGCTGCAGGGCGACGAGGGCCCGCAGCGCATCGGTGGTGCGGCGCTTGGCGTGGGCCTCGAGGTGCTTGCCGAGCAACACCAGGGTGATCACCGCGGCGGCCGACTCGAAGTACAGCTCGTGGGACCCCGCCAGCAGCTGCACCAGCGACAGCGCGAAGGCCGCCGTGGTGCCCAGCGCGACGAGCACATCCATGTTGGCGCTGCCGTGCTTGAGCGCGCCCCAGGCGCCACGGTAGAAGCGGCGACCCGCCACCAGCTGCACCGGCGTCGCCAGGGCCAGCTGTAGCCATCCTGGGGGCATCCAGTGCACCCCGAAGGGCATCGCCAGCATCGGCGCCACCAGGGGCGCCGTCAGCAGCGCAGAGGCCCACAGCAGCCGCCGCTCTGACCGTGCGGCCTGCTCGGCCTGCTCCAGCTCCGCCGCACGGCTCGCCGCGTCGCTGGGGGCCACCTCGGCGTCGTAGCCGGCATCGTCGACGGCCTCGATCAGCACCTCGATGGGCACCAGGCCCTGGGGTGCGGACACCGTGGCCACCTCGGTCGCCAGGTTCACCGACGCCGCCGTCACCCCTGGGACACTGCTCAGCGCCTTCTCCACCCGCCCGCTGCAGCTCCCGCAGGTCATCCCGTGGATGGTCAGCCGAGTCGTGCCCTCGGGGATGTCGAAGCCCGCATCGTCGACCGCTTCGGCGACCTGCAGCGGGGTAGCGGCCCCGAGGTCGACCGTGGCCCGCTCCGTCGCCAGGTTGACGGTGGCCGACCCGATGCCGTCGACCCCGCCGAGCACCTTCTCGAGGCGGGTCGAGCACGTGGCGCAGGTCATGCCTTCGATGGGGACGGTGAGCTTCATGCTCCCTCCCTATGCACATTCGGCACGCCGCACAGGGTGGCTTCTCGTTCTACCGCCGGCCCGACACAGGGCTCCCGCTCCGATGAGCCTGCCGCTCGCCAAGTGATGACGAGAACGGGTTGACCCTGCAAGGGGGGCGGGTAGGCTCTAGAACCGCGAGACCAGGGGGTGTGGATGGGCGAGATCGCATGGGTCGGGTGGCTGCTCGTCGGGGCAGCGTGGGCTGGCGTACCGGGGGTGGTCGGAGGCGGCTCTGCCGTGCGCCCCGAGGTGTCTCTGCCGCTTGCGGCGAGCGCCACCGCCGTCGAGGCGGTCGCCGCCGGTACCGCGGGGGTGCCACGCCCCGTGACGGTGGCGCTACGGCAGGCGGGTGCGACCTGCGCGTTCGAGGTGCTGGTGGCAGAGGGGGAGACGGTGGAGGTCGACCTCGCGCGTCAGTGCGGCGCAACGGAGCGGGCCATGGCGGCGATAGGTGCGGCGCCCATGCTGCTGGTGGCGGCGGCGGGTGAGGTCAGCCAGGCACGCCTCGTGGAGATCGACGGGGTGCTGTCATGGTACTCTGTGGGTGAGCTCGACGCGATGGCGCTGGCAGGTACCCATCCGACCGAGTCGTACGAGGAGGTGGCGCCATGATGGGTCTCGTGGCGCTCCTGGCGACGGCGTCCGCCGCGACGTTCGACCTGTGTGTGGACGTCGACGCCTACTTCTTCGATGTGCACGACCCCTCCCTGCCCGCCTTGGCGCAGGAGCTGATGCAGTGGCCCCAGTCCCCGGTGGGCGACATCTGGAAGACACAGGGGGCCAGGCCCTATCGCGGAGGCCGAATTCGGTATCGACCCCAGGGGTCGGTAGAGCCGTGGTCCTACGCCTATCTCGACGATGGGTCCAACGCGGGCTGCATCACGGTGAACCTGCCGAGCGGCGTGTCGTACGACGTGGGTGTGCTGTCGCAGGCCCAGGTGAACGGGCACATGATCACGGCACATCCTGCGGAAGACCGCACCCTGATCAAGTTCACGAACTTCGTGGTGAGTCCCCCGGGTGGCGGGGCCCCGCCCGTCGCGCTGACGGTGACCTCGCCCAAGTACGCCATCGTGGCGACCGCGGCCTTCGCGCTGCATAGAGAGGATGGTGGGCTGCAGGGCATCGACCTGCACATCAACCACGAGCATCAGTACTGGCACTCGTTCGACCCGCTGGACGCCTACAGCGAGGACGGCGAGTATCGCCAGGACCATATTGCGTTCATGCAGCCAACCAATCCTGGATTCTGCGGACAGCATGAGCAGATTCTTTCAAACAAAGCGGGGACGACGGTTAGTGATGACTTGGCCGGCGACCTTTGCGTGAGGGGAGGCACAGCGTTCACGAAGCACATTGTCACGCACGAGATGGGGCACCATCTTTTGTGGCACGTTCTGGGGGGGGTGCCGGAATATGAGTATGAGTTCGACATAGCAACAGCGCCCTTCGAAGAGGGGTCATGCAAGGCCCACAACACGGACGGGGAGAATGTCGACAAGCACGACATGTTCTCCACGGAGTGGTCGGCGGCCGCCTGGATGGAGGGCTTCGCGCATGCGTACGCGGCGCTCGCGTGGAACCACCACGGCTACGTCGAAGACTGTGCCTTCTACTACTACAAGGAGATGGATCTCGATCGCGACGGATTGGAGGAGGTGCATCGCGAGGTAGACTGCGACCTGCACGCCGTTGGCACTTCGGAGACGTACGGGCCCACCGACTACATGAGCGATGCAAGCTGCATCAACACGGCGGGATCGCCGAATCGCTCCACGGAATACGACTGGCTGAGGTTCTACTGGGACATGATCACCGATCATGGCTACGGCTACGATGAGTTGTTGGAGAACGCGGTGCTCGCCAACCCTGCCGACTGGCAGGAAGAATACGCCTACGTGGGCACCTCACCGGACTGGCCAGCGAACCGCCTCGCAGAGGCGGCAGCGCTATATGGAGCGAGCATACAAGACCCGCTCGTGGCGGATGACTGGGAGTATGAGGCCTCGCGAAATGGGGTGGACCGATGAAGGGGCTCATCCTGTGGGCGCTGGCTCTCTCTGCCTGCCAGGCTCCGCTGCCTCTGGGTGAGCGGTGGGAGGGCGAGGGTGGTTATGTGGTACCTCCGGGTACCAAGGAGCAGGTTCTATTTCGGCTGCAACTGAGTGGAGCCGAGCGAACCGGAGAGGGCTATCGGTACGATGCCAGGCTACGCTTCGACACGTCGGAGGGAGAGAAGGGCTTCGATGGGGTGATGGAAGAGGTGTTCCGCGATGAGCTGGGCAGCGACTTCGACCTGTGGGGCTCGTATGACTTTGGCCTGCACTGCGCCGCTGGTGACGGCCCGGCCGTGCATCGTTCTGGCTCCATCAACGCAGACCGAGACGTCCTCGGCGGGGCGGTGAACAACGATCTGTGCCCGAGCATGGCCGCGGCCGTGCTCTTCCTTGTAGAGTAGGACGCGTCGCTGGCGATCCGCGTCGAAGCTGTCGCCCGCCCGCACATCGGCGGATGGGCCGGCAAGCCGGCTGGCGCCTGCGGCGGAGCAGTACGGAACGAACACGCAGGATCCGTTTGTGGCCGGCGATTGGGACTACGAGGCGTCTCGCAGCGAGGTGGACCGATGAGCGCTCCATCGTCGTGCTAGCGTATAGTGGTGTCTTCTTCGCGAGTGCTTGCGTCTCATCGCACTGGCTCCACAACGCCGAGCGGGCCCGCGTGGAGTCACGTCAGTAGCCGCGCAGCAGCGCCGCCGCCACGGCGAGGCCGACCAGGACCAGGACCAGGACCAGCGCGGCCAGGCGGATCAACCGGCGGAGGCGGACCGCCGGGTTGGCTCGGGCCGCTCGAGCCACGTCGGCCACCCCATCAGTGGCGAGATCCAGAGCCATGCGCGCCGGTAGATCGCCGCGGGCGGCCACTGCCATTCGCACCTCATCGTCGGTGTCGTGGGACAGCCTGGCGAGGACCGGTATGGGGGTGGCCTTGGAGCGAGCGACCCGAGCGCGCACGTCTGGATCCATGGCGCTGGCGAGGGTGCCGAGTCGGTTGGGGTCGTCGTCGATGCCGCGCTGCCACAGCAGCTCTTCCACCTGGGCGTCGACGGTGCGCTGTGCGATCGCATCGAGGGTGTGGACCGGCGTGCTGGGATGGCCTGCCACGATGCGCTGGACCTCTGGCTCGTTGCTCTCGCCCGCCTGCTCGAGCAGCGACGCCGGGCAGTCGAGCCGCGCCAGCACCCGAAAGAACAGCGCATCCACCTCGGCCAAGCGCGTCAGCGCCTCCTCGGGCAGGGTGTCGCGCTCGAGCAAGGCCAACTGCAGGGCGAGGTCTGGGGTGCTTGCCAGGCTCACGAGGACCCCATCGGAGGTGTCGGCGTGCGTCGCTACGATGTGCAACAGGCGAGGGCTTTTCGATGTGGCGCAGCGACGCAGCACCTCGGCGTCGGCGAACGTCTGGAGTTCCCGGATCGCCTCGTCGTCTCCGCCCTCAGCGCGTCGAAGGACGTCGGCGAGCGGGTCCGCTTCCTCGGGTGGGGAGGGGGCTGGCATGCACCTATCGTAGGACGTTCCGAGGGCGGTCTGGTTTCATCAGGTGTAACGGCGGGATGTACGTCGACGATGGAGGCGATGGGACGGGCCGTCGACGACCCCTACGGTGGGGCGGCGGGGGGGGCGTGACGACCCTACGCTTCCGATAGAACCCGCTTGCCCGAACCGACCATTCCGATCGCCGCGGCCACCAGCACAGTGGCGGCCAGCCCCAGCGAGATGACGCCCAACGCCATCCCGGCGACGAAGGCCTCCCGGGAGTCGAAGGCGACCAAGAACCCCAGCGGCGCAGCCACGCCGTAGGAGAACGAAGAGAGCAAGGCCAGCCCGCCGACGGCGAGGCGCGACCATCGCCTCTGCAGGCCGATGCCGCACAGGGCGGCAAGGGAGCCCTTGGCGACGGCCAGCAGCAACACGACCACACCCGCCACGACGAACAATCCGGCGATGCCATCACCCACGGCGTGGAACTCACCGGTTTCCTGGGCGAATCCGCCAGCGACCGCTGCCATACCGAGGAAGCCAGCCCCGCCTGCGAGCACGTCGATGACGGCGAGTGCGATCAGTACGAAGGTGGCGACATGGGTGTGAAGCCCCAGCTTGTCGGAAGAGTCCACGGTAGCGGTGCCTCAGGTAGTGGCGAGCCTATCCGATCGCCCGACGGTGCGGAGGTTAGGAACGCACCGGAGGCACGATGGCTGATCTGTTCCACGACAAGGCCGACGACTGGGACGCCCGGCCCATCCCCCAGCAGATCTCCGAAGGGGTCTTCGAGGCGATGGCCCGCGAGGTCAGGTTCCGCGCCGACGCCACGGTGATGGACTTCGGTGCCGGCACCGGGCTGGTGGCCACCCGTGTCGCCCCCCTCGTGGGTCGGGTCTGGGCCGTCGACGTGTCGCCCGCGATGCTCGACAAGCTCGCCAGCAAGCCCGAGCTGCAGGGCAAGGTCGAGGTGTTCTGCCAAGACATCCTGCACGCCCCCCTCGACGGGCAGGTCGACGTGGTGGTCAGCGCGATGGCCGCTCATCATGTGCGCGACACCGCCGCCCTGCTGCGCACACTGTTCGCCCACCTCACCCCAGGCGGCCAGCTCGCCCTGGCCGACCTCGACGCGGAAGACGGCTCCTTCCATCCCCCGGGCGTCGAGGGCGTGTTCCACGCGGGCTTTGAGCGCGATGGCATCGCGGCCCTCGCCCGCGACGCCGGCTTCACCGACGTGCGCCTGGTCACCGCGTGCGAGGTGGTGCGTGACGGGCGCAGCTACCCGATCTTCCTGCTCACCGCGACGCGGCCCGCCTGACCCCGGAGCTCGGAGATCACAGCATCAGGTTGAGTTCCTGCGCGACGTGCAGCAGCTCGTCGGGGATGACCACCTCGAAGGCGAGGTCCACCTTCTTCCGCCCTCCCGCGGGCACGGTCAGCGCCCAGGAGACCTTGCCGTCGACCTTGTCTTGCTTCCCGCCCGACAGCTCCAGGATCTCGACCTCGATGCCGGCGTCTTGGCTGGTAGGCACCTGGTCCATCACGGTGATGTCGGCCGTCGCGTCGCCGTGGTTGGTCACCGTGGTCTCGAAGCGGAAGGTGTAGCGAGTGGCCCGGCGGCCGGCCTTCTCCGCGTTTCGCTCGACCAGCTCGCGGGTGACGCGGAAGCGGTCGTCGGTGCCGAAGGCGAGCTCCAGGGTCTCGCCAGGGATGACGGTGTCGAGGTGGCGTGCGCCCACGTAGTCCTTGCCGACGAAGGTGCTGACCTCGCCGGGGAGCAAGGGCAGCTTGCCGTCGTAGGTGACCCGCGCCCGTCGCGACACGGAGGGCTCGAGCTTGGGCACGGTGAGCAAGGAGCTCGCCGCCGAGAGCTTCTGCGTACCCACAGGCAGGCGCTGGGCCGACCCGTCGCCGCGGATCGTACGCTTCCCTGGGATGGCGAGGACCACGACCCCGCCACGCTGCACGTCGGCCTGCATGTCGCTGCCGACGACTCCGCCGCCTGACGGAGCGGGGGGCGCGCCGGTGGTGGCGCCGGTGCCCGCGTCGAGGTGGTACACGCCGGCCGAGCCGGAGCGGCCGAGGGTCCACGGTGTGAGGCCCTGGGCCGCCGAGGGGGAGGCGGGGCTGGCGGTCGACAGCAGGATCTCGGCGTCGGTCCAGTCTTCGAGGGTGTGCTGCTGCACGACGCCGTACACGTCGAGGTCGACCTCGCTGGTGACCGGGTCGAGGCGTGCGTTGTAGGCGGGCTCCCACCCGGCACCGGGCACGGCGTACTCGAGCACCAGCCGCACGGGCCCGCGCTTGTCGACCTCGACGTCGACCTGCACGGGCTGCCCGCTGGCCAGCGGGTCTTCGAGCTTCACGAGGAGGGGGTGCAGAGCTTCCGCCAGGTCTTCCGCCTTCGTCTGCTGCTCCCGCAGCTCCTTGCTGATGCGGGACTCGGTCGACGACACGAAGCGCAGCCCGGCCTGCACCTGCGACACCGAGGCGCCCTGGGTCGCGCCGGGGGGCACCAGCGCGGAGCGGAGGTAGGTGCGCTCGGCCAGCAGCGCCTCGATGCGGTCGCGGACCTCGCCCAGGGCATCGACGGCGTCTTCCGCCTCGTCGCGGATGGTGGTGAGGGAGGCATCGTCGTCGAGCAGCTCCCGCGAGGCCGACACGACCTCGACCCCGACGATGCGGGCGCCACCCTTCTCGATGCCGGCGGTGAGGCCCGCCTCGAGCAGCGACCAGGGCAGCCCCTCGAAGGTCACCGACTGCACGCCCGGGTCGAGGGTGACCTCGTGCACGCGGGTGACCATGGCCCGGTCGCGGAACACGGTGACCGAGCGCAGAGTGGAGTTGGGCTCGAGGGGGAGCCGCTCGACGTAGGGCTGCACGTAGGGGTCGTGGTAGCCGGTGTCGTAGGCCTCGGCGGGCGCCGCCGCAGGGGCCGGGGCACGTCGTGCCGGCTTGGCGACTTTCGCCTTGATCTCGTCGAGGGAGAAGTCGAGGTTCATCATCCGCTCGGCCTGCTCCTGCAGCCCCTGACCGAACGACAGCGAGATCGACAGCCACAGCGTCAGCATGACATCCTCCGGTGTGGCTTGGACCCTACCCCGCCCCGAAGGTTCCCGATGGCTCGTCCCCTGCTGATGGTTGCCCTGCTCCTGGCCTCCTGCGGGGGGCCCGGCGGCGACGACGACGACCCGACGACACCTGCGGCGGTCGGTGAGGTGAGCTTCGACGGCACGGTGTCGACCGCAAGCTGCCGCGAGGTCGACCACCCGCTGATGGCGCGGTGCACGCTCACCACCGAGTCCTCCTCGACCGTGAGGTGGACCCTGCGGGAGGCGGGCGACGAGGTGCGCACCTTCACCACCGAGGGAACGACGCACGAGCAGCTGCTG
>Ga0070726_10004547_pt1 | contig 11002 bp, 9 predicted proteins | sample tdAd471_FD_67275 | JGI IMG/M metagenome (GOLD analysis project Ga0070726, IMG submission 67275) | Marine sediment microbial communities from the Atlantic coast under amendment with organic carbon and nitrate - tdAd47.1 | ecosystem: Environmental > Aquatic > Marine > Coastal > Sediment | place...
TCAAGCTTGTCGGTCAGCAGGAAGCCGAACATCGCATTGCCCGATCGATTGAGGATAGCTTGGGCGTCGTCGGGCTGGGCTAATCCCGACAGGTGCCAGACATAGAGCAGACCGGCCACGATCACGGCGAGCACAGGGGCGGCGACCAACTGCACCAAACGGGTGCGGGCAAACTCCGCCTCCGACCAGCGCAGCCATGCGATTCCCGCAAAGGCAGGGAGCAAGAGGACGATCTTGATCGTGACCATGAACGCAACGCCCATCAGAATCGCGAAAGTCGCGATTGCGACGGGACCGAGCCGACTGCGCGCAAGGATAGCGAGCGATATCATGCTCAAGGCGGCGGACAGCGGATCGTAACGGAACGCGAATCCGTGCTGCATCACATAGGTAACCGAAGCATAGGCGAGGGCGCAGCATAGCGCCCGGTCCAGCGTCACGAAACGCCGTGCGACAAGCACGATCGATGCGCAACTGGCGATCTCGAAAAGCCACATGAGCACGCGCCCACGCACCACCTGATCGACGCCCGGCAGGTCGAGCATGGGCAGCCATGCAAACAGTCGCGCGTGGAAGCTTTGCAATGGCGTGTCGAGCTCGCCACGCGCCAGTTCGTGGACCAGCACGAGGTAGTGGAACTCATCCCAATTGATCGACCTTGTGAGGACCAGATTAAATTGCAGGCCGAACACCAGCACCAATGCTACGGCAGGCCAGACAGTGGAAGAGTGCGACGGCAGCGCAGCCCAAAAGGGCGCGCGTCGGGCATCGGCGACGAGCGTGGTCATGCGGCTGTCCGGCGAGCTTTCTTGCCGTGCGGCTGTTCGGATTGCGGTTGCTGTGCCGTTCGCGCCTGCAAATCGGCGATCCGGTCCTCCAAAGCGCGCGTGCGAGCAAGGTTTTCCTCGATCAGTTTGCGGTTGGCGGCGACCAGATCTGCGACCATCCCGAGGATCGCGACCAGTGTGCCAAGCACCAGCAGCGCGCCGCCAATAACCAGCGATTGCACATGCCCCGCGCCATCACCGCTGGCGTAAAACCACAGGAACCGCAGGATCGGCAGCAGGCCGATAATGGCAATCAGCGAGCCGGTGCCGACAAAGGCGCGCAGCGGTTTATAGGCGGTGAAAGCGCGCGCCATCGTGATGCCCTGATGCATCAGGAAGCGCGGGATGGATTTGAACAGTCGGCTGGGGCGCACGGCGGCATGGGTGCGCACCGGCACAGTCAGAATCGCCATCTTCTTGCGCCCGGCCTGAATCAGCATATCGGTGGTGTAGGAAAATTCGGTGGTGATATTAATGCGCTGAGCCGCTTCCCGGCTGATCGCGCGGAAACCGCTCACCGCGTCGCTCACCTCGGTGCCCGCAAGGCTTTGCACAACGCCGCTGCCAACGCGTTGCATCAGCCGTTTGAGCGGCGAGAAATGGGCGTTTTCGGCAACCCCGCGATCGCCGACGACAATGTCTGCACGGCCTTCCACGATGGGCATGACGAGAGCGGCGATGTCCGCGCCTTCATACTGCCCGTCGCCGTCGGTGTTGACTACGATATCCGCGCCTTCGGCCAAGGCGCGGTCGATGCCCGAGCGGAAGGCGGCGGCAAGGCCACGGTTGCGACGGTGAGTGACGACATGGTGCACGCCCCATTGGCGCGCGACCTGCGCGGTGCCATCGCTACTGCCATCGTCGATCACGAGGAATTCTACGGTGTCCACGCCGTCCACATGCCGCGGCAGAGCGGCCAGCGTCGCAGGCAGGCTTTCGGCCTCGTTCAGGCACGGCACTTGGATGATGAGCTTGGTCATGCATACCCCTGGATCGGCTCCGGGGATGGGAAGCCGATATAGGGACTTGTTAAGCATGAGTGTTTAACGCTCGGTAAAGCACGCACAAAGCGATTGAACCGCACTCGGGCGGCCCGTAAGGCGCAGCAATTCGCGCAAAGGGGCAGCAATTCATGCAACAATCGGACAGGGCAGGGCTGCTCTTCGCGCTGGCCGGGTTCTGCATGTTGTCCGTGGGCGATGCCGTGACCAAGAGCATCGCCGATGAATGGACGCCGACTGCGCTGGCCGCGTTTCGCTATGCGCTGGGCGCAATCGGACTATGCGCGCTGCTTGTTGTGCAGGAAGGCACGCGGCCCCTGCGCGAAATTCCGCGTCCGCTGGTGCAAGCGCTGCGCGGTTTCGGAGTGGCGCTTGCGACCCTTACTTTCTTCGGCAGTGTGTGGCTGATGCCGTTGGCAGATGCCGTGGCGCTGACCTTTACCCAGCCGATGATTACCGCAGTGCTGGCCGCCATCTTCCTTGGCGAGCGCCTGCGGTTGACGACGATTGCGGCGACCGTGGTCGCTTTTGCGGGGGTGCTGGTTATCCTGCGACCCAACTTTGCGGAAATCGGCTTTGCCGCCTTTCTGCCGATCTTGTGTGCCCTTGGCATGTCGATCCTTATCATGGCCAACAGGGCGGCGCGTGGCGGCGGCAGCGCGCTGGCAGCGCAGGCTTACGTAGCTGTCGGCGCATCGGCGTTGCTCGTCCCTGCGGCCGCCATCGGCCATGCGAGCGGTTTCGAGGCGGTGCGCTTTTTCTGGCCCGAATGGCATGTGCTGGCGCGCGCGATTTTTCTGGCGGTGGCCGCGAGCACCGCGCATTGGCTGATATTCAAGGGAACGCAACGCGCAGGCGCGGCCACCGTGGCTCCGATGACATATGTGCAATTGCTCATCGCGATCGTGCTGGCGTGGATATTTTTCGACGAAGCGCCAGACGTGGTGGCAATGCTGGGCGCGGCGCTGATAGTCGGCTCGGGCCTGTGGCTGTGGTATCTCAGCCAAAAGCGCGAGTTCGCTCCCTAGCACAGCTGATCAGTCGCGCCGCACCCATGCAGTCAGTGTGCGGTCGTGCATTTCCACCGAAAGGCGCTCTTCGTAGTTCGATGCGAGTGCCGCTTCGACCAGTGCGGTAGCCTCTTCGTTCTGGATCGTCATCGGGCTGCTGGCGGTGACAATAGCTCCGGGCCGTGTGGCCAGAATGCGCGCGACCTCGCCCGCCTGATCCACGCCGAGCGCACCTGTTTCCAGCGCATTGTTCAGATGATCGGGGTAGACAAATTTGGTCGGCACACAGCTATTGGTCATGCGGTAGAGCGCGGTCGGCCCGTCCCACAGCCACAGGCAATCCTCGCGCGTCCCGACATGCGGCGCGATGGCGGCGGCGAGATCGTCTGCGGCCTGCCTTTCCTCGAGCGAATATGCATAGCGATCGGGCAAAGCGAGCAGCGCAAAGAAGCCCGCCGAGAGCACCAGCGCAGGAAATACGCGCAGGGGCGCGCGACGGTCGAGCAGTGGCAGTGCCACCAGCGCGGCAGGGGCAGCCAATGCAGCGTAATAATAAAGATAGACCGTTCCCGGCAGCAACACCGTAGCCAATGTCGCAGCCGCCCAGCCGCAGAAGAACAGCCATGTCGCGAAAGGCTCGGGCCGTTTCATACGGAATGCGGCGTAGAAGCCACCTGCGGCAAGTATGGCGAGCGGAGAGACGCCCAGCCAGTGATCGGGCGCCCAGCGGCCTTGTGGTGCGGGCATCCGGTCGAAAAAGCTCAGCACGTTGGCGAACAGGAAGGCGTCGAATTCGCCGATCGCGGCGTAGAACAGCCCTACCAGAACGCTCGGCAGCAGGCCCAGCGCCGCAAAGGCGGTGGCAAGGCGCGCAAGCCGGGGCAGGGCAGCGCCTCGGCGATGCTCCACCCACAATGCATAGAGGCCGAAGAAGGTGCATTGCGGCAGGACGGTATATTTTACCTGCAAGGCAAGCCCGCCCAGCAGCATCGCCCCCATGGCGCGGCGCGTGAAATTGGGATGATCGGGATCGACCAGCAGCGTCGCCATGCCCAGCATCAGCGGCAGGAAGAAGACCTCGCTTTGCCCTGAATAGCTGGCGTAGGCGCTCAGCAGCATGGTCGAGATCGCGCTCGCCATCATGGCGGAGAAACGCCCGACCAATCGCCGTGCGAGGTAATAGGTCAGCACCGCGCCAGCCAGCGCAAAGCCGAACGCCACCAATTGATAGGCCAGCGGACCGGGGCCGAACAGCGCGTGGGCGACGGCGTAGATCGCGAACAGGCCAAAGGGCTTGCGGTCCCACCAGTCGACGAAGGGCAGCTCACCCTCGCTCATCCGCCAGCCGATGAAGCTGTAGAGCTGCTCGTCGAAATCGGCGACCGGATCGCCGAACCAGATTGCCCGCGTGGCCAGAACCAGCATGACGAGCAGCGCCAAGGGCACCGCATCACCGCGCAGCATCGCCGCGAAAGCGGATCGCTTGTCGTCCTGCGGTGTGGCTGCCAATGTGCTCATTACGCGTGGGTCCTCCGGCTCAGTCTCCCTTGGGGCAGACATGGTTAAGGAAGGTTTATGGACGCGTAGTAAGGAGCGGCGAGTCCCTGCGAATGCAGTGACCTCGAAGTAGGAAAGCTTCCGCCAGGTTCGGGGCGCTTACCCCTCGACGCGTTCGGCCAGAACCGTGAGACCCTTTTCGCCCACTTCGGCAAAGCCGCCGCGCACCTCGATGCTCTCGGGCTCGCCGCCTTCGGTCTTCCACACTTGCACCGCGCCATCGCGGATGGTCGACATGAAAGGCGCATGGCCTTCGAGCACGCCGAATTCGCCCTCTGCGCCGGGGACGACCACCATGTGGACGTCTTCCGAGCGAACCAGCTTGGACGGGGTTACGAGTTCAAAATGCAGTGCCATTTTTCTTGCCTTACCTCTCTCCCCTTGTGGGAGAGATACGGAGACTTGCGAGCTTGCTCGCTAGTCGCAGTTGAGAGGGTGCTTTTGCGAGAGCGATGCTCCCGACCCCTCTCCCAACCCTCTCCCGCAAGGGGAGAGGGCTAAATTTATCAGGCATCCTCAGCCATCTTCTGGGCCTTGGCGACCACATCCTCGATGCCGCCGACCATATAGAAGGCGCTTTCGGGGAGGTGATCATATTCGCCTTCGACCACGGCCTTGAAGCTCTTCACCGTGTCTTCCAGCTGCACGAAGCAGCCCGGAATGTTGGTGAATACCTCGGCCACGTGGAACGGCTGCGAAAGGAACTTCTGGATCTTGCGCGCGCGGGCCACGGTCAGCTTGTCCTCTTCAGACAGCTCATCCATGCCCAGAATGGCGATGATGTCCTGCAGCGACTTGTATTTTTGTAGCGTTTCCTGAACCTTACGTGCGGTTTCGTAATGCTCCTGACCAACAACGCGCGGCTCCAGCACGCGGCTGGTGGAATCGAGCGGGTCAACCGCCGGGTAGATCCCCAGCTCCGAAATCGCGCGGTTCAGCGTGGTCGTTGCGTCAAGGTGCGCAAACGATGTGGCGGGCGCAGGGTCGGTCAAGTCATCGGCAGGCACGTAGATGGCCTGCACCGAGGTGATCGAGCCCTTGGTGGTCGAGGTAATGCGTTCCTGCAGATTGCCCATGTCGGTCGACAGGGTCGGCTGATAGCCCACGGCCGAAGGAATACGACCGAGCAGGGCGGACACTTCCGAACCGGCCTGGGTAAAGCGGAAGATGTTGTCGACGAAGAACAATACGTCCTGCCCTTCCTGATCGCGGAAATATTCCGCCATGGTCAGGCCGGACAGCGCCACGCGGGCACGCGCGCCGGGAGGCTCGTTCATCTGGCCAAACACCAGCGCCACCTTCGAACCTTCCGAGATTGCTTCGCCATCGTCATTCTTGGCGATAACGCCGGCGTCGAGGAATTCGTGGTAGAGATCGTTGCCTTCGCGGGTACGCTCACCCACACCGGCGAAGACGGACACGCCGCCGTGACCCTTGGCGATGTTGTTGATGAGCTCCTGGATGAGCACGGTCTTGCCCACGCCAGCGCCGCCGAACAGGCCGATCTTGCCGCCCTTTGCGTAAGGTGCGAGCAGGTCGATAACCTTGATACCGGTGACGAGAATGTCGGCCTCGGTCGACTGGTCTACAAAGGGCGGGGCCTCGGCGTGGATCGGCGCGCTCATATCGGCACCGATGGGGCCGCGCTCGTCAATCGGCTGGCCGATCACGTTCATGATGCGGCCCAGCGTCCTGGGGCCGACGGGCACGGTGATCTGCGAGCCGGTGTTGATCACTTCCTGGCCACGGGTGAGGCCTTCGGTCGAGTCCATCGCGATGGTGCGCACGGTATTCTCACCAAGGTGCTGGGCGACTTCGAGAACCAGCGTGTTATCGCCATTCTTGGTTTCGAGCGCGGTCAGGATCGACGGCAGATCGCCTTCGAAAGCGACGTCGACGACGGCGCCGATGACCTGGCTGATCGTGCCGTTGCCAGAAAGGTTTGGGGCGTTTTTGTTTAATGCAGGTGCGGTGGCCATGTTGGTTTCCTGTGGCGTCTTAATTGGTTTGAATTCTGAAAGTCACTGCGAGCAGACCGTTTCGGCGTCCTGGATCAACCAGCCGTCTCCGGTTTCGTTGACCGCGAGCGTCGCGTCATGGCGCATGTATTCATCGTCGCCGAGGCCGTATTCGCAGGCCGCAGTCTCGGCTCCCATGCCGCGGCGGCAAAGTGCAACATTGACCGGCTCCGCATTCGGGCAAGCCTCGGCGAAAGCGGACGAGAACAGTTCCTGATCGGGTGCGGGAAGTTCGGCGACTTCGACCGGTGCCACGGTTTCGACCGGCTCCGGCGCAGGCTCTTCACCACAGGCGGCGAGAGCGAAGGCGGGAAGGAGGATGGCAAATTTCGTCATGGGTTTTTTCCCGTTTAGAGCGCTTCAGCGCCGGCAATGATTTCAATCAGCTCGGTCGTAATCGCGGCCTGGCGGCTGCGGTTGTACTGGATCGTCAGCTTGTCGATCAGTTCACCGGCGTTGCGCGTGGCGTTGTCCATGGCGGTCATCGACGCGCCCTGTTCCGAAGCCTCGCGTTCGAGTAATGCGCCGAACAGCCGGGTCTTGACGTAGCGCGGCAGCAGCTCGGCAAGGATTTCCTCCTCGTCCGGCTCATATTCAACCGCCGCGCCTGCCCCGGACTTTGATCCGGGGTCGGATTCCTCAGCCGTGTCAGGTGACGGTACCGGCAGCAGCTGGACCGTGGTCGGGTCTTGCGCCAGTGCGCTTTTGAAAATCGGGTAGACGAGGTGAGCGATATCGAACTCGCCCTTTTCGAACCGTGCGACCAGATCATCGGCAATCGCCACGGCCTCTGCAAAGCCGATATTGCGCACACTCGAAGTATCGAAGTGGTGGCCGATGCTGTCCGCATAGTCGCGCATGATCGGGGCGCGGCCCTTCTTGCCGACGAGGTAGAAGGTGACGTCCTTACCCTCTTTGATCAGCGCCCTGGCCTGCTTCTTGGCCTCTTTCACGATATTCGCATTGAGACCGCCGCACAGGCCCTTGTCGGTGTTCACCACTACCAGCAAATGTCGCTGGCTGGCCCCGGTGCCGCGCAGCAGCAATGGCGCGCTGTCGCCGCTCACCTTGCCGGCGAGCGAGCCCATCACCTCCGCCAGACGATTGGCATAGGGACGCGCGGCCTCTGCCGCGCCCTGCGCCTTGCGCAGCTTCGCAGCGGCGACCATCTGCTTCGCCTTGGTGATCTTCTGAGTCGATTTAACCGACCCGATCCGATCCTTGAGTTCCTTGAGTGATGCCACTCTTTACTCCGTTCCCTCTCCCTTGGGGGAGAGGATAGTGAAACTTGTGTCTGGCCGACAGGCCGGACCTAGTTGAACTTGGTGTGGGCGTTCTGGGCCAATGGCCTGGTGCACCCACACCCAACCCTCTCCCTCAAGGGAGAGGACTTTTCCCTAAGCGAACTGCTTGGCGAATGTGTCCAGCGCGGCGACGGTTTTGTCCTTCGTGTCGCCTTCGAACTTGCCGCTGTCACGGATGTCCTTGAGCACATCCTTGTGATCACTGCGCATGAAGCTGAGCATCGCCGCTTCGTATTCGGTTACGCGGTCCACGGCGACATTGTCGAGATAGCCGTTGGTCCCGGCGAAGATCGATACGGTCTGCTCTTCGAACGGCATCGGCGAGAATTGCGGCTGCTTGAGCAGCTCGGTCAGGCGCGCGCCGCGGTTGAGGAGCTTTTGCGTCGAGGCGTCGAGGTCCGAACCGAACTGCGCAAACGCCGCCATTTCGCGGTATTGCGCCAGCTCCAGCTTGATCGAGCCGGCGACCTTCTTCATCGCCTTTGTCTGGGCGGCACCGCCCACGCGGCTGACCGACAGGCCGACGTTGATCGCCGGGCGGATACCCTGGAAGAACAGGTCGGTTTCGAGGAAGATCTGGCCGTCGGTGATCGAAATCACATTGGTCGGGATATAGGCCGACACGTCGCCAGCCTGCGTTTCGATGATCGGCAGCGCGGTCAGCGAACCGGCGCCATTGTCTTCATTCATCTTCGCCGCACGTTCGAGCAGGCGAGAGTGCAGGTAGAACACGTCACCCGGATAGGCTTCGCGGCCCGGAGGACGACGCAGCAGCAGCGACATCTGGCGATAGGCCACGGCCTGCTTGGACAAATCGTCATACACGATCACGGCGTGCATGCCGTTGTCGCGGAAGAACTCGCCCATGGCGCAGCCGGTGTAAGGGGCAAGATATTGCAGCGGGGCAGGCTCGGATGCGGTTGCGGCAACTACGATGGAATATTCCATCGCGCCGTTCTCTTCGAGCGACTTGACGATCTGCGCCACGGTCGAACGCTTCTGGCCGACAGCGACATAGATGCAATAGAGCTTCTTGCTCTCATCATCGCTGGCATTGACCGTCTTCTGGTTGATGAAGGTGTCGATCGCGACAGCGGACTTGCCGGTCTGGCGGTCACCGATGATCAGCTCACGCTGGCCACGGCCAACGGGGACGAGCGCGTCAATCGCCTTGAGGCCGGTCTGCACCGGCTCATGCACCGATTTACGCGGGATAATGCCGGGAGCCTTGACTTCAACGCGTTCGCGCGAGACGTCGGTCAGCGGGCCCTTGCCGTCGATCGGATTGCCCAGCGCATCGACCACGCGGCCCAGCAGGCCCTTGCCGACGGGAACGTCCACAATCGTGCCGGTCCGCTTGACGGTGTCGCCTTCCTTGATGTCCGTGTCCGACCCGAAGATCACGACCCCGACATTGTCGGCTTCCAGGTTCAGGGCCATGCCTTCGACGCCATTGGCGAATTTGACCATTTCACCGGCCTGCACCTTGTCGAGGCCGTGGATACGGGCGATGCCGTCACCCACGGAGAGGACGGAACCGACTTCGCTGACTTCGGCTTCGGTGCCGAAATTGGCGATCTGGTCCTTGATGACCTTGGAGATTTCTGCGGCGCGGATTTCCATGTTCGTAGTCCTTTAAGCCTTCATGGCCTGGGCGAGTGAATTGAGACGGGTGCGGATCGAGCTGTCGATGCGCTTGGATCCAATGGTGACGACGAGCCCGCCCAGAAGGTCGGGATCGACGCGCGATTTGAGTTTGACGGTGCGGCCTTCGCGGGCGCGCAGCTTGCTTTCCAGCGTGGTGATCTGCTCGTCGCTCAATGCATGCGCACTGGCGACTTCGGCCTGCACTTCGCCGCGCTGGGCAGCGGCGATAGTGGCGAAAGCGCGGATCATGCCGGGCAGGGCTGCCACGCGCCGGTTTTCCGCCAGCACGCCGAGGAAATTGTTCGTGAGACCGGACAGGCCGAGGTGCGCGCCGAGGCCAGCCATGACGCTGGCGATCTGGCTGCGGCTGATTTCCGGATTGCGGATCAACGCGCGCAGCTCTCCTGATTCGGACAGCGCGGCATCGAGCGAATCGAGATCCGACTCGACCGCAGTAACGCTGCCCGCCTCGCTGGCGAGTTCGAAAAGGGCACTGGCATAACGACCTGCCAGGCTGGCCTGAATACCGGCGGAAAGCTCCACGCGCGAAGGTCCTCTCGGGTCCGAGAAACGGAAAGAATCGACTGCTTGGGAATCGGACGCACAAGGCACCCTTCCAAAGCTGGCGCGCGACTAGCATCGGGTCGCCAGCGATGCAAGCCGAGGTGGACATAAGTACTAGGGTCGGCACCCTAGTCGGCTTGTTGTGCCCCGACCCCCGGTTCTTCTGCCGATCTGTTGCACCGGTACACCAACCGCTCGTTCGGGCGCGTCGGCAATGATGCGGTGATCGCGGTCTGGTATCCGCCCAGCACGCGCGCACCTTCTTCGCCAGCCTCGCAGCCTGGTGCTTCGTAGGCTCCGCGTGCGGCACGAGCACTGGTCATCGCTTCCCTTCCGAGGAGGTAGCGCTCCATCACCAGCTCGCCCGCCGCCGGATCGAAGCTGTTGATGGACACCGCCGCTTCGGACGAAGGCACGAAGACGCGGGTCCATTCGCCATTGTCGAGGCCATATTGCGTGCGATCATTGATGCAACCGGTCTCGCTCCAGCCGATAGTGATATCTTCCGCCGGATCGCCGACCACGCGGCTGCGCTGCGCGTCGAGAACACAGACATAATCACCTGCGCCCCCGGCAATGGGTGTGATTTCGCCGGTGCCAACCTCGTCCATCGCCTCGCGCAGTCGTTCCTCCACGCGCGTGTCGATCTCTGCAAAAGACGGTCGCGTGATCCAGGCGATGCCTGCTCCCACCAATGTCAGGACGGCCACCGAACCGGCGGCAGCGCGCAGGCGGTAGTCCTTTTGCATATGCGCGAAGGAAGCAAGGCCCGATGCGCCCGCGCCGATCAGCAGCAGCAGGAAGGCGATCGCCAGCTTGGTATCGCGCTGCTCCATGACGTCATAGGTAACTGTGCGGCGCATGTCAGCGGTGCGCTGCGCTTCGGCGGCGGCGCGTTCTTCGGCAATGCGCTGTTCTGCCTCGCGTGCAACATCTTCGCGGACTTGCTGTTGGGCGTCGAGTTCTTCGAGGCTGCGGCATTCGGATGAATTAAGGCGCGGGCTGACATCATTCGCGCGCAGGAAAGGCAGCAGTTCGCGGGTGGAGATGGCGAAGAAAAACTCCGCATCAGAG
>Ga0070726_10004550_pt1 | contig 10999 bp, 9 predicted proteins | sample tdAd471_FD_67275 | JGI IMG/M metagenome (GOLD analysis project Ga0070726, IMG submission 67275) | Marine sediment microbial communities from the Atlantic coast under amendment with organic carbon and nitrate - tdAd47.1 | ecosystem: Environmental > Aquatic > Marine > Coastal > Sediment | place...
ATAGGCACAGGACCGCGCGTTGTTGATATGGGCCAAAGCGCCCGAAGGCATCATCAGCGTTGTCACAGCAAGGTCGACATCGCCTTCTGCACCGATCTGATCGTCAAACACACAAGAGCCGGCGGCGAAGACTTTCTCTGGGCGCTCGCCAGCTATCCAGCACAGCAGGTCGATGTCGTGGATCTGTGCATCTAGGAAATAGCCACCCGACGCGCGGACATATTCAATCGGCGGCGGAGCGGGCTCACGACTGGTGCTCATCAGGATATTCACCCGGCCCACATCGCCGTTCTGGACTGCCAGGCACACAGCCGCGTTGTCAGGATCAAACCGGCGGTTGAAGCCGAGCATGAAAAGCACCGGGTGGGCCTTCAGCGTTGCCAGGCACCGGTCGACCCGCTCCAGCGTCTTGTCCAACGGCTTCTCGCAATAAATCGGCTTGCCCGCGCGCGCGGCGGCTTCGATATAGTCGACATGCGTGTCCGTCGGCGTGGCGATAACCACAGCGTCAACGGAAGGATCACCCAGAACGGCGTCAAGATCGGCAGACGCTCGGCCGCCGTAGGCCTGTACCGCCCTTTCGGCGGAAGCAATATTCGGGTTGAAGATGATCTCGAGCCGAAGACCCGGATGGGCGTTGATCTTGGGGCCATAGACATGCGCCATCCGTCCGCTGCCAAAGAGTGCCAGGCCCAACGTCGGCGTCGATTCAGTCATTTGCATCCTCAAGGATCATCGCGGCGCCCTTTTCACCGATCATGATGGCGGCGGCATTCGTGTTGCCGGTGACGATCCGGGGCATGATCGAGGCGTCCACCACCCGCAGCCCGCCGATGCCCTGCACCCGCAGGCGCGGATCGACCACGGCCATGTCATCAACACCCATCTTGCAGGACCCGACAGGATGCAGCAGCGACAGGCCCGAAGCGCGGCAATAGTCGATCAGATCATCGTCGGACTGGACGTCCTTGCCCGGTGAAATCTCGTAATCAACGCAATCGTTCATCGGTGCAGTTTCCGCGATTTTGCGCCCGAAACGCAGGCCGGAAAGTGCGGCCTGACGGTCTGACTCGGAAGCAAAGAAGTTGAATTGAATCGCGGGTTGATAGGATGAACTCGGACTCTTGATGCGAACATGTCCCCGCGAATTCGGGCGCATATGCTCGGCCAGGATTGTGAATCCGGAAAACGGGCGCGGTTTGAGCTGTTCATCAGTGCACCAGGCCATGAACGTCACCATCATGTCGGGCCGATCAACCTCGGGTCCTGAATGAATGAAGGTGTTGGAATAATTGCCGTTGTCGGCAAATGGGCCGGTACGGGACATCAGATACCGCAGAAGCTGCAACCCGCCCTTCAGTTTGTTGTTATAAAGGTCGTTGACGGTCGTGTGGACTGTCGAGCGGTATTCGGCCCCGATCCCAAAGTGATCCTGCAGGTTTTCACCGACGCCCGGAAGTTCGTGCTGCACCTGAATGCCGTGATCCCGCAGAAGCCCACCGGGGCCGATCCCCGACAGCTGCAATATCTGCGGAGAATTGAATGCGCCCGCACAGAGGATAACCTCGCGACGCGCCTTACTAATGCTCGGCTCACCACGCGACGTCCATTCAACACCTGTGGCATGCCGTCCTTCGAAAACCAACCGCTCGACCGTGGCATTCAGCTGCAGGTCGATATTCTCCATTGGCTTGCCACGTAGATAACCGGATGCGGTACTCCAACGTCGGCCATTGCGGGTCGTCGTCTGGACGTAACCCGTACCTTCCTGCTGGGGACCATTGAAGTCATCGTTACGCGGGACACCCAGCGCCTCAGAGGCTGCATGGAACGCCTCACCCAATGCATGGCTGGTGCGAAGGTCCGAAACCGAAACAGGACCACCGGACCCATGAAAACTGTCCGACCCGCGTTCCTGATCCTCGCAAGCGATGAAATGAGGCAGCACGTCATCCCAGCCCCAGCCTGTACAGCCATCGTCCTTCCAATTGTCAAAATCTTTCGGCTGGCCGCGCATGTAGATCATGCCATTGATCGCGCCGGTTCCACCCAGAACCTTGCCGCGCGGCTGGAACAGCCTGCGGTTATTCAAATGGGGTTCCGGTTCGCTTTCATAGCACCAGTTCACCGCCGGATTGGCGTAGAGCATCGAATACCCTAGTGGTATGTGAATAAAGGGGCTCCGGTCCTTCCCCCCGGCTTCCAGCAGCAGCACGCTGTGACCGGCTGCACCCAGACGTCCGGCAACGACACAGCCCGCCGATCCTGCGCCAATGACGATGAAATCATACTCTGAGCCGCTCATCGCACCTCCGCGCTGGTCACCGGTTGTGACTCGTTCGCACGCAGCGTGTCACGGTTCAATGTCCGACCAGAACTTCGCAAATGTCAGATTTGGATATTTTCTACCCTGATCGTTGACGGCGGCGTTATGGTTCACTCAGGCAAACACCAACCAAGCCGAGGTCCGCCCGATGACCCACGAAGAACTGACGCGGATATTGCGGTTTCTGGACGCGACGAAGTCGCTCAGTCAGGATCGAACGCAACTGTCTGGCATTGATCCGCGCTGGAACATCATTTCCTACGCCATGCGACGGCATTTTGAGGGGAACCTGCTGACCGTAAGCTCCTTGGCGTCGGCTGCGGGCGTCCCTTATGGCACGGCTATGCGGCGGATCGGAGATCTGATCAACGACGGATACTTGATCAAACGGGCGCGATCCAAGACCGGAAAATCCTTCTCCGTCCATCCCAGCCGCAAACTGATAGCGGAATTCGAGTCATTCGCCATGCAGTTCAAGGCGATGGTGGGTGCCACCTTTGGTTTTACCCAAAGCGACGGCGCGATGAACGATTTCTATTTCGGCGGGTACTACATGGCATCCCGTATCCTGCCCTATCCGAACGCGATGCGATCCGGCGTCGGGTTTGATCGCAAGGTCAGCATCCTCAGCCCGTTCGATCCGACGTTCCGAACACTCAGCGAGTTTTCATCGAACCTTGATGAAATGTGCGGCACCCACATCGAAATCGTCAACCTGCCATTGGATGCGCTTCACGATGAAATCATGGCCAACGCGACCCGACCCGAGTCCCGCTATGACCTGATGGCATTCGATCTTCCCTGGATCGGGCAGCTTGCCCAGGAGGGCGTTGTGCAGCCGCTGGATGATATGATTGCGTCAGAAAACTATGGCGCGTCGGATTTCCACAGTGCGGCCTGGCGCGGGTCTGCCTGGCGCGGGTGCCAGTACGGGCTGCCGATCCAGCCAACAGTCGAAGCGCTGTTTTGCCGCGAGGATCTGTTTTCCGCCACCGGATTGCCAATCCCGCAGACCACAGACGAGGTGTTGTTTGCGGCAAGGACCTTGCACCGTTCCGCAATGAACCTGTCCGGCATTGTGATGAATTTTGGTCGCGGCACGCCAGTGGCACACAGCTTCATCCAGACCATGGCTGACTTCGGACAGCCAATCATCAATCTCAGCGCCCTGGGTGATGAGTTTGATGTTGAGGCCATCGAAGGCGAAAATTTTCGGCCCATGCTCGACAGCGAAGCCGCCCGGCAGGCGCTAGAGTACCTCAAAGAGCTTCTGCAGTTCGCCCACCCCGACAGCATGAAATGCAATTGGGACCGACGCATCCGCATTTTCAGCCAGGGCCACGCGGCCATGACCTATGGCTGGAGCATACGTGCCTCGGCGTTCGAGAAAAATGACGCGTCGCCGGCGCATGGCAACGTCGCCTTCGTGCCGCATCCGCCCGTACCGGGGCGGCGACCGGTCTCCCCGATCGGAGGGTTCTCGCTCGGTATACCTGCTGGCCTGACGGAACGTCGTGCCAACGCGGCGTGGAAGGTCATGGAGTATCTGACCCGACCGGAAATGATGAAGTGGTATGTTCAGAACGGCAATCTGACCAGCCCGCGCTATTCGACCAGTGCCGACCCCGAGGTTCAAGCCGCCAGCAAACTGATTGCGGAAATCGACGGGATGGAGCGGCGCGGTGAGGTTCAGATCTGGCCGCGCCCGCCGATACCCGAATTCAGCGAGATGCTGGCTATATTGGGGGACGAAGTGCATGCCGTTCTTCAAGGCGAGGCTTCGATTCAGGGCGGATTGCATCGTGGCCAAGCCCGGATCGATGCGCTGATGCGTTCGCACGGTCATTATTGACGGTCGTCTGCCCAAGTAGATTCATTTTGGATATCTGACGACTCGTGCCCCGTCGCGCTGCGCGTGCAGGGTGAAACTCACCAACAGTTTGGAGTGTCGCTGGCCGTTTCCACGCGGGCAGTCGGACATGCAAAACGACAAACCGGGAGGAATACCATGAAACGCAAACTAGCCAGTCTTGCCGCCGCTGTAGCCATTGCCACCGGCACGATGGTCGGCGCTGTGTCTGCGCAGGACATCTCTATGGCGTTTATCGTCAAGGACATGAACAACCCGTACTACTGGCGCATGGGTGAAGGTGCCAAGCGGGCCGCCGAGGAACTTGGCATCGAACTTTCCTATGTGTCGGCTGAATTCAACGGCGATATCGAAGGTCAGATCGGTGTGGTCGAAACCGAACTGGTCAAGGGCCACGACGCGATCGTGCTGGTCCCGATGAACGGCACAGCGCTGATCCCGAAAGTGATGGAGGCCAATGCTGCCGGAATTCCGGTGATCACAGCGGACACGCGCGTGGACGACGGCCCGGCAAAGGTCGAGACCTTTGTGGGCTTGGACGAACGCAGCTCATTCGCAGGCATGGCCCAGTGGGTTGTTGATCAACTTGGCGGCGAAGGTCAGGTGGCCATCCTGGAAGGCTTCCGCGGAAGTTCAACGGCCGAGCTTCGCCTGAATGGCATGATGGACGTTTTCAACGCGAATCCGGGCATTGAGGTCGTTGCTTCGATCTCAGCCGACTGGGATCAGGAAAAGGGGCTGAAAGCCTCGGAAGACATCCTGCAATCCAACCCCGAAGTCGACGCCATTCTAGGGTCGAACGACCTGATGGCGCTTGGTGCAGTGCAAGCGGTCAAAGGGGCGGGCAAGCTGGATGACATCATCGTCGTTGGCGATGACGCGATCCCCTCTGCCTTGGCTGCGCTCAAATCGGGCGAGTTGAACGCGACAATCGACGGCAACACCGATCTGGTGGGCTATGAGGCCGTGATGGCCGCCTACAGGCACGTGACCGAGGGCGAAGACCTGGATGATTGGATCGTGGTCGATTCTTCGATCATGACTGCCGAAGATGTCACCGACGAATACCTTGCTGGGCGGGGCATCGAACTCGACTAACAAACGTCTCAGAACAATTGCATGGCCGGGTTCGCCCGGCCATGATTTTGGCAAGGACACGCAGATGCCCAACCCGACTCCACTGGTGGAAATGCGCCATATCTCAAAGCATTTCGGCGGCTTGCAGGCGCTGACTGATGCCGAGCTGGATTTGTATCCGGGTGAGGTTCTGGGCGTGCTCGGCCACAATGGTGCTGGCAAGTCAACTCTGATCAAAATCCTCGCCGGGGCCGAGTTTGCCAACGAAGGCGCGATTTTCGTCGACGGGCACGAGGCTCACATCAGCGACCCGAATGATGCAAGGGGCTATGGGATCGAAACGATCTATCAGGAGCTTGCGCTCTGCGGGAACCTGACCGCCCCGGCCAACCTGTACATGGGGCGCGAGATTCACACATGGGGCTTCCTGAACAAGAAAGCGATGAAGCTTGAGGCTGAAAAGGCCCTCAGCCGATTGAACATCCGCATCAAGTCGCTGGATGTCGAGGTTGAGACTATGTCCGGCGGCCAGCGCCAGGCGATCTCAATCAGCCGCGCGGTGCATTTCGACACCAAGATCCTGATCATGGACGAACCAACGGCCGCCCTTGGTATGGAAGAAAGCAGGATGGTGATGGAGCTGACCGTCGAGCTGAAAAAGCAGGGCATCGGCATCATCTGGATCAGCCACGACATTCACGAAGTCTATAATTTCACCGACCGGATCACGATCCTGCATGGTGGACAGAACGTCGTGACCGCGCCCACCCGGGAGTTTACGCAAGACGAGATCGTATCGATGATCATCTCGGGCCGCCGGGTTGACCGCGCCGATCAGCCGGAAGGCGTTTAGAGGATGGATTTTGCAAGACTGAAATCTCAGCCCCTGGTCTGGATTCTGCTGGTGGCGGTCCTGCTGGCGGTCGTTCTGTCATTCCTGTCGCCGTTCTTTATGACGGTCGGCAATATGACAAACCTGTCCAAACAGGTGTCGATCGTTGCCATACTTGCCGCCGGTCAGGCGGTGGTCATTATTTCAGGCGGTATCGATCTGTCGGTGGGGTCGATCCTGGCCCTTTCGGCCGTTGTCATCGGCGCTCTGATCCAGGTGGATGTCGATCCTGCGCTGGCCGCTCTTGCGGGTTTGTTTACTGGTACACTGGCAGGTTTCGTTAACGGATTCGTAATCACGCGTGGCAACATCCCGCCATTTATCGCGACCCTTGGCATGCTTGGTATTGCACGCGGGTTAGCGCTGGTGATCACCAAGGGGGTTTCCTATCAGGTTCTGGTCCCCTTCTTCCTTTACATCGGCAACGCCAAATTCCTCGGGCTGCCGATCCCGCTTTACGTCGTTGTGATCACCTTTCTGATCGTCGCCGTGATGATGCACATGACTGTCTTTGGTCAGCATGTTTATGCGATTGGCGGCAATGAGCGCGTTGCCCGGCTGCAAGGTATCCCGGTCAATCGGCAGAAAGTGAAGATATATATGCTCAGCGGGTTTCTGGCCGCCCTTGCTGCCGTCGTCATGACCGGACGTTTGGCCGCAACGCCGCCCAGCGTCGCGCAGGGGATTGAGCTTCAGGCTATCGCAGCCGTGATCATCGGCGGCGTCAGTTTTGTCGGTGGACGCGGCATCGTCGTGACCGCCCTGATCGGCGCGCTGATCATGGCAATGATCACCAACGGACTGAACATTCTGGGGATATCCTCGTTCTACCAACAGGTGTTAATCGGCATCGTGATCATCGTGGCGGTTTGGCTCGACAACCTGAAATCGAGGGCAGGGTGAGGTGTATGCAGTCTTTGGATGATCGCCCGCACGTTGGGATCGGGCTGGTCGGCTCGGGCTTCATGGGGCGGTGTCAGGCCAACGCCTTCGCTTCGGTAGCCGGGCTATTCGATGTGCCGGTGGTGCCGGTAAAATCGGTCATTGCCGACGCGACACCGCAATTGGCCATGAAAGCCGCACGTGATCTAGGCTTTGAGCGCTTCACGGAGGATTGGCACGATCTGGTCGAAGATGACAGCATCGGCATTGTTGCCATCACCGCCCCGAATGTTCTGCACGAACCGATTGCCCTGGCTGCCATCGCCGCCGGAAAGACGGTGTACTGCGAGAAGCCGCTGTCGACGACAGCAGACTCGGCGCGCGTGATGGCTGAAGCGGCAGAAGCCGCGGGGGTCGTGACTTCGGTCGCCTTCGGCTTCATTCACAACCCGCTGATCCGCTTTGCGCGCCATCTGATCCGCGACGGTGAGATCGGAGAGGTTACCGGGTTTCGCGGGCGGCACGCAGAAAACTACATGGCCAGCCCTGACGCCCCGCATTCTTTCAGAACCGATCCCGCCGGTGGCGGGGCACTTGCAGATATTGGCAGTCACATCCTGTGCCTGGCCCGGTTTCTCGTCGGCCCGGTATCCGAGGTCATGGGCGAACAACGCACGATTTTCCCGACCCGCCCGATCGCCGCGGGGTCAGCCGACCGAGCGCCTGTAGACGTTGACGACATGACCAGCGCCCTGCTGCGCTTCGACACGGGCGCGACTGGCAGTATCGAGGCGAATTGGGCTGCAACCGGACGCACCCTGGATTTGTCTTTCGAAATTACCGGCACTCATGGTGCAATTCACTTCAGCCAGGAACGCATGAATGAGCTGCACCTTTATCGCGCGGCCGGCCCGGCATCGGGCTTCACCAAGATTGAATCTGGGCCAGAGCACCCACCCTACGGGCAGTTCTGTCCGGCCCCAGGCCACCAACTGGGCTTCAACGATCTGAAAGTGATCGAAGTTGCGGAGCTGCTGACAGCGCACTCGGGCGGCCCCAGTCGCGCGCCCGACTTTCGCGAGGCCCTGAACGTTCAACTGACGGTCGACGCAATATCAGTTTCGTCGCGAAACAAGTCCTGGGTGGCTGTGGGGAATTGAGCGTCAGGAGACGATGCTGACATGTGCGGATTCTAGGCTGCCACCGAAACCAGTTGCGTCGAAGCGTATGATCACCGCTGCATCCGGGCGACTGACTCCGAGATCTTCGATTCCCGAAATGTGGTAGTTGGGGTTCTTCGCTGGCGCTATTGCGCCTCTGAACTATTCTTCGCACTGTCAGTGCCGCACTGCGGCGCCGCGGCCCCTGACCGATGTCCTGTTTAATTCGCCATCACCGCGCAGTATGTCGGCTTTCTGCGGTTCGTTGCCATTTGTGCAATGTGCAGCGTGAAACAGATCGGGCTCAATCTCACCCGTGGCCGGGCGTCGGCCAAGATCCGGTCTTGGGCGGCGAACGGCAGGCGCCGTCCGCCGCGTTGGTTCAGATGTCGATTCGCTCGGCAATACTCAGCGCGTCTTCAAGCTCGACGCCCAGGTATCGCACCGTACTGTCGACCTTGGTGTGACCCAACAAGAGCTGGAAGGCGCGGAGATTGCGGGTCTTTCGATAGATCTCCGATGCTTTGGTCCGGCGCAATGAATGTTTGCCGTAGCCGCTCGGTTCGAGGCCGATGGCTGACACCCAGTCTCGGACAAACCTAGTGTACTGCCGGGTCGAGATGTGCGGTGACGCGTGGAAACGGCTAGGGAACAAGTGCCGGCATCCCAGCATCTCGGGTTTGGACCGTCCCTCCTTGAGCAATGTCGGTTATAGGTGCATCGCCGCAATTCGGGTAAGGCGCAGCATCTGGGAGGTAGGGCTCGCACTTCGGTTTCGCCGCTGCGAAGTCGTAGGTCTGTACTAAATCGGCGAACGGCGAGTGCCGTCCGCCAACATGGGTCAGATGTCGATCCGCTCAGCGATGCTCAAGGCATCTTCCAGTTCAACACCAAGGTAACGGACTGTGCTATCGACCTTCGTATGGCCAAGCAAAAGCTGCACAGCCCGAAGGTTGCCGGTTTTGCGGTAGATTTCCGCAGCCTTGGTCCGGCGGAGTGAATGAGTGCCATAGGCGCTCGGTTCCAACCCAATCGATGTCACCCAATCACGGACGAGCCGACCGTATTGCCGAGTTGAGATGTGTGGTCGATCGTGGAAACGGCTTGGAAACATGAACTGACAAGCAAACATCTCAGGCGATCTAATCCATACCAAGACTGAATCGCGCGTGTTTTCAGTCAGTTCGAACTGCACCGGCTTTTTGGTTTTGCTTTGGATCACCGAAACCCGTTCGCGAACGCGATCTCCCTTCACTAGGTCCATGACGGTGAGTTTGACCAGATCACAACCACGAAGTTTGCTATCAATTGCAACGTTGAACAGCGCAAGGTCGCGGGGATAGCTGGCAAGTTCAAGGCGCGCGCGGATTGCCCAGACCTGTTTGGGAAGCAGCGGCCGTTTCTGCCCGATGATCCGCCCTTTGTTCCAGGCTTTGCGTTTAGGAGTGACTGCAGGAAGTTGGACTCTTGGCATTATATGCCCTCCGATCCTCCCTCCAAACCCAGACGTCAGCACCGCGCTGACGCCAAAAGCATAGCATCGGATTGAATGACCGGTTTCAGACGGCGGTTTCAACGGGTGAGCGCAACACTTTAATCTTTTTTGAAAGATGGAGTGTGACAGATGAAGTATCGGACCCGGACGTTTTACACGGACAAACAGAAATCCGAGATGTGGGATCGGTGGCATCGCGGAGAGTCTATGAGATCGATTGGACGGCATTTCAATCGTGCGTCGTCTTCGATTTTCCCGCATTTGGCTCAGTTCGGCGGAATCCGACCCGCTGCCCGTAAGAGGTCGCGATTTGCTTTAGCCCTGACAGAGCGGGAGGAGATATCTCGCGGTTTGGTCGCCCAGCAATCCTTCCGCTCCATTGCGCGAACCTTAAACCGGTCGCCTTCTACAATCAGCCGAGAGGTTCGCAGGAATGGTGGGCGTCATGCCTATCGCGCAGCGCGCTCGGACCAGCGGGCCTGGGACTGCGCATCGCGGCCCAAGTCATGTAAGCTCTCGTTCAACGAACCATTGTGCCAACTGATTGCACGCAAGCTCCGTCGGAAATGGTCGCCGCAGCAGATCGCGGGTTGGCTTAAACGCAAGCACCCGGATGAGGAGCAGCACCGCGTGTCCCACGAAACAATCTACCGCAGCCTTTATGTGCAGACCCGTGGGGTTTTGAAGAAAGAATTGCAGGCGTGTTTACGCAGCCCGCGCGCCATTCGACGGTCACGGTATGCGACCCAGAAGGGGTTGAAGCTGCGCAAGATCAAGGATGCTATCTCGATCAGTGAACGCCCTCCTGAGGTCGAGGATCGCGCTGTCCCGGGGCACTGGGAAGGTGATTTGATCGTCGGTTCGAACAACAGCTACATCGCCACGCTGGTGGAGCGTCATTCTCGATTTGTGATGCTGGCCAAAGTCGAGAACAAGGATACCCAAAGTGTTATCACGGCCCTGATCAAGCAGGCCCGCAAGCTGCCCAAAGAGCTATATCGATCACTGACGTGGGACCGTGGTTCTGAGATGGCGGGCCATGCGAAGTTCACAATGGCGACCAATATCGACGTCTTCTTTTGTGATCCGCAGTCACCATGGCAACGCGGGAGCAACGAAAACACCAACCAACTTCTTAGACAATACTTCCCGAAAGGCATTGATATATCGGGTTTTAGTCAAGCCAAACTCAGCGCTGTCGCTCGCCAGCTCAACGAGCGACCTCGAAAGACCTTGCAATACCAAACGCCAGCAGAGAAATTTGAAGCCTGTGTTGCAGCGATCAGTTGAAACCACA
>Ga0070726_10004551_pt1 | contig 10996 bp, 6 predicted proteins | sample tdAd471_FD_67275 | JGI IMG/M metagenome (GOLD analysis project Ga0070726, IMG submission 67275) | Marine sediment microbial communities from the Atlantic coast under amendment with organic carbon and nitrate - tdAd47.1 | ecosystem: Environmental > Aquatic > Marine > Coastal > Sediment | place...
CCAAGCTTAACGGCGTCATCCGAAAGGTCTTGGCCCGTGTCTAATTGTCCCATGAAACCACGCACCATGGCGCCGATATTTCGAGCGCACATGCCCGGATCGTGACCGCCAAATTCGATATAGTGATGCCTATGTTCATGGACGTCGTAAAGACGTATGCCGGCGTCCGCATGGTCCATGGTTGCCTGCAGATCTTCCTTCGACCAGGTGCTGGTCCAAGCTGAATGATGTCCTTGCAGAAGAAAACCGCGATCGTTTTGTCGTTGGCCAATGGCCAATAGCTGTTTGGCCGTTTCCACCGCAGCAACTGGATCGTTGCCGGAAAAATGCTCAAGATACCAACGCCCCCAGGTCACCTTGAAAGTTCGCTGGTCGTCCTTGACGATCTCGCAAAGCTCACTGGCCCGCAGGTTTATTTCCATTTTCCTTGGATCGTTTGCATTGTAAGCGAAAGTAGCAGCTGCACTAAGTGCGATATGGCAATCTAAGTTGAACTCGGCATAGTCTTCCGGATTGCTCAAACTTTCGATTAACTGAATGGCCTGTTGGTAATGAACAAGGCCCGCACCATCTGCCCCCAGCCTTACCGATTGTTTGCCGGCGTCGAACCAATGATGCGCGGCCGTTAACGCCTCTCCGGCGGCCTCAAAATGCTGGGCCAAAACCTGCGGCACTTGTTCCGCACGGTCAGGGAAATGCGCAATGACCGTTTCCGCAATTCGGCGGTGTAGTTCCTGCCGCCGCCGCCGCAACAGGCTTTCATACGCCGCATCCTGAATGAGGGCGTGTTTAAATGTGTATACAGCATCGGTTGCCTGGCCGCGGCGCGAGATTAAACCGGAAGCCTCCAAGGTCAGAAGATCGCCAGCCAGTCGACTTTGCGGAATAGTTTTGCTTGCTTGCAAAAGATCGAAAGAGAAATCCCGCCCAATAACCGCACCCACCTGAGCGGTTTCCCGCGTGTCGCCTGTTCGATCCAATCTTGCCGCCAGAATATCCTGTAAAGTGGCTGGTATATTGGTCGCTTCTTCACCTTCTTGCTGTGCTTCCAATAAGTTGCGCGTCAGTTCTTCCGCAAACAACGGGATACCATCTGCACGACTAACAATTTCCTGCAAGATAGAACGGTCAAGCTGTTCACCGGCAAGACCCGCAGCCAAACTTGCCGTTTGTTCGGCGTCCAGGCGGTTTAGCGACAAATTGGCAACATTCGCCTCACCCAACCACGGCGCATCAAACTCGGGCCGACAGGTTAGCATGGCTAACACTGGAAGCTCTGCCGATCCTGCCAATGCGTACTCTAGAAATTCCAAGCTTGACGGGTCAATCCAATGCAAATCCTCGAAAATCAGTAGAATCGGCTGCGTCTGGCTTAATGAAGACAATTGCCCAAGCAGTGCGTCAAAAAGAACCTGCTTGAAAGACTGCGGGTTCGGCGCTTGGGTTTCATATTCCCCTTCGAGCTCGATCGACATCATCATCGCCACAGCGGCAACATGTTTCGTGACGTCGTCACCGCTATTCGGAAACAATTGCGCTATCTTGGCAAGTGAAGAAGCCGGGAATTCGCCGGGGTGTAAATTCGCAGCCTGCGTCAAATGCCGAATGAACGGATAATATGCGCTCTTTTCGTGAAAAGGCGAACATTGGTAACGCGCACGCAAAACGCCATCCTCGCCAAAGCTAGTTTCCGCTGCCTCTAATAAGCGCGATTTACCGATCCCGGCCTCACCAGAAATTAAAGCAATTTGCCCACGACCGCTCTTCGCCATTGACCAACGCCGGGTGATTGCTGCCAGTTCGTCTTCGCGGCCAACAAAACGGGTCAACTTCAAATCGGTTCGGCTTTCTTTTGCGGCTTCGAACCGGCTAATGTTGTCGCGTTCACTAATGAGGCGCCAAACTGGAACTGGCTCCGCGAAACCCTTTAGCGGCTGAGCGCCCAGATCTTCAAAATCGAAGCGGCCACGGCACAGATGATGACTGGTGTCTGCGAACAAGACTTGATCAGGGGCTGCCAATGCTTGTAGACGCGCAGCTAAATTGGGTGTTTCGCCTACTACCGCTTCTTCCTGAGACCCTGCAACACCAATAATATCGCCCACCACGACAAGGCCACTAGCAACGCCTATACGTATGGCAAGCGGTTCGTTGCTGGATATCCGTTTCACCGCATTCAGAATGTCCAAGCTTGCTTGCGCCGCCCGCTCGGCGTCGTCTTCGTGGGCCGCTGGAAAACCAAAATAAGTCAACACACCGTCGCCCATATATTTCGCGATATGGCCATCATATCGAGTGACGATTCCGGCCACCGCGTCTTGGTAAGCACGGATCAAATCTCGATAATCTTCTGGATCCATTAGACGCGACAGTTCGGTTGATCCAACCAAATCGCAGAACATGACGGTAAGGTGGCGTCGCTCGGCCTCTGAAATTCGGTGATCATCCTGATTTTGTTGGTTGGCGGGAAAAGTTGGTTTCGACGTTGCCGATTGTAACTTGGCAGCGGCTGAAAGAACCTGCCGCCTGGCGCCAAGGGCTAGGCCAATCTCTTTTAGGTCTTCGTCTGTAATATACGGTAACGCGGCAAGCGTGATCTCGTTGTCGGTAAAAACATCAAAGTAACGTTCCAACCCGAGTGCGGAAAGCCAATCTTTGATATCGTGCATACAAATCCCCCTAGTGTGGAAATATGACAGTTAACAACTATCATCGCAAGTTGGGCACATGGCGAATAGGGGGCAGATAATCTAACAGGTGGTTTCCGCAGGGCCTCGCACTACTTATCCAGAGCGGTTAGCAGAATGCTGAGGGTCATACGTAGGCGATTTGGCGGACCGAGAACGACGACCGCATCGCCCTTGATAGGAGGCGTAATCGAACTTACCGATTGACGGCTGCTAGGGACCAAGGCGAGACATCATTGATATGGCGATAAGCAATCCCAGTTTTGTGATAGTGTTTCGGTTGATCAACGAAGTGAAGTTTAAAAGCGGATAGAATAAAATGGCACAGAATGACGATACCGACGTCAAGCATGGCTTCAATTCTTTGAAAGATGGCTCCACAAATCCGAGGGCTGTTGCAGCCTATTACGATGAATGGGCCGCGACTTACGACGAGACCCTAGAAAACTGGGACTATCAGGCCCCAAACGATGCCGCTGTATCTTTGTGCGAGTATTTGAAATCTGGCGACGATATTTTGGATGTCGGCTGCGGTACGGGATTGTTAGCCAAGGCCATTTCCCGGCACTTGGATTGCCGAATTGAAGGCATCGATATTTCGGCGACCTCTCTAGAAAAGGCGGAAGAACAGGGGTTTTATAATCGCTTGCAGCGCCATGATCTACAAGCCACCCCGTTGCCAATTGCCGAAAATGCGTTTGATGCAGCCGCCTGTGTGGGGGTCATGACCTACATTGAAGATGCTGCAGATCTATTGGCTGATCTGTGTCGTGTTATTCGGCCTGGTGGTTATATCTTGTTTACACAGCGTGATGATCGCTGGATCGAGACGAAATTTGATTCTCTAATAAAAAGATTTGAAGAGCGGAAGCTTTGGACGCCACTTAAGATAAGTAAAGCTAAACCCTATTTGCCGAAAAACGACGAATTCAGCGACAGCATTCGCGTCATCCATGTGCTTTGCCAAGTTGTTTGATCCTGCTTCGGGTTTTAGCGACTGGAGTAATGTCCGAAACGGGTTAGGGCGGACACCTTAGTGATCGATTGGACACAACTGCTTTGCCTGCAACACCAGACATTTTTTACAGGAAATTGAGACTTCCATTTAGTGCCAAAATCAATCATCGCTCCATCTAGTAATTCCCGTCGAAACGGCTATGATTTTCCTTGAAGAGAGAATAGACCTTTGGAACGTCACCTTGCTGTCATACTGATCGCCGATGTGGTCGGTAAGGCAGATGGTGAATGGTAGGAGATGTTTAGATTGACTTTTCCGCACCGGTCCTTTGGACCATGATTGCGACGACAGCGACAACTGCAGAAGCGCAGCCAATCTGCGATAATAAAGGCGTGCCGCACGCAGGATGCAAGTATTCGGACTAACTTTGCGCGAAAGAAGGAATGATGAAAAGAACCATGGCTTTTGCTGTCGTCGCCATGTTCCTCATTGTTGGAACAGTCGCGACGGCAGTTGCTTCTTCGAAGTCCAATCGCATCAATACACATTATGTGCCTCCGAAAAACGCCTTACATCAGCAGATATATCTGCAACTTCAGGAGCGTCGCTCACTCGAGAAGTTAAAGGAGTTCCTCAGTCCGTTCCGACTGCCCAGGACGTTGGATATTTCCCTGGCAGGATGTGACGGCGAAGCCGATGCTTTCTACGAAGATGCGGCGATTACGATTTGCTACGAATATCTTAACGAGCTATGGGAGAACAGACCTGAAAAAACGACGCCGAGCGGTATTGCTCCAGTTGACACGGTTATAGGCCCCCTAGTCGATACAACACTGCACGAATTCGCTCATGCCTTGTTTGATATGCTCAAGTTACCGGTTCTCGGACCCGAAGAAACAGCCGCTGACATGGTGGCGGCTTACATCTATCTGCAGTTAAGAGGCGACGAGGCCCATCGCCTTATCTCAGGGACTGTATATGCCTACTCTAACGAAGCGAAAAATCGAACCGCACCGCTAAAGCTGAAGGAATTCGCAGACGTGCACGGCACACCTGAACAGCGAGCCTACAACCTTTTATGTATAGCATATGGCGCTGATGCGCAGCTGTTCGGCGACTTCGTAAGTAAAGGGTATTTGCCCGAGAGGCGCGCAGAGTTTTGTTATGAAGAATATGAGCAAATTCAAGACGCTTTTGAACAATTAATCACGCCTCATATCGACCGCGCGTTGGCGGAAAAGATTATGAACAAAAATTGGCTCCCCGACCGGAACCAACCAATATTGCGCCGCTAAGGCATTTGGCGCGATGCCTGACGGAACCGCGCGTCGCCAACAGAATTACCACTGCGGCACCAGCGATTGCTATGACCTCGAACGCAGACGTAATCACCATCGAGCGCTGATAGCTGCAGTGTGACAGGGGCGAGCAATGCGACGACGGGCATTATGGCTGCAGCGTGCTGAAATTCCTCCTTGGATCAATGTGAAATTGGTTATTTCCAAAATCATATTTCTCCGCCAAGATTAGTAAGATTGATGCAGTGGTGTGTTCCAGCGAAGCTGCAGCAGGGATGCCGCTGCTTTAGGTTTCGTCACCAGAAATCATGGTTGAACATAGGGAGTGAATCGTAATGCAAGATTCGGACAAGGTCGCTTTGAAAGCGGTTATGGCACCGATCGAGACGGCGCGTCCCTTGCCGAATACCTTTTATACGGATGCTACGCAATTCGCCGATGAACGGGAGCGGATATTTGCCCATCACTGGGTCTGCATTGGTTTCGCCAAAGATGTGGCGGCGCCGGGGATGGCTTGGCCGCTCACCTTCCTAAGCCAGCCTCTGGTTGTTTTGCGCGATCATGGTGGTCGCTTGCGGGTCTTTCAAAATGTTTGCCGCCATCGCGGCATGGTTCTAGTTGGCAAAGCCGGCCCACAAGGCAAAGTTCTACAATGTCCCTACCATTCCTGGTGTTATAAACTCGATGGTAGCCTCAGCGTCACTCCCCATATCGGTGGCCCCGGTAAGAACCGCGATGCTCGCATCGATCCAAACGAACTTGGATTGATCGAGGTGCGGAGCCATGTTTTTATGGATTTGATTTTTGTCAACCTGTCGGGAACTGCACCTGATTTCGATGATTGGGCCAGCCCCCTGATCGAACGGTGGCATGAATTCGTGAACCAGCCGCTGCATCACGGAGGCCCTGAAGTTTCGTTTCAGCTCGATGTCCAGTGCAATTGGAAACTGGCGGTGGAGAATTACTGCGAGGCTTATCATTTGCCCTGGGTGCATCCCGGTCTGAACAGTTTTTCGAAATTGGAGGACCATTACAATATTCGGGCGCCCGGCCATTTTTCCGGACAAGGTACCACGGTCTATCAGGCGAACTTGGGAGATGGCGTCAGAGGTTTTGCCAAATTCCAAAACCTCTCTAAGAAGTGGGCGAAGGCGGCGGAATATGTCGCGCTCTATCCAAACGTATTGTTGGGAGTCCATAACGATCATTTTTTCGCCATCCAGCTCGATCCGGTCGCGGTCGACCGCACCATAGAGCGGGTGGAAATCTATTATGCCGACGCCGCCATGGCGGAGCCCGAAAACCAGGCCCCAAGGCGCCTTCATCAAGCGCAATGGCAGGAGGTTTTTCACGAAGATATCAAGGTCGTCGAAGGCATGCAGGTCGGTCGGTCTGCCAGCCAGTTCGATGGCGGGCGGTTTTCCCCTGCAATGGACGCCGCCACCTATAACTTTCATCAATGGGTCGCCGACCAATACCGCAAGCCTTAATGGATCTATTCGTAGCGCTCGTACCACAAATAGGCCGGTGACGTCGTAAGCCACAAAATTCAGGTGCTCGTACACAATAACCGGGGCTTGGTATTGTGGACTTGTTTATTTATTTCTTTCTTTCGTTCTTTATCCATTTATTGGTGGTTACCCGCACCATCGGCGTCTTGCGGTATTGATATCGAACTTCTTTTGAGTACCTAAAGCAGCGGAATGCTGTAGTTCAGGATCAGCCGATAATCCTCGAGGTCATTGCTGCCGGTCCCTTTCTCATCGACAAAGGCGGCTCGGGCTCGCAGCCAAAAGCCATCGAAAAAGCCGCCGTTCGGGCGAAAGTCCAAGGTGAAATTGAGTTCGGTTTCATCCGGCGAAGCGGCAATACCGCTGTCGGGCGTGTCGCCGGAAGCATAATTGACAAATCCGCTCAATCCCGGCAACCCGATATGTTTGAAATCGTAGGAGGCACCGAGCAGCCAAGCGTCTTCGCCCGCGCGGTCGAAATCGCGGACAATCAACGAAATATAGCCGGGATAGCCGCCGAAGGGATTTTGTATACCGGCCTCGTCGTCGGTGTGGGAATAGGCGAACGTAAACACTGCGCCTTTGTAGCTCGCGGCAGCACGGATGCCAAAATTCTGGGTTTCGAACGATCCAATCAGTTCATCGCCGACAGTGCGTAGGTCGGTAAACTGCGCCGAAAGACGGACAGCGGTGTCGTTGCCGATGTCCCATGCGCCATTGGCCTCCGCATAGAACGTGTTGAAGACATTCCAGGAATAATGGTTGATCGCGCCGATATCGGCGTTGTTGCTGAAATTGTACCGCGCACCAATCATACTGGTGCCATCGTTGGAACCAGGCGCACCGGCAGCTTCAGACATATAGACGAAGTCGTCCGAGTCGAGCTGTTTGATTTTGGTAACATGGCCCGCAACCCAGTTGAAATTGGGATCGTCGACGTTGAAGATTTGCAGTGCTTCGAAAGTATTGGGGATCATTCGGATGTCATTTTTGTTGACGTATGGGAGATTGATCGATTGGCGGAAGAGTCGAAAATGAGTTTCATCCGGCGTTCGAAGGTCGACAAACGCTTCGCCCAATACCGTGAAGCCATCTTCGTCCTGGGAAAGTAGGCCAGAGCCGGGTTCGTCCGACGGCGCATACAGTTGTTGGGTTGTAAAAAGTGTCGCCCCTATACTTACGGTTTCACGCCATTCGCCAGAACGGTAGGCGAGCGCGCCACCAAGTGCGGCGGCCTGGCTGTCGTTTGTTTGATCTCTTTCACGGTTGAAGTAGTAAAGCCGCGGGCTCAAAACTAAACTGCTGTCACGTAAGAATGGCGGCAGATCCTCCGGTACTCGCCCGCCTGCCCGACGCACCTTCTCAACGGTTGTTTTCAAACCTCTTCCAATAATGTCTTTCAGTTTTAGAACCGAATCCTGGGTTGCTGATTCATAAGATAGGTAGTCCGCCTCAGCCGCCTCCGTTTTATCGGGGATAGCACTTACGGCAAGCAGTGCCAAAAAAACACAGAAGGAATAGCATGACCACGAAGTGTTATCGGTCGCTTGGCGGGACCGAGCGGCGCTCGAAAATTTTCGTGTGGTTGTAATCAACATCGTCAGTCTTTTCCCGAACCTTTGAAATCGGACCAGCTTAACAGGAAGAAAAACAGCGGAGAAGGGGCTGTTAAATTCGTCTATACCTCATAAATCAGGTAGTCGACTGATCCAGGGTTGCTGACAATTTCCGATACAATTTGGCGGGCGCATTTTGAAGACAATGGGCAATGGCTTGCTTTTCGAGTTTCTGAGTGTAGTGAATCCTGTTCGATGGGTCGTGCCTGCCCGAACAGTCCGAGGGCTAGGCAAAACTAAACCACTGTTACCTGAATTGCTTTCCCGGGAATTGCCTGCCAGTTTTCCCGTTAAGTACAATCCCCTCTTTCGCTTGTGCCTAGACCGGACACCTCAATCTTACGAATTTATGAACGAAGGTTTCCCGACAGCATTGTGTGCTGTCGGAAGGACATTGTGTTATCTTTCAGATATTCTCTTCGAGCCATAACCAACCACCCGACGGACCAAGCGATGATCAGCGGCCAGGAAATATTGATATTTGCGGATTATTTGGCAGTTGCGGTGTTCGCGGTGTCCGGTGCATTGGTGGCCAGCCGCAAGCAGATGGACCTCTTCGGTTTCGCCATGCTGGGTACGGTCACCGGTATTGGTGGCGGTTCGACCCGGGATGTTTTGCTGGGCCGTCTGCCGGTTTTTTGGATCGATACGCCGATCTATGTGTTGATTTGCGTTGCTACCGCCAGCATCACCTTTTTTGCTGCTCATCGCATGGGTTCGCGTTATCAGGTGATGTTATGGTTCGATGCGCTGGGATTGTCGCTGTTTTGTGTTACCGGCGCGCAAACGGCTTTGGCCGCCGGCGTGCACCCGATTGTCGCAGTGATAATGGGCATCATCACCGGCACTTTTGGCGGTATCATTCGCGATGTCCTGGGCGGCGAGATATCGTTATTATTGAAGAAAGAAATTTACGTCACAGCGGCCCTGGCAGGCGCGGCGACGTTTGTTTTGCTCGACAGCCTAGATGCGCCGTTCGTTTTATCTGCAAGCTGCGGGTTCGCCAGTTGCTTCGTGATCAGGGGCCTGGCGCTGCGATTTCGTTGGTCGTTGCCGCCATACAAGTCACGCCCCGGCCGCCCGTAGCGCGATGGTATTGGAGACCGCCTTTTGCTCGCTCTGCGCTGTCACCTTAACCGGTCGCTGCGACGCGTTGATTAAGTTTGTCCTCAAATAATCTTTCCCTTAAGAAGATCTAATCACCATTGAACGCCGACAGTTGCTCGATGACAGAATGAACTCGCGTAGTTAACTGTTCGCGGTATTTCTTGGTAAAAGTTGCCTTCGACTACATAAGCCTTCCTCAATTTTGGATGTAAACAGGTCGGATTTTGCCAACAGGTGGAATCTTGACTATACATCATACAGGTAGATTTAGGCTTTAATAGGGTCTTTGGGTGGATTGTATGGCTGACAAATTCGCGATGGAAGGGACGGACCAATCCGCATCCGGCGATTCCTCCGGGGTGAATTTTTTCGACATTTTACGAGAACACGCAGTTACCCAACCTGACCATCCGGCCATTGAGGATGGCAATCGAGTTGTCAGCTACAAAGAGCTGAATGAACTGACAGATAGAGGAGCGGGAAATCTGTGTCAATGTGGAGTGAATATCGGAGACACCGTCGGCGTAATGCTCGGGAACACTGCTGACAATCTAATTATTTCCTGTGTCATCGCTCGTGCCGGTGGCGTAATTTTCTCAATTCCACCAAACTTAACGATCGCTGAGGTGGCGGAGAAAATGCGTGACACGGGATCGTGCTTGTTGGTCACAGACTCGTTTCAGGGTTCAAACGACAGTTTTTCATGGCTATCGCCTGGTGAGATCTTCGAAGATCATCACCTTCCTTTTGATGGTCGTAGCTCTACTGGCGAAGCCGCTCTTATTTTAGTCGAGACATCCGGCACCACTGGCAAAGCAAAAAGGTTTATTCTAAGTCACACGAAAATGCTGCAGCGTTCGAACCGATTTAGGAAGATTCAAAATTGGACCAATAAGGAGCGCTATTCCAGTTTAATCCATCTTAGTTTTTTCACTAGTCGTTCATATTATGGTTTCATGCTGCATCTAGGAGCCACCGTTGTCATTCCGCAAGGCCGGTCGTACGGCGATTTTGTTACTTTCATAAATGAGAAAAATGTTAGCCAATTGAAGGTTGCGCCGATTTTCATGCGTGAATTACTCGCTTTCGCCAAAGATAAGAATCTATTGTTCCCGAACCTGAGAAAACTCTCGGTGTCCGGTGCGCCAATTACAGCGGATGAAAGAGCCGCTGTGCGCGCCTTTCTTTCACCAAACCTTTCCGAAACTTATGGCTCGAATGAAACAGGGACAGTTGTCTATTCTGATTCCGTGCTACAGAAGGCCGAGCCTAATAGCTTGGGTCGTGTAGTCGACAATGTCGAAGCACAGATTGTCGACGAATACGACAATGAATTACCGTTTGGCGAAGTTGGGCTCGTGCGTTTTAAGGCCCCGGACTTTCCGACGGAATACCTGGAAAACACGGAGGCAACAAAACACACATTTCGCGATGGCTGGGTCTATCCCGGCGATAATGCAATGCTCAATAATGAAGGGTTCCTTTTCTTCATGGGTCGAGCCGATGACGCTATTATCAACTCCGGCGTCAATGTTTATCCAATTGAGATCGAGAATATTCTGCTCAAGCATCCGGAAGTATTGGAAGCTGCGGTGTTTCCTTGGCCACATCCGCTTGCCGGCGAAGTCGCAGTTGCCTGTGTTGTCACAAGGACGTCGTCGACCGCAGGTAAACTGCAGAAATTTTGCGCCGCCAATGCGCCGCCCCATAAAGTGCCGCGATACATCATGAGCGTTCAATCGATGCCCAGGAGTCCCATGGGCAAGATAATGAAAAATAAACTGATTGAAAAAATGCGGATAGGTCTGGCGCGGGAAGG
>Ga0070726_10004552_pt1 | contig 10995 bp, 8 predicted proteins | sample tdAd471_FD_67275 | JGI IMG/M metagenome (GOLD analysis project Ga0070726, IMG submission 67275) | Marine sediment microbial communities from the Atlantic coast under amendment with organic carbon and nitrate - tdAd47.1 | ecosystem: Environmental > Aquatic > Marine > Coastal > Sediment | place...
GAGGCCTATTTGGTCGAGAACGGTCGGATCGGCCCGCCGGTAAAAGGCGCGACGCTTATCGGAAATGGACCCGATGCCATGACGCGCGTCTCAATGATTGGAAACGATATGATGCTCGACCCAGGTGTCGGCACCTGCGGTAAGGACGGACAGGGCGTTCCCGTAGGCGTCGGTCAGCCGACAATGCGGCTGGATGGCCTTACGGTCGGAGGCACAGCCGCCTGATTGGGGGCAGGGTGGGACAGATCAGACTTGTCACAACACTCCTCGTACTTGTCGCCCTCAGCGCCTGTAACGAAGAGGAACCGCAAATACAGATCGGACCAGGCCCGGCGCAAGTCACCTTCGAGCTGGCTGAGGTGCGCCATGAGTTCGTGGACGGACGCCACAAATACTATCACATGCGGCGGTATTCGGAGTCCGTGGGGACGGGGGTTACGCTGGAAGCCGGAAAAGTTTGCGTGGAACTCGGGAAGGCCTGCCTCAGCGCGCGCGTCAAATACCGAATCGACGGCGGCAAGAGTCTTGTGCAACCAAACCACCACGTCGCCACGCGGCTCGAAAGCGACACCATTACGATCGAGTACTGGGGCAAGGACGATGCCGGCAACGATGTAAGGATATCCAAGACCATGCAGGTTGCGGGCGATTCCATTCGGATCGACTAAACCTGACATATGGACGGCCACTGCACGCAATGTCCGCACCGGGAACTCGAATTAGGCCGGCGGCGTCTGTGAAGCCAGGGCGTGGAGATAGATCGCGGCTAAGCCCGTTTGCCTTCCCGACTCAGTCCACCGCGACAATTATCCGTTTTTGGAAAACGTGGCCGTTATCCGGCGAAACGCAGCTGCAGATTCGGTCGCTCACCGGTTTCCTTCGTCGCAGAAGGAATAATGCGGTCAAATCTTGATACGCGAACGATAGGCCCCATCCGGTTAGTAGGACATTTCAGCGTAAATCTTATTGATATCCCCGGCCCAACGCCCTTCGTAGGCGTTCAGGAGTTCTTGGGCCCGAGTGATGCCGCTTTCCGCGATCTCCCGCAGTTCCGAGAGAAAGATCGTCTCGTCTTCGCCAATCCCGTTCGCGCGCCCACGGGCCTTTAATCCCGCCTCGGCGATGCTTATGACTTCTCGCGCGATATCCAACACGGTACCGCTCCTGAAAGGGGTATCGAGCGCCGTCTTCGGAGTCTCCGCGCGCAGGTACTCGCGCTCCTCATTGGTCCAGTCGCGACACACGTCCCACGCCGCATCGAGCGCGGTCTGATCATAGAGCAAGCCGACCCAAAGCGCCGGCAGCGCGCAGAGGCTGCGCCACGGCCCGCCGTCCGCACCCCGCATTTCGATGAAGCGCTTGAGACGCACTTCCGGAAACGGCAATGTCAATTGGTCTTCCCAATCTCCCATCATCGGCGTGATGTGCTCGACCGGCGACAACTTCCGCGCCATAAAGTCGCGGAAAGACTTGCCGCTGACATCAATATATTTGCCGTCCCGGTAGACGAAATACATCGGAACATCGAGAACGTAATCGGCGTGCGCTTCGAAGCCGAACCCTTCGTCAAAAACAAACGGCAACATGCCGGTCCGATCCGGATCCGTATCGGTCCAGATAAAACTGCGGAAACTCTGGTAACCGCACGGCCTGCCTTCGACGAACGGCGAATTCGCAAAAAGCGCCGTCGCGATTGGCTGCAAGGCGAGACTGACCCGCATTTTTTGGATCATGTCCGCTTCGGACGCATAATCGAGATTTACCTGCACCGTGCAACTGCGGAGCATCATATCGAGGCCGTGGTTGCCCTTCTTGGGCATATACTCGCGCATAATCTTATAACGGCCTTTGGGCATCCACCCGACATCTTCGCGGCGAGACTTGGGATCGAAGCCGAGGCCCAATACTCCGGCGCCGATCTCTTCGCAGACCGTCTTCACTTCATCGAGATGGGTATGCACTTCGCCGCAGGTCTGATGGATCGTCTCCAGCATGGCTCCGGAAAGCTCGAACTGACCGCCCGGCTCCAGCGAGACCGACGCCCCGTCGGCCTTTCGCAGGGCAATGACGTTCTCACCTTCGTAAACGGGCTCCCAGCCAAAACGCGTCAGGCCGACCAGCAGCTCTCGAATGCCCGGCGAACCTTCGTATTTCAGGCGGCTGAAATCCGAGAGCTTGTAGACGAATTTTTCGTGCTCGGTGCCGATCCGCCACTTCTCAGGCGGCTTGCAGCCGCCCTCGAGATACTCAACGAGCTGCGCTTTGCCGGTGATCGGTTCTCCACCGGCCTGAGAGGGTGCGGCCATGGGATTGCGTTTCCCTTTTCATCTGGCGCCGCAAAATCACGCGTGTTCCCGATCCGGCGGACGCCTTCGCCAATCACCCAATGCCGCCTGCCAGCAAGCCACCGCGGAAAGGGCGGCGGTCTCCGCGCGCAGGATGCGGGGCCCGAGACTCACGAACGTTATAAAAGAGAGTTTAGCAAAGCCGTCAAGCTCCGTCTGAGAGAAGCCGCCTTCGGGCCCGCACAGGATCGCCCAGCGGCCGGCACCCATATCGGGAGCCGACAGCACGTCCATAAGGGGCAAGGCCTCGCCTTTCTCGGCGCAAATCAGCAGGCGCCGGTCGCCCGGAAAGCCCGCCAGGACATCGCCCAGCGAGCGCGCATCCGCAACGTCCGGCAGGCTCAAACGCTCGCATTGTTCCGCCGCTTCGATCACATTGGCGCGGTGGCGGTCAGCGTTCAGCCGGTTGACATCCGTATGCTCGGTCAATACCGGCAACAGTCTCGATACGCCAAGCTCGACTGCTTTCTGAATCAGGAAATCGAGACGCGCCCGTTTGATCGGCGCGAACAGGAGCCACAGGTCGGGCTCGACAGTCTGCTCGCGCGATCGCGCGTCGAGCGCGAGCACTCCGCCGCTGCGACTGAGTGATTCGATATGCGACATCCACTCACCGTCCCTGCCATTAAAGAGGGCAATCCGCGCACCGGGCGAGAGCCGGAGCACATTCTTCAAATAATGTGCCTGGGCGGCCGTCAATTCGATCGCCCGGCCATCCGCCAGATCGCCTTCCGTAAAAAGGCGCGCCCTCGCGCTCCCGCTCGATGTCATCGTTCCATCGCTTGTTCGCCAATCCGCTATCCTGCAAGATTATCCTATGCTTGAGACAACAAAAACAGAACGCCTCGCCGGCGCCAGCGATATTGCGGCCGAGAGCTGGATTTACCGTCTTTCACCCGCGCCCGTTCGACCCTATCTCACGCTGGCCCGTGCGGACCGGCCTATCGGCACCTGGCTCTTGCTGCTGCCGTGCTGGTGGGGTCTCGCGTTGGCAGGGGGCGGCGATGCCCGCCAATCGGGGTACTACGCCCTTCTGTTTGCGGTGGGCGCGTTCGTTATGCGGGGCGCCGGCTGCGTCTGGAACGATATACTCGACCGAAATTACGATGCGCAGGTTGCGCGAACGGCGGACCGGCCGATCGCCAGCGGCGAAGTGAGCGTCATTGCGGCCGGTATCTTCATGGCGGCACTTTGCGCCAGCGGCCTGGCCGTTCTTCTACAATTCAACGGCTTTACCATCGCCATCGCCATCGCCTCGCTCGGACTGGTCGCGCTCTATCCGCTGATGAAGCGTTTTACCTATTGGCCGCAAGCGTGGCTCGGGCTGACGTTCAATTGGGGCGCTCTTGTCGGATGGTCTGCGATCACGGGTTCGCTCGGCGCACCAGTTTTGTATCTCTACGGCGCCGGCATATTATGGACTCTCGGCTACGACACGATATACGCCCATCAAGATAAGGAAGACGACGCATTGATCGGCGTCCGTTCTACAGCACTTCTCTTCGGCGACCGAACCAAACCTTGGGTCGCCGGTTTCTATGCGGGCGCCCTCCTCATGCTGGGAATGGCCGGGCACGCTGCGGGCATGGGGGCCCTCTACTACGCCGGGCTCGGGCTCGGCGCCCTTCAGCTGGCTTGGCAGGTGTTGCAACTCGATACGAGCGATCCGCTGGACTGCCTCGCCAAGTTTAAGTCGAACCGGTCGTTCGGCCTGCTAATCGCCGCATTCCTCGTCGCGTCGCAATCGTGGTAGGCTCACCCCCCGGAAGGAGAGGCTCATGACAGACGCACCGGCAGTGGGCTATCGCCTTTCGGTTCGCGACATTCGCCTGGGAACCGGCCTGGCGCTGGCCGCCTTCATCGCGTCGCATCTTATCAATCATGCGCTCGGTCTCTGGTCGATTGAGACGATGGAATCCTACCGACAAGCCCATTCGGCCATCTGGCAGAGTGTGCCGGGCGTGCTGGTTCTCTACTGTTCCCTCGCCGTGCACTTCGTGCTGGCGCTCTACGCGCTCTATCAACGGAGCCACTTGCGCCTGAATCCGGGCGCCGCCATTCAACTGGCTTTCGGCATTCTCGTGCCGGTATTGCTCGTCCAGCATGTCGTCGGATCGCGCCTGATTCCATATCTGTTCGACTTCGACGCAACCTATTACTACACCCTCTCGTTTCTCTGGCTCGACAGATCGTTGTTCTGGCAACAGACCGCTCTGATTCTGATCGTCTGGACACATCTCTGCGTCGGCCTCCACTTCTGGCTGCGGGTCAAACCCTTCTATTCGAGATGGTCGCCGCTACTCCAAGCAATCGCCGTCGTCATCCCGCTGCTCGGATGGCTCGGTTTCATTCAGGCCGGCAAGCTTGTCGAACGCATGGCGAATACGCCGGGCTGGCTGAAAGGCACACGGATGGAGCTGCTCCAGGCTCCCCAGGAGGAACTCTCTATCGCTCTCTCAGTCGTCCCGATCGCGCTCTCGGTCTATGGCGTCATGTTGGTGGCGGTACTCGTTGCCCGATATATCCGCCGCCTCTATCGCAACCGGCGCGGCGTGATCCGGATCGAATATCCGGGCGGCCGCATCATCACCGCGCCGGTCGGTCCGACAATTCTGGAGATCAGCCAAACCGCAGGCATCCCGCATGCATCGGTCTGCGGCGGGCGTGGGCGCTGCACTACTTGCCGCGTCCAGATCGTGGCCGGCGCCGGCGAGTTGGCCATGCCGTCGGAGTTGGAAGCCAAGGCCCTGCGCCGCATCAAGGCGCCACCCGACGTACGCCTTGCCTGCCAGACCCGCCCGCGCCGCAATCTGACCGTCGCGCCCCTGTTACCTCCAACCGCGACCGCGCGCGACGGCCGTTTGCCCGGCGGACTACAGGGACAGGAACGTCAGGTCGCGATCCTGTTCGTAGATTTAAGAGGCTCGACGAAGTTGGGCGAGGAACGTCTGCCGTACGACGTGGTCTTTATTCTCAATCAGTTCTTTGCGGAAATGGCCGGCGCCCTGAAAGCGACAAACGGTCATTACGCGCAATTCAACGGCGATGGACTGATGGCGCTCTACGGGCTCGAAACAAGCTATGAAGAAGCCTGCCGGGACGCCATCGCCGGGGCGGTCGAAATGCAGCGCCGCATGGAGCGCATCAACCTTGCGTTCGAGAAAGATGTGGGGAGACGACTTCGCATCGGTGTCGGGGTTCACAGCGGCGACGCCATCGTCGGCATGATGGGCCCGCCGTCATCGCCGATCATCAGTGCCATCGGCGACAACGTAAATGTCGCCGCACGGCTCGAAGGCCTGACCAAGGAGTACGCATGTGGAATCGTCCTTTCGGCGGAGACGGCGGAACGGGGCGGTGTCGACTGCAACGCCTATCCGCGACACGAAGCCGAATTGCGCGGGCGCGACGACAAGATTGCGGTATTTACCCTGCCCGACGAGGCCGATCCTTTCGGCGCCGCAAAACCCGCCGCTTGAATTAATGACGCGGGCGCGTCACATTCCGGCGGGCACATCTGACGAGAGATAATCACCCTGGCGAACTTACGAAAAACCAATCTTTGGCGACGGTTCACCCGACTGCTCCGCTACCGCTTGGTGATCCCCCTAAAGCGCGGTCAGAAATCGCCCGAACATACGGCGCGCGGCGTGATGATCGGCGTCGGCTGGGCAATGACGCCGACCGTCGGCATCCAGATGCCCCTCGTCTTCGCCCATTGGTTTCTCTCAAGGCGGCTCTTCGGCTGGGACTTCAGCCTCATCAACGGCCTTGCCTGGACCTGGCTTTCCAATGTCTTCACCTTGCTGCCGATCTACTATCTCTTCTTTCTGACCGGGCAGGTAATGCTGGGCCGGATGGATGACCTGACCGGATACGAAGGCTTTCTGAAACTGATGGGTGGCGCCTCCGACGTCAGTCTCGGCGATTGGGAGTCGATGCGCGGCTGGTTCGAAGTCATCATCGAAGGCTGGGGCGTCAGCATGCTCGTCGGCTGCGTCCCCTGGGCGATCCTCAGCGGATGGGTCGCCTATATCTGGAGTCTCGCATTCGTGCGCAACTACCGGGCCAAGAGACTCTCCCGAAAGGCGCACGCGCGGACCGCTTCCTCCGACTGAGCACACATCGCGCCCGACCTATCGACAGTGGCGGCGCACGGGCCAATTTGCTTTTCTGCAGGAGGCACCATGGCAAGCACACTCGACGGCATTACCGTACTCGATCTCGGCACCGGGCCGGCAACCGCGTTGGCGACCATGTTTCTTTCGGATCATGGCGCGCGTGTCATTCGCGTCGTCGACCCATCTGCCGCGGGGCTGCGGACAGGCGGGTTCGTTGTCTGGGACCGCGGCAAGGAGTGTCTGAAGCTCGACCTCGGCGCGGCGGCAGCGAACCGCGATTCGGACGCTTCGGCGTCGGCCCTGTATCGTCGCCTGATCGCCGGCGCCGACGTCGTCGTCGACGATTTCTCGCCTAACTCGCCGTTACAGTCCTTGGTCGACGGCGATTGGCTCCGCGCATTGAACGGCCGGTTGATCAGCTGCTCGGTGACCGCCTACGGGAAACGGGGCCCCTTGAAAGACGAGCCGCCGATCGACGACCTCGTGCTCGCGCGCATGGGGGTTCTGGGCGGCATGCCCGGATTCCGGCCCGCCCCGGTCCATGTCGTCCATCCGCTGCCAAGCGTCGGCGGGGCGATGCTGGCCTGCCTCGGCATCGCGTCCTCGCTGCTCGCGCGGGAGACGACCGGGCGCGGCCGCGCCCTGGAGACCACGCTGATGGCGGGCGCGCTGCTCTACCACCCGAAGGTCATCGGGGAACACATTCCGCGCCACGTCTTTCAAACCCATCCGTCGGGCAGTGCACCGTTCTACAGCGTCTACCAATGCAGCGACGGGGATTGGGTGCAGCTCGGCTGCGTTCATGTCCGCTTCATGGCGATCGCGGCCGGATTGATGGGGATCGGCGAGCTGATTCAAGAACCGCGCTTCGATCAGGGCCGGGGCGGCGAGGCGGAAGAGGAATTGCGCGAGACCATCGCTCGTATCATCGCGACCCGGCCTTACGCCGAATGGGCGAAGGATTTCGAGGAAGCGGACGTACCTTTCGCGCGAGCGCAGCTTACCGAAGAAGGCATGGATGATCCTCAGATCGCCCATAACGAGATGGTGGTGACGCTCGACGATCCGGCGCTCGGTCCCGTCGCTCAGATGGGCGTGCCGATCCAGCTCAGCGCGACGCCGGGGCACGCGAAAGGTCCGCGCGTCGACTGCGACGAGGCCGCCACCGCCTTGCCGGCGGACTATCCCGAACCGCTGACCGCGGCCGTACCGGCGGCGGCATCCCGTGACCCGCTGCCGTTGACCGGAATCCGCATTCTGGAAATTACAAATCTGATAGCCGGGCCGACCGGCGGCCGACTGCTGGCCGATCTTGGAGCCGACGTCATCAAGCTGGAGCCGTTGACCGGCGACATGTCGCGCCCCATCGGGCGAACCTATTTCTACAACATCAACTTCAACAAACGCTCGCTCTCGATCGATACAAGCGCCGATGCCGGGAAGAAGATCGTGCAGAAGGTCGCGGCCACCGCCGACGCGCTGCTCGCCAACCTGCGGCCCCACGCAACCGAACGCATGGGGATCGGCCCGGCGATCAATCCGACTCTGATCGAGACGCATTTGACTGGCTATGGCTGGACCGGCCCCTATTCGAAACGCCCGGGCATCGATCCGTTGGCGCAGGCGATGATGGGATTGCAGCGCGCCCAGGGCGGGCCGAACAATCCTCCCGTCTTCCCCGCACAGTTGGCACCGACGGACTACACAAACGGCGCGATGGGGGCGCTCGGCACGATCCTGGCGCTCTATGCCCGCAAGCGCACGGGGGTCGTGCAGCGGGTCGACGGCAACTTGCTGAACAGCGCCGTGGTCCTCAGCTCCCCCTGGTTTACGCGCTACACTGGCAAGCCGGACCGTCCGCTGGCGGACCGCGAACAGTACGGGCTCGACCCCTATCATCGCCTCTACCGCCTTGCGGACGGTTGGATTTACGTGGTCGCGCGCGACGAGAGGGAACGCGCGGCGATCCGGCAAGTGGCGGGTCTGGATGCACCGGCAAGCGAGCCGACCGGCGTCCATCCGAACGAGACGCCATTCGCGGCCGAGATGGCGGCGGCGTTCGCCCCGCGCACATTGGAGAAGACCCTTGCCGCCTTCAAGCAAGCCGGCGCACCCGCCATCGAAGCGCAGCCGGGCGACAGCGAGTATTTTCTCGACGACCCGCATGCCGCCGCAAACGACATGGTGGTCACGCTTCAACATCCCAAGGCCGGGGCGCTGCGGCTGGCCCGGCAGTATATCCGCTTTGCCGGTACCGAGCTGCCGGACGGACGCCCCACGCCGTTGCTCGGCGAACATAACGAAGAAGTCCTGCGGGAAGTCGGTTATGACGACGCGGCGATTCAGGTCTTGTACGACACCGGCGTCGTGAAGACGGAAACCATCTGAACTCAAGAGCCTGGATCCCGGCGCACCGGTCGGGAAACGCCACGAGGCGCCCTAATCCACCAGCCCGCCCGGCTTCTTGGCGTAGGGATAGTCGAAGGCCACCGAATCCTCGGCGAGCTTCAGCGCGCATTCTCGGCGGAATCCGAAATCGTCGATCACCCGCAGAATGAAATCGTCATGCGGCATCTCGGGCGCCACACGTCTGTGCACGATCTCCAGTACCTCGGCGGTATTGCGGGCCGTATGAGGCCGGTCCTCGCCCGCAATTTCGATTAGCGCGATCGGCTGGTCGTCGTGTACCAAGTGGCCCTCCCGGCCGACATAGAGATGCACGCTGTCGGCGGCGACACCGTCGTCATAGACGAGTTCGATCTCACCGATCTCCGCATAGTGATAGCCGCCTTCGGTGGCGTGCATGATCTCGAGCTGTTCGTCGTCAAGCCAGGTCACGGCAAGCTCCACCGTGGTCCCCGGCGCGCGTTGAAGCATCGCCGGCACCGAACCGTAACGGGTCAGATGCGCCGCATAGACGATATCGAAATCCTGTAGACGGGCATGCTGGACCGGAACCCAGCTTTCCGTATTGCCGAGAAATTTTTGGTCGAGCCGGATCGGCGCCCGGTTCGAGCCTACCGCCAGCACCGCCGTCCGGCCTTCCTTCGCGGCGGGGTCGAACTCCAGAATGTCGCCCCCGTGCCAGACGTAGGAGCGACCCGGATAGGGATAGGGATAGCCTCTGGCTCGGGCTAATTTGGCGGCACGGTCTGTCATTTCGTTTCCTTCGAATATGAGCTTCGAGAGTATCGGCTGAGTCTTATAAGTCGAGTCTGGCCCAAACCCGCTCGCTCGCCGCGTTGAGGCGGCGGACCGCAGCCGCCACATCGAGCGTCAGGACCGCGCCGTCCTCCACGATGGTGCGCCCGTCCACGATCACCCGGTCGACATCCTCGCCGCTCGCGGTCAGCACCAGAAACTTGAAGGGATCGTAGACCGGCGCCGCCTTCGGCGTGTCGATCCGGACCAGCACGATATCCGCCTTACACCCGGCCGCCAGCCGCCCGAGATCGGGGCGCCGCAAGGCATCGGCGCCGCCCACGGTCGCCATGTTGAAAACATCCTCCGACAGCGCCGCCTCCGCCGATTCCTCGACGATCTTGCAAATCACCGCCCCCATCCGCATGTCGTTGAACAGATCGAAGGGATAGGTGTCGGTACCGAGACATTGCCGGATGCCCAGATCCTGATATTTCTGGATCGAGTTGATCACCCCGCCGCGCCGCGCCTTGACCCACGGCAGATGGCAGACGCTCGTCCCGCTGTCGCGCAGCGCCGCGACCTCGTCCGCCGTCAGGCTGCCCATGTCGCCGTCCGCGGTCATGCACTGGCCGTGCCCGATGATGAAATCGGGCCCCAGCAGCCCGGTGTCGCGCAAGTATTCGACGGTGGTCTTGCCCTGGGTCGCCAGGACACGCTGGTATTCGTTGGGCGATTGGCCGGCGTGAATCTGGACCGGAAGGCCGGTGCGGTCGGCCGCCTCGCGCGTCGCCTCCAGGAGATCCGCATCGCAGGTATCGACCTGCCCCGGCGCCAGCATGGTGCGCAGCCGGTCGTCGTAGCGGCCGTTCCAGGTCCGGCAGAACTCGACGCAGGCCTCGAAGCGCGGCCATCCCCGACGATCGTAATCGCGGTAGAACACCGAGCCGTCGCCGTCGTAGCCGTAATGCTTTGTGCGGTAGCGCGGCCCCGAATAGAAGCGCAACCCCAGATCGCCGGCGATGGCCGCCACCCGCTCGGTTAGCGCGATATCGCCGTCGCCACCGATCTCGAAATCGTAGCCGAGTTCGACCACCGTGGTCGATCCCGTGCGCGCCAGCTCCGCGAAGGCGCATTCGGCGGCGACCGCTTGGGCATCCGGATCGGTCGCGTGCCGCACTTCGGGCAATATCTTGTACAGCGAGACGAAATTCTGCGCCTGCGCGGTGTTCGCGGAACTGCCGGTGTCTTCGAGAAACCCCTTGGTGTAGGGCGTGTCGGTCACGTGCAGATGCGCGTTGATCAGCCCCGGGATGACCAAGCGCCCCGTCGCGTCGATCACCGCGTCCACCGTGCCGTCATAGGCCTCGCCGACAAACACGATCTCG
>Ga0070726_10004553_pt1 | contig 10994 bp, 9 predicted proteins | sample tdAd471_FD_67275 | JGI IMG/M metagenome (GOLD analysis project Ga0070726, IMG submission 67275) | Marine sediment microbial communities from the Atlantic coast under amendment with organic carbon and nitrate - tdAd47.1 | ecosystem: Environmental > Aquatic > Marine > Coastal > Sediment | place...
GTTGGTGACGGGCAGGGGGGAGGAACTTGCAGTTTCCGATGATGCCATTACCATCCTTGCCGGAAATCATCTGGCAGATCAATCGGAGCGCTATGCTGCCCTCCTGCGCTGCATGAGTTTTAATCGCATATTTGCCGACCTCCACGACCGTTTCGGCAGTGGCTCCAGCTTGCTGAACATAGCATCACACCTGCAGGACAGATATGGCTTCAAAAAAGCTGCAGCCCAGAAAACTGCCAGTAATTTTCGGAAGTCAGTGGCATTGCTTAATGCTGTCAGTGAAACTATCAATCAGGGTGGTGAAGCCCTTGAGTCGAAATTGGATAAGATCTTACCTGCCGTTGTAGAAAGTATCCCGGCAGCTGTAATCGAATATTCTGCTCCAATGGATGCCACACCAGCAATTAATGAAACTCCCAAGGACGAAATCGTGGCTAATGAGCAGGCTGATAACGACCAGGATTCAGAGTCGCCCTCCGTAGAAAAAGACCTTCAAAGCGATAGCGTTGCTCTAGCGGTTGATGATGACGGGAGGCTTTACAAAGACGTTTACAGCCTTGGTGACCAGGAGGTCACTCTGGTATGGCCATCCCTGAGGTCGTTGGATGACCTCGAGGATCTCAGTGATTGGCTTGCATTGATGCAGCGTAAAATAAGTCGTAAAGTGCGCGGTGGACAGCAGATTAGACTGATACGAAAAGAAACCTAATCCAATCGTTGTCCAGTAAGGCCAACCCTTGGGCTGGGGGTTGCTGAACTGAGGATTACAGATAGATGCACCATGTTCAGGTGGTGTTGCAGTACAATGGATTTAGCAGCATACTCCCACCCCTTAGTTTGTTTCATCATTTCCGCTAGTTAAATGACTCCAGCAATATCGATCAAGGACCTGACCAAAACTTATGCAAATGGTCTTGAAGCGCTAAAAGGCATTTCCCTGGAAGTTCAACCCGGTGATTTCTTCGCACTGCTAGGCCCTAACGGGGCAGGTAAAACAACAGCTATAGGCATAATTGCGACACTGGTTAACAAAACCGGTGGAAATGTTGAGGTGTTTGGAAGAAATGTTGAGACGCATGTTTACCAGACCAAACTCGATCTCGGAGTGGTCCCCCAGGAAGTTAATTTCAGCCAGTTTGAAAAAGTTAGAGACATAGTCATGACTCAGGCCGGGTTTTATGGCCTGCCACGTAAACAAGCGGCGGTGCGGGCTGAAAAGTACCTGAAGAAACTCGGCCTGTGGGACAAACGTTTTGTGCGCTCCCGGACTTTGTCCGGAGGTATGAAAAGGCGCCTCATGATTGCTCGAGCGCTGGCACATGAACCCAGATTGCTAATACTGGATGAGCCCACAGCCGGTGTGGATATCGAATTGCGGCGTTCCATGTGGGAATTTCTCACTGAACTCAATAATGAAGGGACGACTATAATTTTAACTACCCATTATCTCGAAGAGGCAGAGCAGTTGTGCCGTAATATTGCCATAATCGACGAAGGGCGGATTATTGAAAACACGTCCATGAAGGGGCTGTTAGCAGAGCTTGATTCACAGGTTTTTATTCTTGATACGATGGAAGAGCTATTTGAACTTCCAGAAGATGCCCCGGAAAATACTGCATTGAATAAAGTCGATAGTCATTGCCTGGAAGTGTCGATCCAGGGTGACAAGAATATTGGAGAGATTTTTTCATTCCTAAGTAGTAAAGGCATACAAATTAAAAGCATGCGTAACAAGACCAACCGGCTTGAACAACTGTTTATATCCAAACTACGAGACTAGTCACTTCAACCTGAAGAGTTCGCCATGTTTGCCAATCACAAATTCGTTGCTTTAGAAACCATCGTTATTAAAGAAGTCAGACGATTTTCCAGAATCTGGCTACAGACACTGGTGCCGCCTGCCATTACTATTTCCCTTTACTTCGTCATCTTCGGTAACTTAATCGGCCGGCGCGTTGGTGATATGGGCGGCTTTCAGTACATTGATTTCATTGTGCCTGGTTTGATCATGATGGCAGTAATTCAAAACTCCTATTCCAATGTCGTCTCTTCATTCTTTAGTCACAAGTTTCAACGCAGCGTTGAAGAGCTGTTGGTAGCTCCTGTCCCTAATTACATTATTTTGCTGGGATTTGTCATCGGCGGAATGGCACGAGGGCTGGCGGTTGGTGCAATCGTTACGGTTGTGGCGATGTTTTTTACAGATCTGCAGATTCAGCATATGGGACTAACCTTGACCGTGGTGCTACTAACGGCACTGGTGTTTTCTCTAGCTGGTTTTATCAACGCTTTGTATGCCAATAGTTTTGATGATATTTCCATTATCCCCACCTTTGTTCTTACCCCCCTTATCTATCTTGGTGGAGTTTTTTATTCAAGCCAGCTATTGCCGGAATTCTGGCAGTCCGTCTCGGCACTGAATCCGATTTTCTACATGGTAAACACCTTCCGATTTGGCATATTGGGTGTATCTGATGTCAATGTTACCTGGGCTTTTCTTATTCTGGTGTTATTCGCCGTTGGGTTATTTGGCAGCTGTATTATGTTATTGCGCAAGGGGACAGGATTAAGATTTTGAGCACTTATCCGCTCTTACTGAAATTCAACCATGAAAGATAATCCACTAGGAAAAAATACCGATTTTCCCACCAGTTATAACCCGGAATTGTTATATGCGATACCACGGTGGCCGTCGCGATCATTGCTTGATATTGATAAAAAAATTCCACTACATGGCTTTGATTACTGGCGTGCCTATGAGTTGTCCTGGTTGAACAGTAGAGGCAAACCCCAGGTGGGGGTTGCCGAATTCTTTATCGATGCCAAGTCAGAATATTTAATAGAATCAAAGTCTTTTAAGCTGTATTTAAACTCACTTAACAATGAGAAGTATACCTCCAGAAAAGTACTGCAAGAGTTGCTGGCTGCGGATCTCAAGCCTGTAACTGGGTCAGAAGTGGTTATCAGAATCCAAAGTCTGGATCAGGCGCCGCTGACATGCCAACAGCAGACAGGTAAATCAATCGACACCGAAGATATAGACGTGTCCAGTTACATACCTGAAAACAGCCTGCTGAATGTTTCATCTGAGCGGGTGACTGACGAAATACTATTAAGCGATTTATTTCGTTCCCGGTGCCCCATGACCGGGCAGCCTGATTGGGCGAGTGTAGTGATTAAATATTCAGGTCCACGCATTAATGAGGGAAGTCTATTGGCTTATCTGTGCTCGTTTCGCAATCACCCGGGATACCATGAAGAGTGTACTGAATTGATATTTCGAGATCTGATGGTGAATTGTCAGCCGGACAATCTGCTTGTTGGTCTCAGTTTTACCAGGCGCGGTGGCATTGATATCAATCCCTTTAGAAGTAATTATCCGATTAGCCCGGTTGACCTGCTGTTTAGGTCGGTCAGGCAGTGAGCCAACAGGTACCTGGCTTGTATTTGCCCAGACACTGGGCTACAGTTACGCGCCCTGAGGGCGGAGTCCCTGTGCTGTGGCATGCAACAGGTGGCGTACCAAGAATTTCACGGTGAGGTGTCCGAGCGGTCGAAGGAGCACGCCTGGAAAGTGTGTATACGGAAACGTATCGAGGGTTCGAATCCCTCCCTCACCGCCAAATACTCAATTGTCTATCCAATGTCTCCGGCATAAATTGACGCATCTATGCCAGAGGTACACTTTTCTTTATCCACAGCCACGCTATTTAATTGCCCAGTCTATAGAATCTGGCACTATTCGGTTGATAGTAGGCTGGCTTCATTGAAAGTTACAATATTGCGATTTTGAGTTGTACTCGCGCAGCAGCACTAGGCATCCTGTTGACAGTAAAAAGATAAAAGGGGATGCAACCACTGCTGTGTCAGATTAACTTCTCGAAATAGCCTGTACTTCTGAATATCAAGCAATTCAGCTAATTATGAGGTGGACATGGACTTGGTCATAAAGGAGGGCGGAGGAAACTAGGGTTGAAGATCCTCTAAGTTAATGACTGAATTTGCGTCAGTTAAATCGTAGCCTGTAATTACTTAAAGCTCCCCGGATTCCAATTTGGCGACCTTCTCCTGAACCATTGCCTCAAGGTGTTGTTTGAAGTGTGTGACCCGCTCGCGAATCGCTTGATCGCCGGTACCCAATATCTGCGCGGCCAGGATACCGGCATTGCGCGCGCCATCGATAGCCACGGTAGCAACCGGCACTCCTGGCGGCATCTGCACGATAGATAGCAAAGAGTCTTCGCCACCTAGGCTTGAAGATTTCACTGGAACACCGATGACTGGTAATGCGCAAAGTGAGGCCACCATTCCTGGCAGGTGCGCGGCACCGCCAGCTCCAGCAATAACGACTCTGAGGCCGCGGGCCTCGGCATTTTTTGCATAGTCATAAAGACGCTTCGGAGTACGATGAGCCGAGACAATAGTCATCTCGAAACCGATTTTCAGCTCTTCCAGAATATCAGCAGCGGCCTGCATCACTGGCAGGTCCGAGTCGCTGCCCATAATGATGCCAATCTTGATTTCACTCATAGCGTTTCCTCACCTTCGATTCGCAGTAACTCACTCACTTTTCGGGCCTTTTCAATGGCTCGCTCCAAGTCCCAGTCGAGGATGGTCACATGTCCCATTTTGCGATAGGGTCGGGTCTCGGCCTTGCCATAAAGGTGCACGGAGACGCCAGAAATAGCAAGGGCCTGGCTGAGTCCCACGACCCGCGGACTCCCTCCGAACCCTGGCTCGCCCAGTAAGTTCAGCATCACCGCAGGGCATAGTAGCTCGGTGGAGCCGAGAGGCAGGCCGATTATGGCGCGCAAGTGTTGTTCGAATTGATTCGTGACACATGCTTCAATTGTATAGTGTCCGGAATTATGGGTTCTTGGAGCCACCTCATTGACCAGTAACTGTCCGTCTCGAGTCAAGAAAAGTTCTACGCCGAAGATGCCAGTCCCGTCCAGGGCTTCTACCGTATTCATTGCCAGTTGTTGCGCGGCCTGCGCCAAATCATCGTCAATTCTTGCCGGTGCCAGTAATTGATCCAATATATTCTGTTCTGCCTTGAACACCATCTCAACCACTGAGTAACAGCGCATTTCGCCGTCTGAAGCCCGCGCCACCATAACAGCCAATTCCTTTTCAGTATCGATGTAACGTTCAAGCAGGCTCGGAGTCTTGAGGTGGCGCCCAAACTCCTCGGAAGATTTCAGCACCGCCACACCTCTGCCATCATAACCACCACGTCGTGCTTTCTGCACCAGAGGATAGCCGAAATCCTGGAATGCTTCCTCACCAGGATGGTCCATGGAGATAAATTCGGCAGTTGGGATTCCTGCTTCGGCAAAGCGCTGTTTCTGTTTGAGTTTGTCCTGGATCAGGGCCAGCAGGGTCGGATCAGGAAGAATCACATGTCCTTCTTTGGCCAGCTCCGTTAGCATCTCTGTACTGATGGACTCTATGTCATAGGTAGTGACTTCACAGGTTTCTACCAGTTCACGGATCCGAATTGAGTTCTCGAAACTACTGACGATTTCGTGGCCAGCCAGTTGTCCGGCCGGAGAGTCAGCTTGCGGGTCAAGAACTGTAACTGCGCAACCCAATTTGTGGGCGGCCATAACCATCAGTCGACCAAGCTGGCCACCTCCGATGATACCGATGCGTTTTACGGGGTAGGGGAGACTGTCCTGCACTAATTCTGACATCCGGGATATAAACGCGAATTCTAACCGGATTGCTTGTAAACGGAAAGCACCAGTCGGAAGCTTCCAGTTATCGAGCTCAGTTAGTTACAGTTAAACACTCAATCCGGAAGACAAGCGATGGGCATGACATATAAACAGCAGGGAAATACATTTATTTATCAATCCCAAATCGCATTGAAATTCCACTAGATTATGTTCTTGCAAACATCAAACAGGCACCAACTTATACCCAATTGGTCCAGTTTCTGTAAAACATGCCAAATACTTTTAGTATTGACTTTATAGCCGGATGGCGTAAGGTCAAAATCGATCTCGATCATGTAGCTGGCAGGCAGATATCAACTCTGTAGAAGTATCGGCTTCAGTAAATATAAGTAAGGAGAGTGACTTGAAGATTATAAATTCGTTTACGTGTTTTGTGTTGTTAACTGCTTTGGTTGGTGGGCTTCCCGTTGGTTATGCTGCTGAGGATACCAGTTGGTCAATTGACAGCCGTATTTTACCTGCTCCTGTCGCTGCCAGCGATGAATTAAGAAACGCCATCAGTAACATGTCAACGCCTGACCTTGTGCAGGCAAGTAATGAGGTGAGTAGAGAGGGCTTAATCGCAATGATAGGTGCTCGCAATAGTGGCCAGCCCATTGATCTTGATGCCTTGGGGCGCGCGACTGGAGTCAGTATAGCTGCAGACACGATAAATGGAGTAACTGTCTATCGGGTTATGCCTGAGCGTCTAGCCCCCGAACATGCCAATCACATGTTCCTTCACGTGCATGGCGGTGGCTATGTGTTCGGTGGTGGTGATGCGAGCGTCGGAGAAGCTGTGCAGATAGCCGCAGCTGCAGGAATTCCTGCCATATCCGTTGATTATCGTATGCCACCGGAAAGTCCTTTTCCAGCTGCGTTGGACGATACCATCGTAGTTTACCGGGCAATGTTAGAGTCGCGGCAAGCCGGTGAGATAGCTATTGGCGGGACATCAGCCGGAGCTGGATTGGCCCTGGCGGCGGTGCATCAAATGAAGGAACTTGGATTGCCCGTGCCGGGAGCCTTGTTCGCCGGAACACCGTGGGCAGATCTGACCAAAACCGGGGATACTTTATACAGCAATGAGGGTATCGACCGGGTGCTGGTCAGCTATGACGGCTGGTTGAAATCAGCAGCGTATATGTATGCGGATGGGCGAGACCTGACGGACCCGTTAATTTCGCCAATGTATGGTAATTTTGACAGCTTCCCTCCAACAATTCTGGTATCAGGAACTCGGGATATGCTTTTGAGCGATACCGCACGAGTGCAGCGCAAGCTAAGAGATGCCGGCGTGATAGCCGATCTTCACGTGTTTGAGGGATTATCTCATGCCGGCTACCTGATGCTGCCTCAAGCCCAGGAGTCAATTAGCACATTCGGGGAGTTAAGTCTGTTTTTGAAAGAATATCTGGATTGATCGTTTAAAATCTAGAGGCAGAATTTTTAAAGCATCGCTGAATTCGTAACAGAATTCGCTATTTCTAACTGCTTTTCTTGAGGTTGAAAACCGGTACGATATTTTGTTGTACTGTGGTTCGAGCTAATAATATATTGTTACATTAATATTGTTATAGGGTATTTTACAGCTGTTACTAATAGATAGCGGGCATGAAAACCTTGGGTAGGTATTGTAATATCTTGATTGATGCAACAAGAGCAAAGTAGAGAATTAATCCAGTGAGTAATAAACCGTCTCGCGCAACGTCGCTGGATGAATTGCAGAATAAAATTGGCAATTTGTTTAGCGTGTTAATGGCACAGTCAAAACCATTTTTTCCACGCAGCACTGATGTCATCATATCTCCGTTTGGAAAATGCGGCACTACCTGGTTGCAGCAGCTATTCCATACTTTACGCACACGGGGCGATTCAGATTTTGACGATATCTCTCGAGTGGTTCCGTGGATCGAGACCTCCCCAGGCCTGGGGCTAGATCTGGACGCTCCGCAAAAAGCGGAGCCCCGTGGGTTTAAGAGTCATCATACCTGGTACGATGTACCCAAAGGGGGACGCTATATTGTCAGTTTTCGAGACCCAGGGGATGCGGCCTTATCATTGTATAAGTTCTTCGAGGGATGGTGGTTTGAACCCGGCAGTATCGAACTCGATGAATTCGTCTGTGACTATTATTTGGGGCGGCCCTTAGGATCAAGTTATTGGGAGCACCTTATTTCCTGGTGGCAGCAGCGAGATAATGAGGCGATATTGTTATTATCTTTTGAAGCCATGAAGCAGGATCCAACAGCTCTGGTGAAAAAAATCGCGGATTTCTGCGACATTGATCTCGATGATGATCTACTCGCTCATACACTGGAAAAAACCTCGCTACCGTTCATGCTGAGGCATAAGAATCAATTTGATGACCTGCTGATGCGGGAAAAAAGTGAATTAGAAGCAAACCTGCCAGCGGGTAGTGATTCTGCTAAGGTGCGTGAAGGCAAGGTGGGCAATTATAAGAAAGCACTCAGTAGCCGAGCACTTGCTGCACTGGATGACAAATGGCAGGAAACTATTGCTGATCGCTTAAGCTTTGTAAACTATAGTGAATTCAGAGCTGCAGTTGAACGAATTTAGACCACGGAAATTCATTTGTCTTATATTTGTTATTCCGGCCTGTGTTCAACATTTTACTGTGGCAAGCACAGTTATTCAGAAATATAAATAACATGCTGACCTTAAGCAAACACGAGATAATTATGGTCCATGCAGGATGTGCCAGATAAAGAAATATTCGTATCCTGGTATTGGATTTTGACAGGAATCAGCGAAAACATTAGCTGAGGAGGAGCAATTTCATGAAGTCGAATTGTACTCGATACAGGGGGCTGCTGTTCTTTGCACTATTATTAACTTCTGCCTTTTCATACTCTGCTTGCCGGGAAACTGGTGTGCAACTCCAGGTTTTAGGTTCCGGCGGCCCAGGGCACGCCAGCGGTCGTGCTTCGTCAGCTTATGTTATCTGGTTGAACGGACAGAGCCGCGTATTATTGGATGCGGGTAGTGGCACTAAAAATCTCTTTCATCAGTCCGGTGCGACTATTGATGCTATTGACTTGATAGCTCTATCTCATCTGCACCCGGATCATGCATCGGAATTACCAGCTATTCTTTGGCCTAGTGGTGGAAATTTTACTCTTGCCGGGCCAATTGGTGGGGGAGTTTTCCCGTCGATTACCGGTTTTGCAGACAAGATGTTTGGTTCCGGAGGGGCATTCCAGATACTGAGTGAGCGTATAAATTACAACGTCATTCAGATCGATACCGTAAACCCGGCACCGATAGCTGTGTGGGAGAATGGCTCTATTGCGGTGACTGCGGCTGCAGTACCCCACGGGGATGTGCCAACGTTAGGCTATAGAGTCGACGTGGCGGGCATTAGCATTGGCTTTACCAGTGATCAGAATGGCTCTGATCCAGCTTTCATTGATTTTATTCGAGCAGTGGATTTTCTGGTGATTCACCTGGCAGGTAATGAGGATTCAACCGGTGCGATTGCATTTCTGCATGCCAAGCCCAGTGTCTGGGGGCAGATGGCCACTGCGGCAGAAGCTGACCATGTTGTAGTCAGCCATATCTCTACCTCAGATGACAATATACTGCAGCAAAACCTGGCAATATTGCGTGCTAACTATGATGGCCCCGTGACTGTAGCGGAAGACCTTATGTGCATAGAACTTGACTAACAATGTTGGGGCTTGAACTCTTTCATATATATTTGGAATTAACGGATTGCAGAGTTCATTTGCTGAAATGTTAGCGGGCTAAACCTTTTTGGCTGATTAAAGCCAGAAATTCTTTTCAATCGGCGCCGGGAAATAAGTTGGTTGTAACGATTGGATCAATATTCTGAATCTATCCTGGCGGTAATTTCTTAATAACATTAACAGCTTGCGATGTTAATCCGCAGAGGTAGGAAGTTGTGACATCTACCAGGATTCTCCATATTTCCGACCTGCACTTTGGCCCACCATTTGTTCCGGCGGTTGCCGAGGCATTGTTACAAAGCATTCCGTCTCTTGAGCCCCATGTCATCGTAGTGAGTGGCGACATAACTCAGCGGGCCAAACGTGAGCAGTTTGAAGAGTGCAAAGCCTTTTTTGCTCGCCTGCCCGATGTGCCGCTGCTTGTGATACCTGGCAATCACGATGTTCCCTTGTGGCGGATACATGAGCGCTTATTCAACCCCCATGGGTTGTACCGTGAGATTATTTCACCGAATCTCAATCCAGTTTTACAGGTGGGAAATGTCGCACTTGTTGGGCTTGATTCCACGGCTCCCCGTCGGAGTATTTCCAATGGCAGGCTGGATCGGGTTCAACTTCGCCAGCTGGCCGAGTCCTTTGCCAGTATGCCAGATGACCTGGTGCGCATCGTGGTGGCGCATCACCAATTTGCCCCAGGGCACGATCGTAAGATAGATGTCGGCATGCCCGGCTCACGTCGGGCCATCGATGCTTTCGTGGAGCAGCGGGTAGAAATGATTTTGGGAGGCCATCTACATCGCGCCTACATAGGTAATTCGCTGGACTTCTTTCCCGGCCATCATCGAGATCGTGGGGTAATAATTGTGCAATGCGGTACCACGACTTCTAGTCGCGGAACTGGACGAGAACGGGATGAAAATACCTTTAACTTGATTGAAACCAATGGGCAGACAATTACTGTTATGCATTATTTGTACTATGAAGACCAGGCTGGATTTTCACCTTTAAGTCGACACATTTTCCCAAGGCCGGGAATGCGGGTGGATTTGCGTTCGTTGGACCAACAAGCATGATGACAGAGTCGATGCGAATCCGGCGCCGCAAGCGCAAAATCGCTATTTTTGTCTTATCTGGCGGTATTCTTGCTGCATTGGTGTGGATGGTTGACCAGTATTTTTCTTTAGAGCAACTGGTAAATCAGGAGATGCTGGTTCGTGATGCAATACGCCAGAATCCATGGAGTTCGTTTTTTATTGGTTTCGGGGTATATCTGGTTTTGTCGCTCGTCCCCGGTACTGGTGGCAAGGCGGTAGTTTGGGGGTGGCTATTTGGATTTTGGCAAGCGGTAATCGTCGTCACCGTGGGGCTGACGATTGCTGCAATGCTGATATTCACCACTAGTCGCTATTTATTTCAGGCCAGCATTGAAAGGCGTTACGCCAATTTTGTCAATCTCATGAACAAACACCTGGAAAAAGAAGGAGCTTTCTATCTGCTGACTCTACGTATGGCCCATGCGCCCTATTCTATTGTCAATCCAGTTAGCGGTGCTAGCCGGGTTCGA
>Ga0070726_10004557_pt1 | contig 10982 bp, 14 predicted proteins | sample tdAd471_FD_67275 | JGI IMG/M metagenome (GOLD analysis project Ga0070726, IMG submission 67275) | Marine sediment microbial communities from the Atlantic coast under amendment with organic carbon and nitrate - tdAd47.1 | ecosystem: Environmental > Aquatic > Marine > Coastal > Sediment | place...
GGGCTAAGGCCCCCTGGCTGACGAGATGGCGTCCAGTCCAAGGGTTGGGCGCCGTTTCACGCGCGCGTTTTTTTACTCGCGTCATCTAGCTGCTCCCCCTCCGTCCGAGTGACGCGGGGGCGCGCGCGTGATCCCGTTTGGGGGATTGGGTTTTCGGAGGAAAGATATGGTTTTGGTGGAACTTGGTTCGATTTCGACGGCGGTATTGCCGATTGCTGAATTCGCGAACCATTTGCATTTGGGGACGGGCTTTGCCGAGGATGGTGATGAAACTGCGATCCTTGAGGCCTATTTGCGGGCCGGCATTTCCGCGATTGAAACGCGGATTGGCAAAGCGATGATTACGCGGGAATATTCCTGGCAATTGACGCAGTGGCATCGCCCGGACCAGCAGGTCCTGCCGGTGGCACCTGTTTCGGCGATCACCGAGATCCGTTTGGTCGACGCCGCTGGCACGAGCCAGGTTGTTGATCCTGACAGCTATTATCTGGTCAAGGATTCCCAACGTCCGCGTCTGGTGAGTGCGGTCGGCGCCTTTCCGTCGATTGCATCGGCGGGCGGTGTCGAGATCGACTTTCAGGCTGGCTATGGGCCTGCCTGGTCGGACATGCCCGTGGATCTGGCACAGGCCGTGTTTCTTCTGGCGGCGCATTATTATGAGAACCGTCACGCGACGAGCGATCGTGACGGGTTGATCCCCTTTGGCGTGATGGCTCTGATTGAGACCTATCGCAAAGTCCGCATCCTGGGGGGAGGAGCATGACGGCCCGCAATCTGACCCGCAAACTGGTCCTGGAAAAACCGGTTCGCGTGGCCGACGGGGCCGGTGGATATTCTGAAACCTGGACCCCACTTGGCACAGTTTGGGCGGAATTTCGGTCGCGCAGCGGTCGCGAGCGGGGGATTGCAGGAACGGCTGTATCGGCCATGGCCTATCGCGTTTTTGTCCGTGCTGCGCCGGTCGGCGACAGCCGCCGACCCGTTCCCGGGCAGCGGTTCATCGAAGGCGCGCGCGTCTTCGCCATTGAAGCGGTTTCAGATAACGACCAGCGGGGCCGTTACCTTGAATGTTTTGTCCAAGAGGAGGTCGCAACATGAGCTATGCCATTTCTCAGGCATTGCAAACCGCCGTATTTGCGGCCTTATCGGCCGATGTCACTTTGTCCGGTCTGATCGGAAGCAACATTTATGATGCGCCACCTTCGGGCACATTGCCCGAAACCTATATCCTGTTGGGCGAAGAAGTGGTGAAGCCGAAAGGCGACATGTCCGTCGATGGGGCAGTGCACGAGATTTACGTATCGGTGTTTTCCAGCGCAGCAGGATTTTCCGCCGGTAAAGCGGTCGCCGTTTCGGTTTCGGACGTTCTTACCGACGCGGCGCTCAGCCTTGGGCGCGGCCAGTTGTCGTCGCTTCGCTTTCTGAAGGCACGGGCCCGTCGGGGTGTGCCGCCAAATGGGCGGCGTGTGGACCTCGTCTTTCGGGCCTATGTCGAAGACGTTTGATTTCATTGGGTTAATTTCGGGCCTCGCCCGTATTTTTTTGAAGAGGAAAGATCATGGTTGCCCAGAAAGGCAAAGATTTGCTCATCAAGCTCGACCTCACGGGGTCCGGGGCTTTCACCACGATTGCCGGCTTGCGGGCCACGCGTATCACATTCAACGCCGAGCCGGTCGATGTCACCACGCTTGATTCCACGGGCGGCTGGCGCGAGCTTTTGGGTGGGGCTGGCGTGCGTTCAGCTTCAATCTCGGGCTCGGGCGTGTTTCGCGACGAGACAACCGACGAACGTGCCCGTCAGATCTTTTTCGACGGCGAAGTGCCGGAATTTCAGGTGATTATTCCGGATTTCGGCGTGGTCGAAGGCGCGTTTCAGATCACGTCGATCGAATATGCTGGCAGTCATGACGGCGAGGCCAGTTATGAACTGACCATGGCTTCGGCTGGCGCCCTGACCTTCACAGCGATCTGATGGCGAACCCTTATCGAGGAGAGGTGACGCTGGTTCTGGACGGCCAGGCGAATATCCTGCGCCTGACCCTTGGGGCCCTGGCGGAGCTGGAAGAAGAGTTGGAGGAAAAGTCGATCCTGAGCCTGGTTGAACGGTTCGAGGAGGGCGATTTCACGACAAGGGAACTGCTGGCCCTTTTGGCCGCTGGCCTTCGGGGAGGCGGCTGGCAGGGTGATCTGCCGGATCTGAAATCAGCAGAAATACAGGGTGGTCCCGTGGGCGCGGTCCGCATTGCGGCCCGGCTTTTGGCGGTGTCCTTCGCGGTGGATGATGGCGGGGTTTGATTGGCCATCGATGCTGCGGGCCGGGCTTCATGGCTTGCAGTTGAAGCCGGATGAGTTTTGGGCCCTGACCCCGGTGGAGTTCCTGGTGATGCTGGGGCTGGAACAGGGCGGTGCGCAAACATTGTCACGGTCAGGATTGGCGGAGTTGTTGGATCGGTTTCCGGACCGGCCGGACGGAGAAGGGTGAATGGCAGATATTAACGATAGTTTTCAGTCGCTGGACGCTCAGGTCGATGATCTGGAGCTGGCTGTGGATGCAACGCGAAACGTGTCGGCTGTTTTTCGGGCCGAACTGGAGGCGATGCGGGTCAATCTGGCAGAGTCGAGTACATATGTGAACGGTTTGTCCCGGTCCATCGGCTGGGGTTTGCGGCGCGCGTTTGACGGGCTGGCATTTGATGGCAAGAACCTTACGCAGGTGATGCACGGTCTGGCCAAAAGCATCGCTGACGCGGCTCTGACACGGGCCCTCATGCCGGTTCAGAACCATTTTGGGCAAATGATTGCGGGCGGCGTGGAAACGCTGGTTGGCAATCTTATGCCATTTCAGAACGGTGCGGCCTTCAGCCAGGGACGGGTAACGGCCTTTGCGCGGGGCGGAGTGGTTAGTCAGGCCACAAATTTCCCAATGCGCGGGGGCATGGGGCTGATGGGCGAAGCGGGACCCGAGGCGATCATGCCGCTGGCGCGTGGTGCCGATGGGCGCCTTGGGGTCCAGGCAGCGGGGACGGGGCGGCCGGTCATGGTCAATATGACGATTTCGACCCCCGATGCCGAAGGGTTTCGCCGGTCACGAAGCCAGATTGCGGCTCAGATGGGGCGCGCCATTGCCCGGGCCAGCCGGTCTAATTGAGGGGGTATATCATGAATTTCCACGAGGAACGGTTTCCCGCCAGCCTGAGCTTCGGCTCGGTTGGTGGTCCTGAGCGGCGGACCGAGATTGTCACGTTGGCCAACGGGTTCGAGGAACGCAACAGCCCCTGGGCGGATTCCCGGCGACGGTATGACGCCGGGGTCGGGATGCGGTCGCTGGACGATATTGATACGCTTGTCTCCTTTTTCGAGGCACGCCACGGCCAGCTTTTCGGCTTTCGCTGGAAAGACTGGACCGATTACAAATCCTGCCTGCCCTCGGCCACGCCAGGTCCTGAGGATCAGGTGATCGGGTCAGGTGACGGTGAAACCAAGGTGTTTCAACTGTCGAAAGGATATCGGTCTGGCGCAGTTGAATACCGCCGCGCGATCAAAAAGGCCGTTGCCGGTACGGTGTCGGTCGCTGTTGCCGCAGATATCTTGACCGAAAACGTTCATTTCATGGTTGCCGCTGATACCGGGTTGATCACGCTCGTCGACGCGCCGGAAATTGGTGCCGAAGTGACCGCCGGCTTTGAATTCGACGTGCCGGTACGGTTCGATACGGATCGTCTGGAAATGTCCGTGCGCAATTTTGCCGCCGGTGATATTCCAACCGTTCCCGTGGTCGAGGTGCGTGTCTGATGCGCCAGATTGACGTGGGGATGGCCACCCATCTGGCCAGCGGTGCGACGAAAGTCGCCAGATGTTGGGCATTGGAACGGCGCGATGGCGTTGTGATGGGGTTCACGGATCACGACCGGGACCTGAAATTTGACGGGATCACTTTCAAGGCATCAAGCGGGCTGGACGGGTCGGTTTTGCATTCGAGCAGTGGGCTGAGCGTTGACAATGCCCAGGCAGTCGGGGCCTTGAGCGATCTCAGCCTGACCGAGGCGGATATTCAAAGTGGCAGGCTTGACGGAGCAAAGGTGAGAGCCTGGACGGTGAACTGGTCCGATGTCGATCAACGGATTCTTCGGTTTCAAGGGACGATTGGTGAGATTCGGCGCTCTGGCGGCGTTTTTGAGGCCGAATTGCGCGGCTTGGCCGAAGCCTTGAACCAACCACGGGGCAGGGCCTTTCACCGACACTGTGCCGCCGTGTTGGGCGATGCACATTGCGGTGTGGATCTGAACGATCCGGGATATGCCATCGAATTGACGTGGCAGGGTGAGGCGGAAACAAGCCGGTTCCTTCTGGACGGGCTGGGAGGCTATGCCGAGAGCTGGTTTCGGCACGGGACCATGCGGATCCTGAGCGGCAGCGCGGCCGGGCTGTTTGGTTTGATCCAATCGGATCGCACAACCGCGACTGGCCGGGTGCTTGATCTGTGGCAGGCTTTGCCGGTCGCCGTGGCCGAAGGTGATCTGATCCGCCTTGAGGCAGGTTGCGACAAATCTTCGTCGACCTGTCGGCTGAAGTTTCACAACCTTCTGAATTTTCGAGGATTTCCGCATATGCCTGGCGAAAATTGGCTGATGTCATATCCCGTTTCCGGCGGCGTCAATGATGGCGGTTCCCTGGGATGAGTCGGGCGGATGTGGTCGAGGCCGCGCGCAAATGGATCGGTACCCCGTATGTCCATCAGGCTTCGGCCATTGGTGCTGGTACGGATTGTCTGGGGCTGTTGCGCGGTGTCTGGCGTGACGTCGTCGGCGCGGAACCAGTCAAAATTCCGAGCTATTCGCGGGATTGGTCAGAACCCGGTGGTGATGAGGCGCTCTGGCGCGCGGCCGACGTTCATTTGATGGCGAAACCTGTGGCCGAAGCAGCGCTTGGTGACGTCATTTTGTTTCGTATGCGATCGGGAACGGTTGCAAAACATCTGGGGATTGTCAGCCGCATAGGGTCTGCCCCTGGTTTCATACATGCCTATAGCCGCCACGGCGTCATTGAAAATGCTCTGTCGCGGCCTTGGCAGCGCCGGATCGTGGCGCGATTTGAGTTTCCCTCAAGGAGAGATTGATGGCCACTTTGGTTTTATCTGCGGTCGGTGCCAGTATCGACGGCGCTGTTGGCGGCTCGGTCTTCGGACTGTCTTCAGCGGTGCTGGGACGTGCGGTTGGCGCGACGATTGGACGGTATATCGACCAGCAAGTGCTGGGGTCGGGCTCGGCAGCCGTGCCGACGGGCAAGATAGACCGGTTTCGGCTAACGGGCGCGACCGAAGGCGCGACCGTGCCAAAAGTATTCGGGCGGGTTCGGGTCGGCGGGCAGGTCATCTGGGCCTCGCGCTTTCGCGAAGAGATCCATGAAAGCGGCGGCTCGGGAAAAGGTGGCAGCGGAACCCCAAAAACATCGCGCTATGGCTATTCCGTGTCCTTGGCGCTGGCGCTTGGCGAAGGCGAAGTAACCTCGCTTGGGCGGATCTGGGCGGATGGGGTTGAGGTGTCGCGCGATCAATTCCAGCTGAGGTTCTATCCTGGTGACGACACACAGCTTCCGGATCCGAAGATTGAGGCCGTAGAAGGCGCAGGCACCACGCCCGCCTTTCGCGGAACAGCCTATGTGGTGTTTGAAGATCTGGATCTCGAACCCTTTGGCAACCGGGTGCCGCAATTCAGTTTCGAGATCTATCGTCGGGCCCAGACCGGCGCAGGGTCGAGTGATCCGGCGGCGTTGATTTCGGGTGTCGCACTGATCCCGGGGTCAGGCGAATACGCTTTGGCGACCACACCTGTGCATTATTCCGATGGACCGGGTCAGAACCGGTCCGCCAATGTCAATTCCCCGAGCGGTCAGACCGATTTCACGGCGTCGATGCAGCGATTGCGCGAAGATGTTTCGGGCATCCGCGCAGCATCTCTGGTGGTCACCTGGTTTGGCGACGATCTGCGTGCCGGTCAGTGTACGGTACAGCCGAAGGTGGAGCAGGCCGAGAGTGACGGTGTCGGGATGCCGTGGACGGTGTCGGGCCGCACGCGTTCTGGCGCGGCAGTTGTCAGCGACAAGGACGGTCGCCCGATCTTTGGCGGAACCCCGGCGGATGCGTCTGTGATCGAGGCGATTGAGGAATTGAACGCCGGTGGTCAGGAGGTAATGTTTTACCCCTTCGTGATGATGGACATCCAGACGGAAAACGGATTGACCGACCCCTGGTCCGGGGCTTCGGATCAACCCGTCGTTCCCTGGCGTGGACGGATTACCACGGATATGGCGCCCGGACAGGCCGGATCCACAGACGGGACAGCGGCGGCTGAGGCTGAGGTTTCGGCGTTTTTCGGCGCGGCGCAAGTGTCGGATTTCACACAAACGGGCGACGGGGTCGCCTATGCTGGCCCAGCTGAATGGTCCTATCGGCGGTTCGTATTGCATTATGCCCATCTGTGTGCGGTTGCAGGCGGTGTCGAGAGCTTTTGTATCGGCTCGGAACTGCGTGCGCTGACGCAAATTCGCGGTGCGGGCAACAGTTTTCCGGTTGTTGATGCCCTTGTTCAACTGGCCGCGGATGTCCGTCAGATCCTTGGGCCAAATACTAAAATCAGCTATGCTGCGGATTGGTCGGAGTATTTTGGGTATCACCCGCAGGATGGCTCGGGCGACGTATACTTTCACCTGGACGCGCTGTGGGCAGACGCCAATATCGATTTCATCGGAATCGACAATTACATGCCCTTGTCGGATTGGCGCGACGAGCCGGGTCATGCGGATGAGGGCTGGCGGTCGATCTATGCGCTTGACTATCTGAAATCGAATATCGAAGGCGGTGAGGGGTATGATTGGTATTATCCATCGCCAACGGAGCGGGATTATCAGTTCCGCAGTGATTTCACCGATGGCGCATATGGCGAAGATTGGGTCTGGCGGTACAAGGATATTCGCAACTGGTGGTCTGAATTGCATCACAACCGAATTGGAGGGGTCCGCAGTGAAAACCCCACGTCCTTTTCCCCGAAGAGCAAACCGATCCGATTCACCGAGCTTGGCTGTGCGGCCATTGACAAGGCGACCAACCAGCCGAATGTTTTTCTGGATGCCAAATCCTCTGAAAGCCAATTGCCGTATTATTCAAACGGCCATCGTGATGATTTTATTCAATTTCAATATTTGCGCGCGATGCATGAGTATTGGACCGATCCCGCCAACAACCCGGTTTCCGAGGTTTACGGAGGGGCGATGCTGGACATGGCGCATGCCTATGTTTGGGCTTGGGACACCCGCCCATGGCCGGAGTTTCCTGCCAATCAGGCGGTCTGGAGCGATGGCGAGAACTATGCGCGCGGGCATTGGCTGAACGGGCGCATCGGCGCGCAAGCGCTGTCGGATATTATCGCGGAAATCTGCGGTGAAAGCGGTGTTGCTGCGCTGGCGTTCAACCAGTGCTACGGGGCGGTTCGCGGATATTTGACGGCGGATGTTGATACTGCGCGCGCCAAACTGCAGCCTTTGCTGCTGACATATGGCATTGATGCGGCCGAAGAAGATGGGGTCGTGCATTTTCGAAAGCGCGCAGGCGTCTCGGACGGGGCGGTGCCAAAGGATGCCTTGGTCTGGACTGGCGAAAACCTGAGCGAGGCCGTGGTCACGCGTCAGCCAGAGGCCGAGTTGGCCGGAGAAATCCGATTGCAGTTCATCCGCAGCGACGGGTCGTATGAGGCGGATCAGGCAGAAGCTGTTTTCCCGGATGACACGCCATTGAGTGTGGCAACGACGGAGGTGCCAATCGTTCTGTCTGGCAGCGAAGCCTCGGCAATTGCGCAGCGATGGTTGGCGGAGTCACGTGTTTCCCGCGATAGCATCAGTTTTGCATTGCCGCCTTCAATCGCCGGGATCGGTGTCGGCGATGTTCTGGACCTGCCAGCGTCGCTTGGCGGAGGGCTGGTTCGGGTTGAAAAAATCGAAGAACAGGGCGAACGTCGGGTCGATGCCGTTCGGGTGGACAGACAAGTGTACCGCCCCCTGGAAGGCGTCAATGATGAGGGTGACAGCCTTGCGGCATTTGTCCCGCCTGTTCCGGTGTTTCCGCTGTTTCTGGATTTGCCGTTGATCTCGGGTGATGAAAATCCGATTGCGCCGCATATTGCCGTGGCTGCGACCCCCTGGCCGGGATCGGCGGCGCTTTATTCGTCGCCGAGTGATGACGATTATTCGCTGAACACTTTGGTTGAGCGGAGCGCGACAATCGGGGTGACCCAAACGGCTTTGCCTGCGGCAGACACGAGTGTTTGGGACAATGGCCCCCCTGTTCGGGTGCAATTTGGATCGGGAGCGGTTCAATCGGCGGACAAGAATGCTGTCCTGAATGGGGCAAATATTGTTGCCATCGGATCCGGGCAGGATGACGACTGGGAAATATTCCAATTCGCCGATGCGACTTTGGTAGGTGAGAATACATACGACCTTTCGACGAGGCTTCGGGGGCAGGCTGGAACCGATGGGTTGATGCCAGACTTCTGGCCCGTGGGAAGTTACGTTGTCGTTTTGAATGCCGTCCCGGAACAGATCACGCTTTCGCAATCTGCGCGGGGCTTGGCGCGGCATTATCGGGTTGGGCCGGCCGGTCGTCCCTATAGCGATGCATCCTATCTTCATGAGGTCAGGGCGTTTTCCGGGGTTGGCTTGCGTCCCTATGCGCCCAGTCATATTCGGGCCGACCTGCAATCAAACGGCGATTACGCCATTCATTGGATCCGTCGAACCCGGATCGACGGCGACAGTTGGGAAGGGATTGAAGTTCCTTTGGGTGAGGTGGCCGAGCAGTATCGGCTGCGCATTCGGGACGCCGGTGGCGCTTTGGTGCGTGAAACCGATACCTTTGGTCCGGCGTTCCTTTATTCGGCTGCAACCCGGGCGAGCGACGGGATCACCGGGGCGTTCAACATTGAAGTTGCACAGATTTCAGACCGGTTTGGCGCCGGGCTTTTCAGAAAGGTTTTAGTCGATGAGTAATACGAACCAGTTGGGATTGCCGTTGCTTCAAGCGGCCCAAGCCCAAAAACATGTCACGGTCAACGAGGCTTTGGCCATGCTGGATGCGTTGGCCTGTCTGCGGGTTCAAAGCCTGGCCGCGACCACGCCTCCGGGTGTGGTCACTGACGGTGAGGCCTATGTCGTCGGCGGTGGCGCGGTCAACGCCTGGAGTGGTAAAACCGGTCAGATTGCCATTGGCGCCAACGGGGGCTGGATGTTCTCCCCCCCCTGCCGCGGGATGGCGCGCCTGGGTCGTGGACGAGGCCCGGTTTGCGGTTTTTGATGGCGTCGCCTGGCAAGACGATGCCGTGGCGATTTCGCCAAACGGTGCCGCGACACAGTTTCGGGTGATTGAATTTGATCATGTTGTTGCGGCAGGAGCGACGTCGCAAACAACCGGCGTCATTCCGGCTGGCGAACAGGTGATCGGTATTTCCGGCCAGGTTCTGAGCGGCCTTGACGCAAGCGGGGCCACATCCTGGGAATTGGGCGTTTCTGGGTCCACGAACCGCTATGGATCTTCTTTGGGGCTCAGCGCCGGGAGTTGGATCCGGGGTTTGACAAGCGCACCCTTGACCTATTGGTCGGATACGCCGTTGCTGATGACAGCGGTTGGCGGAAGTTTTTCAAGCGGCTCGGTGCGCTTTGCAATCCATACGGTTGCCCTGAAATACCCGCGCGGCAGCTGATGCGTCGGGTTTTGCATGAAGACGTGATCGGGCTTGCCCGCGCGGCGCTTGGCATGCCCGAGGCCGCGCGCCGCAGATATGTTCGCCGGACCCTGGAACGCGCAGATTTTGCCCATGGGTATTTTCGACGGACCTCGGCACCCCATCCATTGTTTGGTGACGGGTCCATCGGGGCGGTCATTCCCGGTTCCCTGCGACACCGCGAGCCGGCCCTGGACGATGTCTGCTATTGTGGATGCCTGGCCATGGTTTTTGACGAGCTGTTGTGCTGGCTCACAAGAAATCCTGACAGCGCTCAGAGTCGTTCGTGAAATGACGGGCGCAGCGTGGGAACCCCCCCGCGAAATGTTGATGATTTTGCCCGGAATTCTGACGCGCGGCGGTTTTTCTCGCTGCATCTCCTTCCTATTTGGTGTAAAAAGGTCGAAACCAATGGGGAAGAGCTATGGGTCAGACACAGCAGAATGTCGCGGGATTCGACCCGGTTTGGGATCGGATTAAAACCGAGGCGCATGAGATCGTCGAAAAGGAACCAATCCTTGGCGGCTTGGTGCATTCGGGTATTTTGCATCACAAAACATTGGAAAGATCCCTTGCATATCGCATGGCCCTGAAACTTGCCTCGGGCGAGATGACGGATCAGATCTTGCGGGAAATCGTTGATGAGGCCTATCGGAGTGATCCATCCCTGGGCCAGGCAGCGCGAGCCGATATCGTGGCGGTTTTTGAACGTGATCCTGCTTGCCATCGGTTCATACAGCCATTGCTGTTTTTCAAAGGATTTCAAGGGATTCAGTCCTATCGCGTGGCCCATTGGCTATGGACGCACGGGCGCGAGGAGTTGGCCTATTTCATCCAAATGCGTGTCAGCGAGGTCTATGGAATCGATATTCATCCCGGTGCCCGGATTGGGCAGGGGATCATGATCGACCACGCCCATTCCATCGTGATCGGAGAAACAGCGGTTGTCGGCGACAATGTTTCCATGCTGCATTCCGTGACGTTGGGGGGGACGGGAAAAGAGGATGACGATCGGCATCCCAAGATCGAAAACGGTGTTCTTATCGGTGCCGGTGCCAAGGTGCTTGGCAACATCAGCGTCGGATATTGTACAAGAATTGCGGCAGGATCTGTCGTGTTGCAGGATATTCCTCCGTGCAAGACCGTGGCCGGTGTTCCAGCCAAAATCGTTGGCGAAGCCGGATGCGCGCAGCCGTCTGTCAGCATGGATCA
>Ga0070726_10004558_pt1 | contig 10981 bp, 10 predicted proteins | sample tdAd471_FD_67275 | JGI IMG/M metagenome (GOLD analysis project Ga0070726, IMG submission 67275) | Marine sediment microbial communities from the Atlantic coast under amendment with organic carbon and nitrate - tdAd47.1 | ecosystem: Environmental > Aquatic > Marine > Coastal > Sediment | place...
TGCTCAGCAATCCAGTCCGCCCACTGCTCCGCCGGATAACCACGCCCCATGATGTCTCCTCCCCAGGAAAGCCCCGAAGAATAAACACCACGTCAACATGCACTTCAGCTGGCGCTTACCGGCAATCCGCCGGATCGACATTCCGATTCACCGGCCCCAGAGACCGGCGTGCTCACCCCCTGAGCTTCGTGCGTTCCAACTTCAACGTCGTCCACCGTCTGAACCCCGAATGCGGAGCCAAAGCCCTGGTCCCGCTTCCCGAACAACCGGAACTCGACGTCAGCTTCGAGCACCTGCGCGATCTGAACTCAAACCCGGAATTCGGCCCCGACTACCGCTTCCCCATTAAGGAAGCCAGACGCAGTTACGTCATCAGCGAACTGCTCGGCTCGGTGAGCCCCGATGAACTCTGCCGTTCCGTCGCCCCGAAGCCAGAGAACCAACCAGCTCCCACAAAGTCCGCCGCCGAGGCAGCCGGAGGAACCGCGATCCGCGACCTCGTGATTCTGATTGCTGTCACCGCGCCGGCTTTATCGCCGTCATGGCTGCCGGAAGCTGGTTCAAACTCTCAGACTGGTTGATCGGAGGAGTGATCACCGTCGTCGCCCTGCTCGCCATTCCGTTCATCGCTCTCGTCGCCGTCCGGTCGCGACTGCTGCCTCAAACCCGGTTCGGCGACCTGCTGGAAAAAAGTCTCCGGCCTGCTTCCTCACATTTTCAAGCAGTCACTCAACACAAGCCAACAGCCGATGCCACTCGCAAAGCGCGGCATGTGACTGGCGAGGCTTCTGGCCCACGTTCTGCGCGAACGCAGCTACGATTCTTCGGACGCTTCCTCGGCGGAATCTTCTTCCGCTGAAGGCGTTTCTTCGGGAGTCGACGCGGCGACGTTCTCGACGGCGGCGACGGAACTGCCTTCCGGTTCGTACCAGTCGCCGCGGATCCAGTCGGCGATCAGGGCGACGTCGGATGGTGACAGGGGGCCGGCTTTCGGGTCATCTGGATCCGGAGCGAAGGACGGCATGCGGTCGTTGTTTTCTCCGTAGAAGCGTTCGTGCTGCGGGTCGCCGATGAAGCGGATCAGCCAGTCTCGAGATGCGTAGGCGGTCAGGTCGGGGGCTGAGCCGAGTTCGCCGGTGTCGCCGAACTTGTGACAGTCGGCACAGCCGAGTTCTTCGGTAAGCAGTGTGACGCCGGCTTCGATGTCTTCCGAACTGCCAGCGGGATGACCGGGGATCGCGGCTTCAGCGGCCAGAGCGACGGCGACCTGACGCATCTGTTCTGTCAGTGCTTCCAGGTCTTCGCCTTCGACGCCGTCGAACGCGTCGACGATCGTGTAATACATGTCGCCTTCTGCGAACTCGGTGTTGCCGAAGTAGTGCTCTCCACCGATCTTCTCGGGATCGAGCAGCCCGGCGATCCATGTCTGCGACCCGAAGCCGTACAGGTTCGGTGCTGACGGATGCTCGGCCACGATGCCGGCCCCGAATGCGTCCGCGTGCGAATGGCAGCTCGCGCAGTGTCGCTCGAACAATTGCGGGCCGCGCGTCTTCGCGTCGTTGCGGAGCAGGCTGGCCGGGCCCTCCAGCGGAATGCCGTGATGGTCAGCCAGTTCGCGGGCTCGCAGCGAGAGCTTGTGCAGTTTCTCTTTCGACGCGAGCAGTTCCTGGTCGTTCCAGTCTCGAGCCAGCGACTGCCACGTCAGCCACGACCACGCTCCACAGCCGGCGACCAGAATCACCGTACGAAAGACAGCGCTGACTCGCCGAGGCAGGCGACGATCGAGCCACGGCAGGAGCAGCAGAAACAGCAGGACGGCGATGGGAATCACGACCGTCGCGACGACTTCCGCATCGCCGACGAAGTAGCCGCGCAGTTCGAACAGAAACAGAAAGTACCACTCGGGACGCGGCACGTGCGTAATCTGCGGATCAGCGGGAGCTTCCAGCGGCGCCCCCTGCTTCAGTGCCAGAAACGCGACCGTGCCGAGAATCATCGTCAGCACAATCATGTTACGGATCGTCTGGTACGGGAAGTACGACACCGCCAGTGAACCGTCCGGCGCTTTGCCGGTCACGGACAATCCGTGACGGTGAATCTGCCAGATGTGAACGGCGAGCAGGGACAGGACGAGGACCGGCATCAGCCCGACGTGCAGGAAGTAAAGGTGCGTCAGCGTCAGGTGGCCCACCTGCGAACCGCCGATCAACAGACGCTGCATGATCGGTCCAATGATCGGCGTCGCTCCGAGAATGTTTCCTTCCACTTCGATCTGCGACATACCGATCACGGTCCCCGAGAGCGGGTTGCCCGTGATCGCCCAGACGACGACCAGCGGCATCAGCAGCAGGCCGGTGGCCCACACCAGTTCCAGTGGCGCGCGGAAGGCCGCCGTCCACAACACTCGGACAATGTGAATGCCAAACAGCACGATCATCGCCTGCGCGGCGAAATAGTGAATGCCACGGATGAACGCGCCGGCCGTATCCTGCTCGATGAAATGCACGCTGGCCCAGGCCGTCTGAGCCGACGGACTGTACGTCGCCATCAGAAGAAAACCCGTGACACACTCGATCACCAGCAGCCACAGCAGAGCCACCGCCGGCGTGTAGCCCCATTTCGGACCTTCCGGCACCGTGCGATTCTGGAATCGTTTCAGGCCGTCTCGATAACCGGTTCGATCATTCATCCAGTCGCGAAGACCACGAAACATGAGAGCACTCCAGAAAATCAGTCTGCGTCCGCCCGAATGAAAGTCGGACAACGCAAACAATCAATGAGGAAGCAAAGAACGGCGTCTGGCGGCAGGAGCTGCACGATTCCGGCCAGTGGTCAGGTCAGAGCAGCACTGAGATCAGCTCAACTTTGAGATCAGCTCAGTGCCTTCCTGGCCGAGATCAGCTCAGCGTTTTCTTGGCCGAAATGCCCGGCTCAAATTCCTGCCAGGTGACCTCAACCCAGGCATCGCCGTCGACGTCCACAATCTGGACCGGCAACGAGTCGAGACCGCGGTTGGCGGGGTTACGCTGGCCGTCCGTCTTGAGACGCTCGCCTTCCAGACCGAAACGACCGCGATGACACGGACAGATGAAGCCCTGCTTCGACGGTTCGAGTGACACCGCGCAGCGAAGATGCGGGCACACCGACGAGTAAGCATCGACCTGCGGGTCGGCAGCGTCGTCATCGCTGCGGCGGATCAGCCAGACCCGGCCAACCGCTTCTTCCGGATAGATCGACCAGGCATCGCGACGCCGACCGGTAACAGCCGCCTCGACCGGCTCCCCAACGGGCAGATCGTTCAACCGGGCAACTCGCTGCGGAGCGACCGCTTCGCCGCCATCCCGCTGCACGGTCGCCAGCAGGTACTTGACACCGGGGACTGCCACAACAGAAGCGCACGCAGTCCCCAGCGCAGCGCTTAACCACTTAAGAAGATTTCGTCTCTGCATAACGTGCTTCCGAAAAAGGCGGGACTGGCGGGTGCCAGCGATTCGGAGGGAGGACAACCTGGCCACTTCGGCAATCAGTCCGTCGAGCAGGCGGGGTGAGGCTCGACGACTTTGCAGCCGAAGTGGCTGCGGGGTGGGTTCGAGACAACTCAGACTTCAAAGCTCGGGCAAGTGGCGAAGACGTTCTCCCCCTTTGCCCAGCGATCGGCCGCATCCGGAGTCGTCAGGGCGACTTCCAGAGCCGAGTTCAATTCATAGCGGCGACCATCGAGTCCGGCTTCGGTCAATGCTGACGAGAGGCCCTCGGCAACGCCACGACCGATCGTCCGCGCGTGGCTGTCGAGTTGTGCTCCGTCATTGCCGGCGCTGGCCAGCGGACATTCCGTCCGACACTGAATCGGGCGGCACGGCTGGACCGCACACTGGCCATCGCTGCATCGCAACGCACACGGGACATCAGCTGTGCCTGTCGCGTCTGCATTCAGAGCGTCCGCGTTTCGGTGAGCCAGAGTCCGGACCGACTGCAGCTGGTTGATGGTGCGACTGCGGCGAAGCTCGTCAGCCATTTCAAAGACTTCCGGAGCCGTCACACCGACCAGCCGCTCGCCAGCCAGCTCGCAGCGGTCTTCGACCCAGTCCTTACGCTGCGAAGAACGCTCGGCCGCGACACTGGCTCCTTCTTCGATCAACAGACTGAGCTGGTGCGCCGTCGTCGCATCGCGCTCACCACTGAGAACATCCCGGACAACTTTCCGAGCCGTCGCCGACGCCCACTGCAGCATATCGTCCGGATTTGAGTTCGGAGCACGCCAGGTCGTTCGCGAGGCGGACGACGCCACAGCCAGCCTCGGAGCGTGAAACGCCACATCCAGAAATGCCAGCACCAACAAGCCGGCCATCATCGCCACAGCGCCACCCAGCATTAGAAATACGACAGTCATGATCGCGTCCTCCGTTCTGTGAAAACCAACCGCCCGGCTGCACGACCGATCAAGAAATCAGCCATAGAAGCGGGGCGGGATTGCGAGAGAACGCGGCCCCAGGTTCATGCCTGTTCGCGAGGCCGCACACAATTCAGGACCTCGCGGGAACGTCACGTTCGACAGGACGCCAAGCAAACGCGGTGCCAGCACCGGATTCCGCAGCGTCGGGCGCGACGCCGGATCACGACGTCACTTTGAAAACAATTCGTCGACACATGTCGCAGGCGGACGCCTGGTTCCGGCAGCGATGCTCGGCAGAAGAGAAGAACCCTCAGCACCCTATCGCGGAGCTGATGCCTGCCATGGCCGGAAGAAAGCCAGTCGAGCTGTTAGTGGTTATCGCAACCACGATGGCTGCCCGTCGTGAGCAAGGCAGGATCCTACTCATCGACAATCCTCGATTTCAATCCTGATCCGCTTCCCACTCACCGAAGACCGCGCAAGCCGCAGACTCTTCCGGCTTTGTCCACAAGTCCGCAACGAGACTCCGCGTTTGCGGCTCGGCTGATTTGACAGCTCAAGGAGATCTCGACACGATCATCAACGCTGACTGATGAGTGGTCCGCAATTCAGGCTACGGCAGCCCCGTTCGAGCACTTTCCGCTCGACCGGGGCTTTTTCTATGCGCCGACGGCCACACCGATCGGCAGACCCCGTTTCTCTGGAGGACGTGTTGATGACGAACGCTCGAATGACTGTTGTTTGCCTGCTTGCTCTGGCCTTTGGAGCCGCCTCGCTGCTGACGGATGTCGATGCGAAGATCACGCAGGGTGACACGCGAGCCGCTCAGACGAAGTACCTGATGCGCGGCATCGTCAAGCCGAACTGCGGCGGCCTGGGCGGGCTGCTGAAGGCCGGCCCGAAGAACGACGACGAGTGGGACACCGCCGCCTGTTACGCGTCCTGCCTGAGCGAGATGGGCCATGTTCTGATGGCTGACAAACGCTGCCCGGATGGCGTCTGGGCGGGAGCCTGCAAATCTCTGCGGGAAGGCTCCGATGCTGCACTGGCGGCCATCGAGAAAAAAGATGCCGACGCTGCCAGCGCCGCATTCAAAACCGCGACCAGCTCATGTGCAGCGTGCCATAAAGCACACAAGAAGTAACACTCGGCCCGGCAGGATGCACACTTCCTGAATCTGCACGGAACGCGAGAGGCCGGCCTGAACGACCGACCTCTCGCTCTTTCATATCTCGAAACGACCCAATCGATTTCCAGCAAACAAACTAACAAACAGAGACATCGTCAGTCGCCAGCGCCCAGCTCCAGATACCACACCGACTGACTCAGCTCGCGTTCGTTGCGATGCTGTGCCGACATTCGATCAACCCAGCTCACCAGCCGCAGTTTCAGCATCCGCAATGTGGGCTCGTCGAGACGCACGTCGGGATTGCTCGCAATCTGTCCGGCCAGCCTGCTGAGCTGATGCACGAAGACGTGCAGTTCGCTGTGAAGCTGACTGTGCAGTTCCTGCAGAGCAACAACCCGCTCATACGCATTGGGAAACTGCGTCACGACATCGCCCAGGAAACCCGAGTCAGCATCTTCCTCAGCCTCGGCGTCCATCAGGCCACGGAGCGACTCCAGGACAGGCAGCAGCCAGCGGATGCTGTCGTTGTCGAGCCCGCCTTCGAGCAGGTCGGCAACGTCTCCGACCAGCAGCCAGGCGAGCTGCGCTGTTGAGCCTCGTCGTGAGGCAACCGGTCTCGCTTCTGAAGTGTTCATCGTTCGATTCCTTTCACAGCAGAGTCAGAGGATTTGCGACGCGCATCGAGCTATCCGGCCGAGGCCAGACTGGGGCTTGCCCCTCCCGTCAGTGGAGCGACAAGTTCAGCGATTGGCTGGCCGCCGTTCGCCAGTTGCATGGGGCGCCCGCGTTTTGAGGTATGAACCGTGTTGACCGGGATGCCCAGTGCCTGAGCGACCGTCGCCCAGATGTCTCCCGGCTGGTAAGTCTTGCCGACGACAGCCGTGCCGTCGGCGTTGGTTTCTCCGACAGCAATGCCGCCCTGCAGTCCGCCGCCGCCGATCATCACCGACCAGGCATGCGCCCAGTGATCACGACCGACGTTGGCGTTGATGTTCGGCGTCCGCCCGAATTCGCCCATCCAGACGAGCACCGTGTCGTCAAGCATCCCGCGTTCGGCGAGATCACTCGTCAGCGCCGCGATGCCCTGATCAAGTGTCGGCAACTGGTTCGTCCGCAGGGCGTCAAACACGCCTGCGTGCAGGTCCCAGCCGCCCATGTTGACCTCGACGAACGGCACGCCGGTTTCAACCAGTCGGCGAGCCATCAGCAGGCCGCGACCGAAGTTTGTATTGCCGTATTTCTCAGCCACTTCCGGCGGTTCTTCGGCGACGTTGAACGCCACCATCTGGCTCGACGTCATCAGGTTGACCGCGCTGCGATAGACGTCGCTGTGAGCCCCCGGCAGCTCGCCGCGACCTGACTGAATGAAGTTCTGCTCGATCGTTTCCCACATCTGCATTCGCGTCTTCAGCCGTTCCGGATTCACATCGCCCGTTTCGGCGTTGCGAATCTGGCCGGTCGACGTCACGGAAAACGGAGCGTAGCGCATCCCCAGATAACCGGGGCTCATGCCACCGCCATCGATCGCGATGTACGACGGAATCTCGAGGTCCGACCGCTTGCGACCGACTTCGTAGCTGACCACCGAACCGAACGACGCGTGAACCACGGTCGGATTCGGCACGAACGTCGTCGTCATGTAATAGCGACCGCGAGTGTGGTCGGCTTCGCGAGTGCTCATGGACCGGACGACGGACAGCTTGTCCATGACCTGAGCCGTCTTCGGCATGTGCTCACTGATCTGCAGGTCGCCCGCCGTATCAATCGGCTTGAACTCGCCACCGTTCTTCGATCCAGGCTTTAGATCCCAGATATCGATCGTCGGAGGTCCTCCGCCCATCCACATCAGGATACAGGCCTTCTTGCCCTTCTTCAGAGCCGCGGCGTTGGCCTGCGCGTGATGAATGAACTCCAGCGTGGGCAGAATCGACGACGAAGCCGCCAGATGCTTCAGAAAGTGCCGACGAGGCATGTGAGAACCGAGCGACATGGGCGGGACCTCCAGCAATGCGGGACCGGGCAACTGGTGTGCGGAACCGCAACCCCGCACACGGAGTGGATGGACCATCTACACAATGCAATCCGCATTCCCGGAACACCCCGCCAGCCGCAAAAAGAAGACCTCGACATCCAGAACTCGTTAAATCACCGAGCGATACGAGTTCCGCCCCGTCTGTCGCAGCCCGAAACCCGCCAGCGCTCCGCCCCCCGCTACGAGCCACCAAGGCCCACCCGCACAGTGCAGAGCGAGCCAGACCGTAGCCGTAGGGCCGGTTCCCACCGGCCAGATTCTCCGTCGACGCAAACGGGCGGCCGGTCGGAACCGGCCCTACGAAGACTGATGCCTGCTACAACGCGAACGTTGCTCGAAGAGCATCGTCAACCCGGGGCATCACCGGGCACTGGCCGATGGTTCGATCAATCTCGTTTTCGCGGATCGTCGCCAGGTTGTCGCACATCACGACAGAGTCTTTCAGCAGTCCCATTCGGGCTCCCTCCGGTGAATTCTGCTTCACCAGAACGCGGCTCGAATGCCCTGCTCGCGCGAGATTACTCGTGATCATCGCGACAATCGTTTGCGGCAGGCCGGTTTGAAGATCGTCAGCCTGAACAACCAGAGTAGACCGTCGCTTTATGATTCTCAGATGCGAATCCGGAAACAGCACCAGAACAACGTCGCCACGATTAAACGGCGTCGTACTCGTCCATCGCAGGGCTGTCCCAATCGTCCGCAAACGTCGCGAGTCGTCTCCGCAAATCCGCGGCCTGAGCCTCGTCGATTCCCCGTTCCCCGAGGTCAACGGAACCATCAAGAAACGTGACGATCACCCGCCCACCGGCATTCACTGGAGCCGGCTCGACCAACTCAACTTTCCCGTCGCGAAAAACACCTTCCACAGAGCTGAGCATCGTGAGTTCCTCGACGGGCCTCGAAGAGAAGAGATCAACAGCGCCACCGGCCCGTCACGGCATTCTGACGGACCGACACCAGACTACAAAGCCCGGAATATCCCAATCGCCAATCAAATGACGACTGGACCATGATGAATCTGTGCTGGCAGCAGAACGGCATTCAGAGATTCTCATTCCAGTAGATATACTCCCGGCGAAAGGTTTCCCGACTGGAAAGAGGCCCGACCTGCTTCACCAACGGAACGATCAATGAGCACTGGAAACGTCGAAGAGCGACTGGCATCTTTGGAGAACGAAGTTGCCGAACTGAAGCGCCGCCTGCAGTCCGAGCAGCCAGCCTCGGACGCATGGAAGAAAACGTTTGGCATGTTCGCCGACGACGATGGCTTCGACGAACTCCTCGACGAAGGCCGAGCCTACCGCGATGAGCAGAACTCCAGCACCGACAACTGAAGCCTTGTCCGCGTCGATCAAATTCGAGGCAGAGTCTGACGGGTTATAGTACGGTCATCAGGTACTTCGTCCGAAAATCCAGTAGTTGCTTGCTTGCAGCTTCAAACTTCGTTTGGGTCGTTTCGATGGCTTCGGCATTGAGACTCAGCGCATGATGGACCATTTCTTCCAGCGTCGCTCGGACGCGTGCCAGATGCGACATCAGTTCGTCGTGCAACGACTGCATTTTCGGTGGTGGGTTGATTCCGGAGACTCGTGTCAACAGGTCTTGGTAGTGTTCAACTTGCCGTTGGACCGCGGCAAATGCGACGTCAAACGGGACGCCGGGCGACAGGTTGACTTCCGCCTGAGCAGATTCTTCAAAGGCGTCGCTTAGTCGGCGTCTCCAATTGTCGAGAAGATAGGTGCTTGACGCTTCTGGCAGAACAGCAGCGATCGAGCCCATGAGCCGCTTGTAGATTGAGTCAAGTTCTTCCAAAGCCTGATCATCAATTGCGCGATTATGGGCTTCGCGTCGTCGGATACAGTTTAGCTGATCGAGCAATACAGAAAACGATTGGCGGTCCTCGAACACGTCACTGAAGTCACTCCAGTTCGCGACGATGATCGCCTGCAGATCTCGCATGTAGGTGAAGTTGATCAATATCTCGCCGTCGGCGGTGTTGAAGCCTTCCTGTCGCTCATGCATATCTTTCGTGGCCTTCCGAACTTTGTCCGTCACGCATCTTTCCCACCAGTCGCTTCCAGTTGTCGTCGAAAGAGTCTTTGAAATGAGAGCCCTTAGTCCGTTCTCCAGTTCGGCAATGTGTCGCTTAGCAAGTGCATGGCGGAACTCCTGAGTATGGTCCTGAAACACCGTTCCGTTCAGCCACTCTATCGATCGGCCATTCGCCAAGTGTTCTGCTGCATGGCGAGAGGAAACGGCATGGAGAAGTGGCTTTCCATCCGCCCCGTGTGCCTGGGCACCAAGGTGAGACACCTGGATTGATACGAGAGGATTCTCATGGAAGAACCCATGCAAGAAGCCAATTATCCTGGCAACTTCAGACTTAAGATCGATCGGGCTCGTGTGTGCCGTCTGAAAGTCAACGATGTAAGTGTCGTTACTCAGGAGCCGAATTTTCTTGACCTCGAACCCTTCAGCGGCCAAGCCAAGTCTTAACGCGTCAGCAATCGAGCGAAGACTCAGCGTCCCACCTAACTGCGTGCTGCTCGCATCCAAACAACATCGTTTGTATTTCGTGCCACTTCCGCATGGGCACGGAGCGTTTCGTCCCGTCTTTGACATCTCTTATTCCTCCGAGCTGAAGTTGTAGTCGAATCAGTCATCTGCCTGCGACGCGTCTTTGATCACAAATCGGGCCTTCAGGCGGGCGACTTCTGTTGCCAGGCCGGCGGATTTGACGGAGTGGAGGACTTCGTTGAAATCCTTGTAGGCCGCCGGGGATTCGTCCTTTGGGTAGAAGCGGCAGTTGGTCAGGATGTCGGCGTCGTTGAACTCGGCGTCGATCGTTTTCTGATCGAGCGTCCGGTTCGCCTGCTTGCGGCCGAGGATTCTTCCCGCTCCGTGGTTCACGCTGTAGCAGCTCAACGCCGCTCCGTCGTCGGCGACCATGACTGCCGATCCGTCGCGCGGATTTCCCGGCAGCAGGATCGGGTGGCCGGTCGCTTCAAACGGGGTTCCCCGCAGCGCGTGGTGGCCCGCCGGGAACGCTCGGGTCGCTCCCTTGCGATGCACCCAGGACGGCGTGTTGTCGACGATCTCCTTCCGCGCGATGTTGTGGCTGATGAAGTACACCAGCCGCCCGTCGATGCCCGGGAAGACCTCCCGGAAGGCGTCGAGGACGAGCGCGTTGATGAGCAGGTGGTTCACCGTCGCGAAGTTGGCGCCCAGCGCCATGTCGTCGAGGTAGGCGTCGGCCTCCGGAGTGCCGAGCGGCGCGTGGACGAGTTGCTTGTCGCCACCGGGCAGCGGGATGCCCCACTGGGTGAAGTGCTGCTCGAGCGACTTGAACTGCGCCGAGGCGAGGTTGTGCCCCAGGCCCCGCGAGCCGCAGTGCGAGAGGAACGCGACGCCGCCATCGCGCAGGCCG
>Ga0070726_10004559_pt1 | contig 10981 bp, 7 predicted proteins | sample tdAd471_FD_67275 | JGI IMG/M metagenome (GOLD analysis project Ga0070726, IMG submission 67275) | Marine sediment microbial communities from the Atlantic coast under amendment with organic carbon and nitrate - tdAd47.1 | ecosystem: Environmental > Aquatic > Marine > Coastal > Sediment | place...
ATCTTCGACAAGGGCTCGCTCGTCAGCCGGATCAACCGCGAGGCTCACGAGAGAGCCGTGCGCATCGACCGGGACATGCTGGATCTGCTCGCCGCGTGCGAGCGATACCGGGCGATGACCGGGGGCGCGTTCGATATCGCGGTTGGGTCGCTCATGGAGCACTTGGGTTTCCGAGATGCTGCCGCGACTGGCGATGTGCCGTCATTTGGCATGGACTTGGTTGAGGTAGACGCGGGAGCCATGACGGTGCGTTTCGCGGAGCCGGGCGTGAAGCTTGATTTCGGAGCCGTCGCCAAGGGCTGGGCGATCGATCGGGCGATGGATGAGCTGCGCGAGGCGGGCGTGACCAGCGCTCTGCTTCACGGCGGCACGAGCACCGTCGGGGCGATCGGCAATGCACCCAGCGGAAAGCCGTGGCGAGTGCGCATCGAGGACAACGAGCACGCGCCGATCGTGCTGCTCAGCGACGCATCGCTCTCGGTCAGTGCGCCCAAGGGGCGTTTGAACGACCGGCAGGAGGGGCATGTCATCGATCCTCGCACGGGCAAACCCTCGGTGGGTGCTCGGCTGGCGGCGGCGATCGCTGTATACAGCGGCGAAACCGATGCGCTTTCGACGGCTTTGGTCGTGCTTGGCGCGCGCCCGGGCTCGATCTCACAGGACGTTGTCAGTATCCTCTCTGCACAAGGCTCGACGCCGGGGGGATGGACCGTCGCGGGCGACGCGGCGGGAAGAGTCATCACGTACGAAACTGATCAAGAAGGGCAGCAGACACAATGAACAACAGGCGCGAGTTTCTGGTGAAGACGGCGGGTGGACTCGCGGCGGCGGCCGTGCTGCCCGAGCTTGGTTTCGTGAAGCTGCCCGATTCCCGCGCCGGTCTGCGCGTGGGCGTCATCGGTGCCGGCCGTCAGGGACGTTCGATCCTGGGCGAGCTGACGAAGATCGCCGGCGCGGAAGTCGCGGCCGTGTGCGATGTCGACGAACGCCGGATGGAGGCCGGCCTGCGCCGCTCGGCGGGTGCCGAGGGCTTCGGTGATGTTGCGGCGATGCTGAAGTCGGGCAAGGTCGATGCCGTCGCGATCGCCACGCCGACCCCGACGCACCCCGAGGTCGCCAAGCAGTGTATCGAGGCCGGCGTGCACGTGTTCCTCGATGGCCCGCTTGCCAATACGGTCGAAGGTTGCAGCGAGATCGTCACCGCGGCGCGCTCGGCCAAGGGCGTTGTTGCCTCGGGCTTGCAGGGCCGAAGCAACCCGGTGTACAAGCTTGCGCGTACGTTCTTCCGCTCCGACTCGGTGCGTGATCTCGTTACGCTGCGCGCTCAGCACAACCAGAAAACGAGCTGGCGCACGCCCGCAAACGATCCCGCCCGTGACAAGGCGCTCAACTGGCGGCTCGATCCCGAGGTCACCACGGGCCTGGCCGGCGAGTGGGGGACGCAGCAGTTCGACGTCTTCAACTGGTACATCGAGCGCTACCCGGTCAAGGTTTCGGGCGCGGGCTCGATCCGTCTGCACAAAGACGGCCGCTCTGTGCACGACACGATCGCCTGCTCGCTCACATACGAGGACGGCGCGGTGCTGCAGTACCAGGCCACGCTCGCCAACTCGTACGAGGGCACGTATGAGGTGCTCTATGGCACCAACGCGGCGATCAAGCTGGGCTGGAGTCACGGCTGGATGTTCAAGGAATCCGACGCGCCCACGCAGGGCTGGGAGGTCTACGCGAACCGCCAGCAGTTCCACAAGGACGAGGGCATCACGCTCATCGCCGACGCGACCAAACTGGCCAGTCAGGGCAAGCTCAAGGACGGCATCGGGCTGCCCAACTCGGCGCTGTACTACGCGCTGTCGGACTTCGTCGCCAGCGCTGCCGAGGGCAGCACGCCCGCGTGTGTGGTTGAAGAGGCCGCCCGCGCGACCGCGATCGGCATCGCGGCTCACAAAGCCATCACCACCGGCACCGAGCAATCGATCGAAGTCTGAGCGCACCCCACGGAGAACGTCATTTGACCACGCAATCGCCAGCATGGCCCCGCCTCAGCTCGCTCGGGTTCCTGTCCAAGGTCGGGCTCATCTTTCTCGTGCTCACGCTGCTGGCGGGTTACATCGTCAGCGGCATCTTCCTCAACATGGAGTACGAGAACCGCGATGAGCGCCCGGGGCTGACGATGACCGACATCGTCGGCGCGTACCACGGCGTCGTCTCGCCCTCGCCGCTGCTCGAATCGCTCAAGAGCGGTCACCCGGAAACGCTGGCCAACGAGGAGCGGACCGCGCTGATCTCGTGGCTCGAGGGCGACCGCATCGGCGAGGACTACGACAACTTCGACCTTGGCGACATGGCGCCGTCGGAGATCATCGCGGTCAACTGTCTGAACTGTCATACCCGCGGCGCGGCCGAGGGCGATGGCATCGGGGACGAGGTGCCGCTCGGGTATTTCAGCGATATCCAATCGATCGCGGTGAGCCGAGAGATCAACCCAAAGAACGAGCGCATCATCGCGCTGTCGATGCACGTGCACGCGCCGAGCCTCTCGATGGTGCTGATCATGCTCACGCTCCTGGGCGCGATGACACGCTGGCCCGGGCTGCTTGTGGGCGGCATCGCGGCCATCGCAGGCGTCGGGCTCTTCTTTGACATCACGGGCCAGTGGCTGGCGCGCTTCCAGGCGTTCTGGGCGTACGCGATCGTCGTCGGCGGCTTCCTGTCGTCGGCGGGCGTGGGACTGCTTGGTTTGCTGGTGATGGCAGAGATGCTGCTGCCGGGGAAGAAAGCTGTCCAAGAAACACAGGCACTTTAAAAGTGGCGGAGGCTTCCAGCCTCTGGAGTTGGATCTCTCCTCCCCCGTCGCCGACGGGGGAGGTGTCTGCGCAGCAGGTGGAGGGGGTCTGGCAGAATTGGGTGGCGGGACGCCGCCCCCACCGATAAGAAGAAACACAGCGGAGGCTGGAAGCCTCCGCCACTTTTATGCGCTGGCGATCTTCTCGAGTAGCCTCTTGGTGAGTAGGCACCCCTCACGCGGCGGGTGCTTCTGGCCCTCGTATTCCACGCCGATGTAACCCTCGTACCCCGCGTCCAGCACGATCTTGACCATGCGGTGGTAGTCCGTGTGGATCTCTTCGCCGTTCTCATCGAAGTCGTGGCTCTTGGCACTGACGGCCTTGGCGTAGGGCATCATCTCCTCGACGCCCAGATACCGGTCGTACCACGCCTCGGGGTCGTCGGCCTTGCTCCAGTCAAAGCAAAAGTTGCCGAAGTCGGGCAGTGTGCCGCAGCGGGGTTTGTCGACCATCTTCATGACGCCCGCGAGCCACTTGCCGTTGGAGCTGAGCCCGCCGTGGTTCTCGACGATGACGTTGAGCTTGTAGGGAGCCGCGACCTCGGTCAGTCTGCTCAGCCCGTCGGCGGCCAGTTTCTGCTGTTCCTCGTATGTGCCCGAGCTGGCGGCGTTGACGCGGATCGAGTGGCACCCGAACTTGGCTGCCACGTCGAGCCACTTGCGGTGGTTATCGATCGCCTGCGTGCGTTTGGCATCGTCGGGGTCGCCCAGGTTCCCCTCGCCGTCGCACATGATGAGCAACTGCTCGAGGCCGAGGTCCGTGGCGCGATTGTTCATATCGCTGATGTACGCGTCGTCCTTTGCTTTGTCCTTGAAGAAGCCGTTGACGTACTCGATCGCGGTGAAGCCCATGTCTTTGGCTTCCTTGGCAAAGTCGAGGTTGTCGATCTCGCCCGCGTAAATGAGTTTGTGCAGCGACCACTGCGCCAGCGAGACGCGGAACCTGGGTTCTGGCTGGCTAAGCGAACTTAGGGCGGCGGCGGGCGTAGTCATGAGGACGGCTCCGAGGCCGGCACCGGCGGCAAGCACCTGTCGGCGGGATGCGAGAAACGCTTTCTGATCGGCTGGCATGCGGTGCTCCTTCGTATCCGTCTTGCGTATCCACGCAGTATGACGCTCTCGCGCCGGTTTGGCCACAGTGAAATCCCGTATGGAGCATTCGCTCGGGCATTGCCTACCATCCAGACCGGCGGCTTGGATGCCGGCCAGAGGGATTCGCACGGATGATCGTACTTCAGAGTGTGTGGACGGACGGCAGGCTCCATCTTTGGGCCGAGAGTGCCCGCGGAGCCGCGGCCTTTGCCTCGCCCGTCGAGGAGGATCTCAACGACGAGGACGAGTCCCTCGATACCGTTGAAGCCGCCGACGAACCATCCAATGAAGCCCCCGACAAATCCGGTGACCAGCCCGATGCTGAGGGTGGAGTCGCCACAGAGATCGCTGTCCATACCGAGACGGTTGCTCACCCCTTCGCGCTGAGCTGCGAGGAACTGTCCGAACTTCTTGGCAGTTTCCTCGGCAGTGAGCCGAAGTTTTCGAGCGTCAAGCTCAAGGTCCCTTCACAGGGCCATGTCGTGCTCCCCAGCGCCCGGCTGGCGCACGCCGCGGGTATTGCGCTGACCGGCCGCGGCGCCGACGCGCTCTCAAGTGTCAAAGTGGACTCGATCGCCATCGAGCCGGAGCACGTCCCCGCGATACTCGAGCGGCTGCAGGAATTCGCCGACAGCGATGAGAACGGAAACATCCTGATCGGGCGCACCGTTGATTATCTCTCGCTCGTCGCTCGGTTCGCACGCAGACTGCTGGCGCAGCAGCGGTTCGTCCCGGCTCTGCGTCAGAGCTCGACGGGTGAGCTCGACGGCTCGTGGCAGGCATGGTTTGCCGACGAGCAGTCTTCCGAGGATGCGGGCACGCTTGTCTCGGCGATGCCGCCGGCGGTCCGGAGTGTGGAAGACGCCCGCGCGCACGACCCGGCTGGGATCTTTGACGACATGACGACCGCGCTTGTCGATGCCGGTTGCAGGCGTGCGCTTATTGACGATGATTTGCCCGAGGTGATTGACGGTCGCGACCCGAGCGATCCGAGTGTCGCGTGGCTGTTTGGTCTGCTGGGCGAGCGTCATACCGTCGAGGCCGCCGATCGCCGGGCGCTGATCCGCGATGTGCGTGGCTGGATCGGTCGCCTGGAAGAGCGTGGCTCGAGCACCGAGTGGCGTCTGTGCCTGCGTCTCAATGAGCCGCTCATGCTGGCCCGCAAGCCGGAAGACGAGGACGATGAGCGTCCGGCGATCGTGGAGCCCGCCGACGCGACGTGGGGGCTGAGTTTCCACCTCCAGCCGATCGGGGCCGAGGACATCCTCATCGACGCGGCCGACATCTGGCTGCTTTCGAGCGAATCCGTGACCTTTGAGGGCCGGCGGATCGACAACCCGCAGGAGCTTCTGCTGGCCGAGCTCGGCCGCGCAAGCCGTCTGTACAAGCGTCTGGAGAAAGCGCTCGACGAGACCGAGCCGGTCGATGTCGAGTTGAAGACGAACGAGGCGTACGAGTTCCTCCGCGAGATCCGCCCGCTGCTGCGCGAGCAAGGTTTCGGTGTGATCGAGCCGGGCTGGTTCGGCTCGACGACTTCTCGACTCGGTGCCAAGCTGCTGCTCGATTCGGATCCGATGGACGAATCGCTCGAAGCGGGCTCACCTTCGGTCGCGGGCGCAGCCAAGCTCGGGCTCGATGCGCTCGTCGGGTATCAGTGGCAGATCGCGGTGGGGGATGTCACGCTGACGCTCAAGGAGTTCGAGGAACTCGCCGAGCGCAAGACGCCACTCGTGCAGATCAATGGCAAATGGGTCGAGATCCGCCCGGAGGATGTCGAGGCCGCCATCAAGTTCATCCGCGAGAACCCGGGCGGCGAGATGTCGGTCGGTGAGGCGATCCGCATGGCCTTCGGGGCCGACGCGCGGACCAGCGGGCTGCACGTGACTGGTCTCGAAACCACTGGCTGGCTCGCCGATGTCTTCGGTGGTTCATCGGCGGGCGAAGCGCTGCCCATCCTCGATCAGCCCACCGAATTCCACGGCACACTCCGCCCGTACCAGCTCCGGGGCTACTCGTGGCTCAGCTTTCTTGAGCGATTTGGTTTCGGCGCGTGCCTCGCCGACGACATGGGTCTGGGTAAAACGATCCAGCTTTTGGCGATCATGGCCGGCGAGCGTGAGGAAGCCAAGGCCAAGGGTCAGGACCGCGTTCCGCCCACGCTGCTCATCGTGCCAACGTCTGTCGTTGGCAACTGGGTCCGCGAAACCAACCGCTTCTGCCCGCAGCTCGATGTTGTCGTGCACCACGGCCCGGGTCGCCTTGCGGGCAACGATTTCATCGCCCGCGTCGCCAAGGCTGATTTTGTCGTCACGACCTACGCCCTTGCCAACCGCGACCAGGACCTGCTCTCGGCGATCGAGTGGGGGCGTCTGGTGCTCGACGAGGCGCAGTTCATCAAGAACCCCGCCGCCAAGCAGGCGCAAGCCGTACGCAACATCCGTGCCCGCTCACGCATCGCCCTGACCGGTACACCGGTCGAGAACCGATTGAGCGAGCTCTGGTCGATTATGGACTTCCTGAACCCTGGGTATCTCGGCTCGCCCGGCGGGTTCCGCAAGAAGTTTGCGGTGCCGATCGAGAAGTACCGCGACGATGCCAAGAGCGTTCAGCTGCGTTCGCTCGTTCGCCCGTTCGTGCTGCGGCGCCTCAAGTCCGACCCCAAGGTGGTCGGGGATCTGCCTCCCAAGGTCGAGAGCCGCGAGTACTGCTACCTGACCAACGAGCAGGCCGAGCTGTACGAGCAGACGGTCAAGAAGATGCTCGCCGATGTTGACGCGACCGAAGGCATCCGCCGCCGGGGCATCGTGCTCTCAGCGCTCGTCAAGCTCAAGCAGATTTGCAACCACCCCGCGCAGGCGCTCAAGGAAGTTGTCAAGGGCCAGACCACGCCGCCCTCGGCCGCGCGCTCGGGCAAGACGACACGTCTCATCGAGATGCTCGACGAGATCCTCGCCGCGGGCGATCAGGCGCTGATCTTCAGCCAGTTCCGCCAGATGGGGCACCTGCTGGCCTCGACGCTCCGCCACGCGCTCGACCGCGAGGTTCTGTTCCTCCACGGCGGCACGCCGCGCCTCCAGCGGCAAAAGCTCGTCGATGAGTTCCAGAAGCGCGACGGGTCGACGCCCATCATGCTCGTCAGCCTGCGGGCCGGTGGTGTGGGTCTGAACCTCACGGCCGCCAATCACGTGTTCCACTTCGACCGCTGGTGGAACCCGGCCGTCGAGAACCAGGCGACCGACCGTGCGTACCGAATCGGGCAGATGCGCACCGTGCAGGTGCACAAGTTCGTCTGCCGGGGCACGCTCGAGGAACGCATCGACGAGATGCTCGAAACCAAGAGCCAGCTGGCCGAGCAGATCGTCGGGGCCGGCGAGCAGTGGCTGACCGAACTGGATACCGATGCGCTGCGTGACCTGCTCACACTCCGCGGCGACGCCGTGGGCGATCTCTGAGCGGGCATCAACCCGCGCGAGATTGCTCGGTTTGCCACGGGATCGTGTAGCCGAGCTTTTTCATCGACTGGCTGCAGATCTCTTCGAATGTGCGCCGCTCGGCGCTCGACCACGAAGCCCACGCGGGCCCGTCGTGATTGGTCGGGTGATAAGTGTGTTCGCACAGATGCTTGGCGGCACCGGCGTCGTTCTCGAGGCCGACGAATGACGCGATTCTGGCGCAGAGAAGTTCGGGATCGGCGCGAAGGTGCTCGTGCCTGATGAGCATCGCATCGTCCCGGCCTTGGCTCCATGCAAGCATGTCCGCGGCGTTGGTCCAGATTCGGCAGTGCCTCTCGAAATCATCGCCCCCGAAGTGCTCGTGCTTCTTGCGCGAGGCGATTACTTCCACTCCGTCGCGCACAAGGCAGACGATCTTGACATTGGGGTAGGCCTCGGTGAGATACGTCGCGGTCTCGGGGAAAAGGTTTGTAAAGAGCATCGTGCACCGGCCTTGGGCGGCCGGTTGGGGATCGGGGAAGACCAGATCGTAGAGGAGCCTGCGAAAGAGCGCGTCGTGCCGAGCGTCTGAGGTCTGCATCGCGTAGCGGCGGCTGAACTCGGTCCGATTGCGTCTGGCGCACTCGAGTACGTCAAGGGCGACGTTGTGCTCGTGGCCCGTTGAGATGATGCCCGGGTGGGTCGAGAGCGCCTTTCGCAGGGCCGTGGTGCCGCTGCGGCCCACGCCGGTCAGCACCAGCATGGGCAGGTCTTCGTATGGATGAGGGCTTTCCATAGGTGTGATATCGGCTTCTTTGCGTCCGGGCATGGGATGAAAGTGGGCCAGCCAGTGGATATCCGTCTGTTGGCGACCAACCCTTGTTTCTGGCCACGAATACGCAGCCCACGGAAAGGGCCGATGCCGGGAGGGAGATCCCAAGGCCGATGCAGCAGCCGCAGTTCCCACGCAAACCACCAGAGAAAACAAAGCACCCTCGCCGAGTCCGCGCGGGGGTGAAGGTGCCTTCCAACGAGCGCGCAAGCGAGAGCTGGGCGGGCCAGCGTTGGCTCCGATTGATCGAGGCCGGCGCCACCCCCGACGATCAGGCCGAGGGGCTCGAATACGCACGCCTGGGCCAGACCCGTACGCTCAAGATCGAGCCGGGCAAGGTCGCGGCTCTGGTTCAGGGCCGACTGCCCAAGGCCTACCGCGTCGCCATCGAGATGGATTCGTTCGATGTGCCCAGCTGGGACCGCGTCATCAACGAAATGGCGCAGCAGGCGAGGTATACCGCCAAGCTGCTCTCGGGCGAGCTGCCGACCACGATCGACGAGCTTTTCGCCCCGCTCGGGCTGCATCTCTTCCCGCTCACCGAGAAGGATGTCACTCCAAGCTGCACCTGCGATGAGCCCAAATCGGAGCTTGGCTGGTGTAAACACTCGGTCTGTGCCGCCCTGATCGTCGCAGACCGATTGGCTCAAGACCCTTGGACCATCTTCTCATTGCGGGGCATCGACCGCGATGACCTGATCGAGCAGCTCCGGCACCTTCGGCTCTTGCCGGGCTCTGGCGGCGGATCGGCACCCGTCTATTCCCCGCACATCGAGTCGGTCGAGATCATCGCTGCCAAGCCCTTGCAAGAATGCCTCGATCACTTCTGGGATCCGGCTGCGGGTCTGGAGCATCTGCACCTGGCCCCCGAGAAGCCGGATGTCAGCCATCCGCTCTTGCGTCGGCTCGGCCAGAGCCCGTTTGAGGGCAGTAAGTTCCCGCTGGTCGGGCTCCTGGCGACCTGCTACGACGTGATCAGCGACCGGATTCTGACTGACGAGCACGCCAACGAGGGCTCCGACGACGGAATTGAGGACGAGTTGCTGGAGGGGGTCGAGGCCGACGAGTCCATCGAGGGCTTCGAGGACGACGAATCCTGATCTTTGGGTGTTCGGCTAGGCCCTGCTGGGGGCCAGCTGTGGCCTAGACTTGTGCGTGAGAGCGGGCCGACCGTGACGAGGCGTTTGCCGAGGCACGGTCATGGGTCTCGACCGGGTGAGCGGGCGGAAGTCTGCAAAGCCGCGGAAGGTCGAGGTCCAGCCCCGGCGGGCGTTTGTGCGTCCCGCCCAGACCGCGGCCGGCGCCCTGCATGGGACCGTCGGCTCGCAAGCCGACGGACCGCGTGAGCTTTGTTCACGCATTGCAGAAGGAGTTCGGCCGCCTCGGCCGATTCGAAGAAGCATCGAACCGACCCGATAGTGTAATGGTTAGCACCACAGTTTTTGATACTGTTAGTCCAGGTTCGAGTCCTGGTCGGGTTACTTCCGATTTCTTCTGAATCTTAAGCCAAGGCGTGCCCCGTCTCGACGTGAGCACACCCGCACCCATCGCGATCATTCTCGCCGCCGGCAAGGGCACAAGGATGCAGTCCGACCTGCCCAAGGTCTGCCACCCGATCGGCGGCCGCCCGATGGTCTGCGCGGTCGTGGATGCCTGCCTTGAGGCCGGCTGCGAGCGCACGGTTGCGGTGGTGGGGTACAAGCAGGAACTCGTCCGCGAGGCGCTCGGTCAGTACGAAGATCGCGTCGAGTACGCGGTGCAGGACAAGCAGAACGGCACGGGCCACGCGGTCAAGTGCGCACTGCCCGCGGTCGAATCCTTCTCGGATGAAACGCCCGTCTTCGTGCTCTGTGGCGACGGCCCGCTGCTTCGCAGCCAGACGCTGGCCACGATTCTTGAGCTGCACACCGGGACCAACGCCGCAGCCACGCTGGCGACATCGGTTGTCAAGGACCCAGCGGGCTACGGCCGGATCGTTCGCGATGATGCGGGGCGATTCCTCAAGATCGTCGAGCAGGCCAACGCGACCGAAGAAGAGCGAGCCATCCGCGAGATCAACCCGAGCTACTACTGCTTCCGATTGGGTGATCTCAAAGCCGGGCTCATGCGCGTCACACCCAACGCCAAGAGCGGCGAGGAGTACGTCACCGACGTGCCCGAGATCCTGCTTGCCGATGGCAAACGAGTCGAATTGATCGATGCGGTTCCGCCCGAGGACGTGCTGAGCATCAACACGCCAGAGCAGCTTGCGGAAGTGGACGCGATTTTCAGGTCACGCCAGAGTGCAGCGGGCCATCAGCCGGGGCCATCTGACCGCCATCAAACAAGGGGTGATCGGCATGAATGAGGACGCGCACAAGCTCAAGATCTTCGCCGGACGGCACATGCGTGATCTGGCCGAGTCCATGTGCAAGCACCTGGATCTCCCGCTGGGTGAGGCCCGCACGCATGTGTTCCCCGACGGCGAGATGATGCTCAAGGTCGACGAGGACGTGCGCGGCCGCGACTGCTTCATCGTGATCTCGACCTGCATGCCCGTCAACGACAACCTGATGGAGCTTCTGATCTTCCTCGATTGTCTCCGCCGCGCCTCAGCCGAGACCGTGACCGTCGTGCTGCCCTACTTCGGCTACGCACGGCAGGACCGCAAGAGCGAAGGGCGCGTGCCCATCACCGCCAAGCTGGTGGCGAACCTGCTGACGGCGGGCAAGGCCGACCGCATCATCGCGCTTGATCTCCACGCCGCGCAGATTCAGGGTTTCTTTGATATCCCGGTCGACC
>Ga0070726_10004560_pt1 | contig 10980 bp, 10 predicted proteins | sample tdAd471_FD_67275 | JGI IMG/M metagenome (GOLD analysis project Ga0070726, IMG submission 67275) | Marine sediment microbial communities from the Atlantic coast under amendment with organic carbon and nitrate - tdAd47.1 | ecosystem: Environmental > Aquatic > Marine > Coastal > Sediment | place...
AGGGCGAGGGGGCCTCGGAGAGGCCCCCTGACAGCCTTGAGCCCGTTGGGGGTGAGCCCGAGCAGCTTTGCTGCGAGGGCGAGGGGGCCTCGGAGAGGCCCCCTGAAAACCAGGCGAGGGGGCCTCGGAGAGGCCCCCTGAAACTCAGCTCTGTCGGCCCTCGATCGCGGTCAGGCACACCGCCAAGCCGATCCCCAGGCGTCGGTCGAGCTCGTGGTTCACGTCGCGGCTGAAGTCGAGGGTCATGCGGAACACGAAGGGGTTGAAGTGCTGGGAGAACTCGGCCAGCAGCTGCTCGTCGGGGTCCTTGACCTCGAAGCCCTGCGGGACGAGGTTCGAGAGCAGGCGCCGGACCATGGCCAGCGCCAGGTTGTCCTCCTGGGCGGTGGCGAGCAGCTCGTCGTGGGGGCCGTAGAGCTCCCAGCTGTCGCGGAGCATGCTCTTGAAGCCCTTGCGTCGCGCGCTCCCAAGGGTCTCGCCGGTCACCGCGTCGGTGATGTCGTAGGTCGCGCCGAAGTCGATCACGCTCCGCGCCTTGATCCGCAGCAAGGGGGTGGTCTTGGCCTCGTCGGCGAACACGACGAAGTCCTCCTTGAGCTTGAAGGCCTTCTGCTCGGCGTAGAACAGCACCTGCTGCATCGACTCGTCGTAGATGTGGAACGCGCCGCCGAGGAGCTTGAACACCTTGCGCCGGATCACGACCTTGTCGTGGCGGAACGAATCCGCGAGCTGGGCCTTGGAGCCCGAGTACTTGCCGTCCGAGTCCGGCGCGGCGTAGGGGTTGTCGTTCACGGGCCCTCCTCTGCAGCCCGAAGCATAGCGCGGTCCAGACCACGCCGCCGGCTCCTGGCAGGGCCGGATAAACCCTTCCCAGAGAAACGCTACAGCCAGGCGGAGGAATGGCCGAACAGTTGTATGTGCGAAGGAACTCACCATGCTCGGCTTGAACTACATTCTCGGCTTGCTCTCCATTGACATGGGAATCGACCTGGGGACGGCGAACACCCTGGTGTGCGTGCGGGGCGAGGGCCTCGTGCTCGACGAGCCGTCGGTGGTCGCGGTGCGCAAGGACACCGGCGAAGTCCTGATGAACGGCATGGCGGTGGGGCACGCGGCCAAGGACATGCTGGGCAAGACCCCTGCGGGGATCAGGGCCGTGCGCCCGCTGAAGGACGGCGTGATCGCCGACTTCGACGTGACCGAGGCCATGCTGCACTACTTCATCATGAAGGTGCACAACCGCCGCTTTGGCGTGCGCCCCCGCGTCGTGATCGGGGTCCCCAGCGGGATCACCACCGTCGAGAAGCAGGCGGTGTTCAACTCCGCCGAGCGCGCCGGCGCGCGCCAGGTGTTCCTCATCGAGGAGCCCCGCGCCGCGGGCCTCGGCGCCGGGCTGCCGATCCAGGAGCCCAGCGCGCACATGGTGGTGGACATCGGCGGCGGCACCGCGGACATCGCGGTCACCTCGCTGGCCGAGCTCGTCGCGTCGCGCTCGGTGAAGGTCGCCGGCGACAAGTTCGACGACGCCATCGTCGAGCACATGCGCCGCAGCCACAACCTCTACATTGGCTCGCAGACCGCCGAGCGGATCAAGATCGAGCTGGGCTCGGTGATCCCCATGGCCGAAGAGGTCAGCATGGAGGTCAAGGGTCGCGACGTGAGCGTCGGCCGCCCGCGGGCCTGCATGGTCAACTCGGCCGAGATCCGCGAGGTCCTCCTCGGACCGGTGGCCAAGATCGTGGCGGCGGTGATCGAGTGCCTCGAGGAGACCCCGCCGGAGCTCAGCGCCGACCTGGTCGACAACGGCCTGGTGCTCACCGGCGGCGGGGCGCTGCTCCGTGGGCTGGCCCCGCTGCTCGAGCGCGAGGTCGGGCTCCCGGCCCGGGTCGCCGACGACCCCATGTCCTGCGTCGCTCGCGGCACCGCGATCTTCCTCGAGCACCTCGACCGCTACGCGTCGATCCTCGAGTCCTCGGACCAGTTCTAGTTCGACCCGACCGTTCAGCTCGCGAGCCGGCTGCACGCCGGCTCGCGCGCTTGGTCGAGGGGCGCTCACCCCCTCCCCCCTCGTTACCCTGGGAGGGTGGAGCAGATCGGCCCCTACCGCGTGCTGGAGGAGATCGCCCGCGGCGGCATGGGCGTGGTCTACCGCGCCCAGGACGCGGAGGGCCGCGAGGTCGCGCTCAAGCTGCTGCTGGCCAGCCGCTCGAACAACCCCGTCGCGCTGCGCCGCTTCGAGCAAGAAGCCAAGACCCTCGCCCGGCTGCGGCACGCGCACGTGGTCCAGGTGTTGGCGGCTGGCGAGCAGCAGGGAACCCCCTGGCTGGCGCTGGAGTTCGTCTCGGGGGAGTCCCTCGAGGAGCGCCTGACCCGGGGTCCACTCCCGGTGTGGGAGGCGATCCGGCTCACGGCTCAGCTAGCGCGGGCGCTGAGCTACGTCCACGGGTGCGGGGTGCTGCACCGGGACCTCAAGCCCGCCAACGTGCTCCTGCGGGGCGACCAGGCGTTGCTCACCGACTTCGGCCTCAGCCGGGACGAGGGCCCCGAGTCGCGCAGTCGGATCACCGCCAGCGGGGCGTTCCTCGGCACCCCGGGCTACTGGGCGCCGGAGCAAGCCCAGGGCGACCTCGAGGCCTTCGGCCCGCGCACGGACGTCTACGGCCTGGGGGGCGTGCTCTTCGCCTGCCTCACCGGGCGCCCCCCGGTGGAGGCCGACAACCCCATGGGCTACTTCGGGGCCGCGTTCCGCACCGAGGCGCCCTCGGCGCGCGCCCTGCGGGCGGAGGTCCCGGAGTGGCTCGACGCCCTCTGCCAACGCTGCCTGGCCCCCAACCCCGACGAGCGGCCCGAGTCCGCCGACGAGGTGGCGCGCTGCCTGCTCCTGGCCGAGGCCGGGCAGGCGGGCGCCGGTTTCCCCGGCTGGGGGTGGGCGGTGATCGCGGCCGGGGCGTTGACCCTGGGAGCCCTCGGCTGGCTGGCCCTCGGGGGGAGGGCCTCGCCGATCGAGCTGAAGCCGACCGAGCCGGTCGAACCCCCGCCGCCGGCGGAGGCACCGAAGAACCCTGAGTTCGCCCTGCGAGACGGGGAGGCGTTCCGGTTGCGGGGGGAGCACGCCACCGCGGTGGAGGCGTTCACCCGGGCCCTCGAGCTCGACCCCGGGCTCGCCCCAGCCTATCGGGGGCGCGCGCTGGCGCGCTTCGAGCTGGGGGAAGAGCAGGAGGGCCTGGCGGACCTGGAGCGGGCCCTGGCCCTCGCCCCCGACGACCCCCAGTTGCACGTCGAGCGCGGCGTGCTCTGCGGTCGGCTGGGGCGCGCTGCCGAGGCGCGGGCCGAGTTCGAGCGCGCCCTCGCGCTGGACCCCGATCACACCGAGGCGTTGGTCAATCGCGGGCGGGCGCTGCTGATGGAAGGCGACGCGCCGGGCGCGCTGCGCCACTACGAAGCCGCGTTGGCGCGTGACCCCAACTGCGCGCTGGCCTACGCCAGCCGGGGGGTGCTCGCCTGGCGCTTGAGCCAGGACCGCGAGGCCGCGCTCGCCGACCTCGGGCGCGCGCTGATCCTCGACCCCAGCTCCGCCTACGCCCGCTCCAACCGGGGCGCGATCTACTCCTTGGAGGGGCGGGCGGCCGACGCGATCGCCGACTTCGACGTCGCCCTCGAGCAGCGGCCGCGCGACGCGGGGAGCCTGGTTAGTCGGGGCTCGGCGTTCATTCAGCTGGGCGAGCGCCGGGCGGCCCTCGCCGACTTCGAGGCGGCCCACGCGATCTCCCCAGGGCTGGAGAACGTCTTGCTGAATATCGGGGTGTGCCACGACGAGTTGGGGAACTACGAGCAGGCCCTCGCCGCCTACGAGGAGGCCCTCGAGCGGCGGACCGTCAGCAGCCTGGGCGACGTCTACTACAACCGGGGGACGACCTACACCCGCTTGAAGCGGCACGAAGAAGCGGTCGCCGACTTCACCCGCTCGCTGGAGATCGACCCCAGCCGCGCGGACGTGCGCGTGAACCGGGCCCTCGCCAACCTCGAGCTCGGGCGCCTGGAGGCCTGCCTGCAGGACTGCGACGCGGCCCTGGCCGGGGACCTGAGCATGGAGCAGGCGCGGATCGTCCAGGGCACGCGCGGTGAAGCCCAGCGGCGGCTCGAGGCCCGCTAGCCGCGCAGGGCGGGACGCGGCGCCCGCCGGTCGCGACCAGCGGGTCGCCTCCCCGGCCTTCTCCCAGGACCGATCCGCCGAAACAAGTCCTGTAGTCGTCGGGCTCTACAGCCGAAGAGGGAGCAGAGCATGCCCGCGGGAGCGGGCCGGGGGACCGGGTGCGGCGACGGACGGATCGAGGCGGCAAACACGACCACTGGGTGTTGGTCGCGGTGTGCGTTGGCCTCTGTGCGTTGCCGAGCACCGTGCGCGCGAAGGTCCGCGCGCGCCTGCTGGACGTGCGGGTGCGGATCTCGCGCGGGCTCGGCGAAGACGCGCCGCCCGCCCAGTCCCCGGGCGAGCGGGCCAGCAGCCAGCGCGCGCACCTGCTCGAAGGGGAGATCGCGCGGCTCAAGGGGCTGCTCGTCGACGGCGGGGTGGCGAGTCAGGTGCTCGAGCTGAGCCAGGACGTCGACCGGATCCCGGCCCAGGCGGTGAACCTGGGGCGCATGAGCCAACTCCGCCAGCGCCTGGCGCTCAACCGCGGCGAGCGCGACGGCGTGCGCCTGGGGCTCCCCGTGCTCAGCGGCGACGCGCTGGTCGGGCGGGTCGCGCAGGTGGGCGAGACGAGCTGCGAGGTCTCGCTGGTCACCGACCCCGGCTTCGCGGTGCGGGCCGAGGTGTGCCGCTCCGACGGCGAGCAGATCCAGGGCATGCTGCGGGGGACCGAGGACGGCGAGCTGATGTTCGTGCCCGCCCTCGACGACCCCCGGGCGCCGGTGCCCCTGCTCCATGCGCGGGAGGCCGTGCTCTGCTCGCGGCAGTCGCTGCTCTGCGGCGTGCCCGCCCTGATCGGCGTCATCGACCGCGTCGACCGCGCCCCCGGGACGACCCTCCCCCGCGCGCGGGTCCTCCCCGCGTGCGACCTCGACGAGCTCGAGGGGCTGACCATCGTCCGCGCCCGCACCGAGGCTCGGATCGAGGGCAAGCGGTGAGCGTGCTGGGGGGGATCAGTCGGCGCCGCGTGCGCTCGCGCACGACACGCCGGGGCTCGCGGCCGCGGTCGCGCTCGCGCTCGCGCGGGGCGCGGCGGCCCACCGCCGGCGGGCAGCTCGCCGCGCAGTGCGTGCTGCTCACCGCGCCCCTGTGGGTGATCGCGCTGGCGAGCGTGATCGGCGACGTGACCCGCTGGGGGGTGGGCCCCGACCTCGCCCTCGCCGCGACCGCGGCCGCGGCCTGGACCCAACCCCGGCGCGGGGCGGTGGTGTTCGCGCTCGCGATCGGGCTGCTCCTCGACACCCTCAGCGGGACCCCGTTTGGCTGGGTCCCGGCGCGCCTCGCGCTCTTGACCGCGCTCTTCGCCAGCGCGCGCGACGCGATCAGCGCCCCGGCGGTCGGCTTCGGCGTGGTCTACCTGTTCGCCCTCGCGGACCGCCTGCTGGAGGCTGGCGCCCTCGCGCTCTGCCAGGGCGTCGCCTTCCAGCCCTTCGTGCCGCGCGCGCTGCTGGTCGCCCTCGCCACCGCCGCCCTCGGACCGCTGGCCATCAGCGTCGGGCACTTCCTCCACCGCGAGGCGCACGGGGGGCGGGGGTGAGCGCGCGCCGGATCCGGTTCCTGGTGACCCTCGCGCTGCTGATGCTCGCCGCGCTCAGCGTGCGCCTCTACCACCTGACCGTCATGCGCCACGCCGAGCTGCGCGAGCAGGCGGAGAAGCGCCGCCGCCGGGCCAAGGTCCACGAAGCCCGGCGGGGGAAGATCCTCTGCCGCGACGGGGTCACCGCCCTCGCCCTCGACCGCCCGGTGGACGACGTGACCCTCGACCTCCCCGAGGTCGACCCCTCGCTCTCGCTGGTGACGCCCCTCGCGACCGCGCTCCAGATCGAGCGCGTGCAGTCGCTGGCGCTGCTGCGCGCCGCGCGCCGCGAGCTGGCGCAGACCGGCGCCGAGGAGCTGCACCTGGCGGACCTCCCGCTGGAGCGCGTGCGTTACGCCCAGCGGCTGGCCCGGCGCAGCGAGGCGCTGCGCTGTGAGCTCGGCCCACACCGGATCGAGCTCTACCTGGCGCCTGGAGCCTTCGAGGTCCGCGACGAGGCCGTGGCCCGGCTGGCCCCGCTCGTCGGTCGGACCCCGCAGGCGCTGGAGGTCGAGATCGCGGCCGCGGTCGACGCGATCCACGCGCACGAGGCCCGCGACGAGCGGATCGCGCTCTGGAACACGCCTTACGTGCTGCTCGAGGCCGCGCCCTTCGACGTGGTGGCCCGGGTCCTGGAGCGCGCGTTCGAGATCCCCGGAATCGGCGTGCACCGGCGCTACGCGCGCTTCTACCCGCACCCCGACGTGGCCCCGCACCTGGTCGGCTACCTCGGCGCGCCGACCCCGGCCGAGCGCCGCCGCGACAGCGCGCGCCTGCTCGACGGCAACCGCGAGGCCCTGGGGCTGCTGCTCGGTGAGCGGGTCGAGATCGACCGCGACTTCCGCCTGCGGGAGGAGCCCTACGGGCGCCGCGGGGTCGAGTCCCTCCGCGACCGTGACCTGCGGGGGACCCCGGGGGTCGAGGTGGTGGTCCGTGACGCGCGCAACCAGGTGCGCCAGGTCCTGCTGGACCTCGCGCCCCGCGACGGGCAGGACGTGGTGCTGACCATCGACCTCGCGCTGCAGCGCGCGACCCAGGGCGCGCTGCAGGCCGCCGTCGAGGGCGAAGGCACGGCGGAAGCCGGCGCGGCCGGGGTCGTGCTCGACCTGCGCGACGGGGGAATCCTCGCCCTCGCCAGCTACCCCGGGTTCGACCTCAACCGCTTCCGCGAGCCCGAGGTCTACCGCGCGTTGCGCGAGAGCCCGCGCAAGCCGTTCCTGCACCGCGCGACCCTCGGCTTCACGCCGGGCTCGACCTGGAAGATCCTCAACGCCTTCGCGCTCCACGACCGCAGCCTGGGTGGGCTCCCAGCGGGCTGGACCACGAGCTGCAGCGGGCGCATGCTCGACCACAAGCGCTTCAAGTGCGACGGCTACCACGCCGAGACCGGCCTGGTGAAGGCCGTCGAGCGCAGCTGCAACGTCTACTTCTTCCGCGCCGCAGACGAGGTCGGGCTGGACGCGCTCAAGCACTGGGCCGACGTCGTCGGGCTCGGTCGCTCGGTGGTCCCTGGCCTCGGCGACAGCGCTGGCTTCGTCCCCGGCCCCGGCTACAAGCGGAAGCGCTACGCCCAGCTCCTCGCGGCCAAGGCCCACTGGACCAAGCGACTGGAGGGCCTGCGCGCCCAGGCCGAGCCCGACACCGCCAAGCTCGAGGAGGCCGAGCGCCGTTTGCAGCACGCCAGCTTCTGGGCGCAGCGCTGGTCGAAGGACCAGCACGAGAGCAAGTTCGACGTGCGCAACCTGGTGATCGGCCAGGGCAACCTCCTCGTCTCGCCGCTGCAGGTGGCCATGATCGCGGCCCTCGTCGGGAACCAAGGCGCGCTGCCCACCCCGCGGATCTACGCGGACACCCCCATCGCCTTCCGCCAGATCGACCTCGACCCCGCCGTGCTGGGGCAGGTCCGGCGGGGCATGCGGCGGGTGGTGACCCACGGCACGGCCTCCAAGCACAAGATCGGCCTCTACCGGCTCGACGTGGCCGGCAAGACCGGGACCGCCGAGCGCGGCAGCGACCCCGAGACCGGGGAGAAGCGGCCCTACGTGGCCTGGTTCATGGGCTACTACCCCAGCCAGAACCCCGAGATCGCCTTCGCGTTCGTCGTCGACTCGACCCGTGGCCACGGCGGCGGGGTGTGCGGGCCGATCGCGCGCCAGGTGGTCGAGGCCTACCGGGGAGAGGGGGGCGCCAAGTGAGCAGTCGAGCGAAGGTCGTGTTGGCGCGTGAGGCCTCGCGCTTCCCCGGGAGCCTGCTGGGGATCTGCCTGCTGCTGCTCGCGATCTCGGTGGTCGTGCTCAAGAGCGCGAGCCTGCGCCCCGACGGCACGCTCATGCACTACATGAACCGCCAGCTGATCTGGGCCAGCCTCGGCCTGGCCACGTTCTTCGGCGCGTCGCTGATCCCCTACCCCAAGCTCGGGCGACGGGCCTGGGTCGTCTACCTGCTCGGCCTCGCTGCGCTGGGCGCGGTCCTGTTCCTGGGGACGAAGGTCAACGGCTCGCGGCGGTGGTTCGACCTGGGCGTCGTCCGCGTGCAGCCCAGCGAGCTGATGAAATACGTGCTCGTGATCACCCTCGCCCACGTCGTCGCCCGCCGGGGCGAGGAGATCAAGACCTGGGGCGGGTTGCTCGAGGCGGGGGTGATCTCGCTGATCCCCTTCGGCTTCGTGATGCTCCAGCCCGACCTGGGCACCTCCCTGACCTTCGTGCCCATCGCCGGGGCGATCGTGTTCGCGGCGGGGGCCCGGCTGCTGCACATCGGGCTGCTGATCGGCGGAGCGCTGGCGAGCTTGCCCTTCGCCTGGTGGTTCGTGCTCCAGGACTATCAGAAGGACCGGGTGCTCTCGTTCATGAGCCCCACCGGGGATCGGGCGCTGGAGGGTGCCTACCAGACCAACCAGTCCATGATCGCCATCGGCAACGGCGGCCTCTGGGGCCGCGGCTACATGGAGGGCACCCAGGGCCCCCTGGGCTTCCTCCCCGAGCGGCACACCGACTTCGTGTTCGGCGTGATCGGCGAGGACTTCGGCCTGATCGGCGCTGCGGCGCTGCTGGGGCTCTACGGCTACCTGATCTGCGTGCTGGGCCAGATCGCCCAGCGCACCCGCGACCCCGAGGGGCGGCTGCTGGTCGTGGGCGTGACCGCGATCCTCGCCACCCAGCTCGCGGTCAACGTGGGCATGGCCATGGGGCTGACCCCGGTGACCGGGTTGACCCTCCCGCTGGTCTCCTACGGCGGCTCCTCGTTGGTCGCCGCCATGTTCGGCTTCGGCCTCGTGGCCTCGGTGGCCCGCCACCGGGTGCGGATGTTCGTGCCCAACGGCGAGTAGTCCTCAGCGCTCGGCCGGGTCGCCGGACGCGCGTTCGTCGAGCCAGGCGTCGAGGGCTCGGGTTCCCCAGTTCGCGCAGCTCAGGGGCAGCAGCGCCGTGTCGAGGACCAGCGCGAGCGGGAGGTCGATCCAGCCCAGCGCAGGCGGAATTCGCGGGACCATCAGCCCCGGGCTCCAGCCGCTGCTCCCGTCGCGGATCGTCTCCACGTCCAGTCGGGTCGCCCCGTAGGGGGTGCCCACCAGCGCGCTCACGGGGCTGGTCAGGAGCGCGCACCCCGGGAGGCCGACCGCCAGCAGGCACGCCCAGCCGGCGCGCACTCAGCGCCCCGCCAGGAGGTCCACGGGGACCGCGTCGTCGGTCCAGAGCACGGCCGAGACCACGTCGTCCTCGTAGACGACCGTTCGCAGGCCGTGGCGCTCCCAGGCGTCTTGGGAGGCGCGCCAGCGGGTGATCCACACCATGCTCTGGCCCTCGCTCCCCAAGAGGTGCAGCACGCCGCGCAGCGGCTCCTCGTAGTCGTCGCCCAGGCGCACCTCCTGCAGCTCGCCGACCGCGGCCGTGACGGCGGGGTGCTGGACGAGCTCGAGCTCGGTGAAGGTGCGCTCCCACACGGAGGCGGGGGCAGAGGCAGAGTCAGAAGCAGAGACAGAGGCAGAATCAGAAGCAGAGGCAGAATCAGAAGCAGAGGCAGAGGCAGAGTCAGAGTTGGTGGCGCGCCGGGGGCGGTCGCTGAGTAGGCGACCCAGGCTCACGGTCAGGGAAATCGGCAGGAGGGCGGTGTCGACCCCCAGGGCGAGGGGCAGGTCGAGCACTCCGAACACCTTGGCGGTGCCGCCGAAGTGGCACGCGCCGCTCATGATCCCTACGTCGCAGATCGTGGCCCCGAAGGGGATCCCCTGGCTGGCCGCGATCGGCCCCGTCACCACCGCGCAGCCGGACAAGGCCAGCCCCGCGGTGCACACCCAAGCGCGTGCGCTCATCCTGCACCTCCTCACCCACGCGGTTGCAAGGCATGTGCCCTGGCGCAACTCCAACGCCGACGGGCGGAACGGCAGACCTTCACCAGCTTCTCCGGCGAGGCTTCACCGGTGTGGGTGAGCCCGTCGCCCGCAGCCGCTATCCTGAATCCGGCGGACGAGAGGAACCGGTGGCGGTCAACCGCAAGACGACAGCGCGCTTGATCCTGGAGAGCCCCAAGGTCGCGGCCGACGGGGTCGTGACCGTGCGCACTCGCGTCAACGGCATGATCCGTCCGGTGGCGCGCGTCCTGGGAACGGGCGGGTTCGTGGCGCTGCTGCTGGTGCTCGCCCTGCGCCTGCTGCCGGAGGAGCACTGGCCGGGGTTCCTCGACCCCGACCACTGGTCGTTCTACTTCGGGCTCTCGCTGGCGGTCGCGAGCCTGCTCGGCTGGACGTTCATGCTCGAGGGGCTGGTGGCCCTCCGCGAGCGCACGGGGTGGACCATCGGGGGCTGGCTGTTCGTGTTCTTCCCGGTGGTGTGCGCGCTGATCACCGCCTCCCACGCCCACGACTGGATCGCCTGGGACGAGGCCCGCTTCGGCCTGCTCCTCGGCCTCGCGCGCTGGTATCCCCCGGCGGTCGTGGGGACGTGCCTGTTCGCGTTCTGGTACCTGGACGCGCAGAAGCACGACGGCAAGGGGTCGCGCACCGCGCTGACCGCGGCCCTGATCACCCCCTACGTGCTCCTGTTCGGGACCCTCGCCGTGGGCTTCCGCGTCGAGCTGCTCGAGGAGTCGTGGGAAGACACGCTCTACGCCCTGGGCAACTGGGCCCTGGCGGTGCAGATCGCCCTCGCCTTCTTCGCCGCGGGCGGCGCCTAGTGCCTCGCGTCCGACGTAGCGGTACAGGTCGCGCAGCGATCGTCGT
>Ga0070726_10004561_pt1 | contig 10979 bp, 10 predicted proteins | sample tdAd471_FD_67275 | JGI IMG/M metagenome (GOLD analysis project Ga0070726, IMG submission 67275) | Marine sediment microbial communities from the Atlantic coast under amendment with organic carbon and nitrate - tdAd47.1 | ecosystem: Environmental > Aquatic > Marine > Coastal > Sediment | place...
GATATCTGCAATGATCAGCAAATATCAAAGGGCTGAATTTTACCAGATATTCATACCATATCACAACCTGAACTAAACTTGTGATTTCTGCTATGTATATGGAATCGGAAAAGCAATATTGAAGGTTGTGATATCATATTCCAAAAATTGAACTGTCCAGGGGTGTATTGACCTGTTTACCTAAACCCGCCCAAGGACTATTTTTAAGACCTGAGATAGCATCCTTTCTGGTGAAGATATCATCCATCTCGAAAACCTGCGATATGTCTGACAGATCCGAACTTGGCCCTGATTGCATATAGCTATTGATTACCTGATCTGGACTATTTAAATATTCTCTTTCTGTCTGGGGTGCTGTGTTATTTCAACTGATAAATGGAAATAAAGGCTGTGGATGCCTTGGTTTTGTCTTCCGTAAACCCTGCCGTAATTAGAGAGTTCTTATAAATGTCCATGGTCCGAACCCGGGTTTCCCAGTCCTTATCCAAAATGACCGGTTTTGAGCAAGGGGACAAGGTACCGGATTCGAATGCCATCTGCTGAAGAAACCCCTTCCACTTCATACGGTCATTCTGGAGGGTTTCAAGACGTCCTCCGATGATCAGACGCCCGGAAAATCCCGCGGGAAGCGCTTCCATCGCCCGCAGTCGTGTAGAACCGGCTCCGGTGAAACGGTACCGGGAAATTAGGTTCATCTCCCCGTTATGTGCTTGCCAGACGTCCAGCAGAGCATATTTTGTACGCTCCTGATCAATCCGTCCGCCAAGAACCAGTTCCGAACGTCCGTCCCCGGTTATGTCTGTAATCATGGCGTACCGGTACCGGCATTTACCGAGGTCATTCAGTTGTTTCCAAATCAGGTTCTGATCTGATAAGACGGCAAAGGCGGCATGTTCGACATTGTTTTCAACAGTCCTGCCGGCAGCCACAACTTCCGACGTACCGTCTCCGCTCAGATCTCCCGCGGCCAAGGCATTTACCCTCAGCTTGAGGGTGTTAAAATGGTTTGTTTGAAACCCCTTTATTGGGGAAAGGTGTCCATTTTCCCCGATTGAAAAAAATCTGATGTCGGCATGATCTCTGTCATCACTCCCTGAAAACCCGCCGCAAATAATTTCATTTTTCCCATCTTTATTGATGTCAGCCTGAATGAGCGGATACCCATGGGTATATGACGTTTCGGGATCTGAAAATTCGATGCTGTCCACCAGATGGAATACGTTATTAAACACGTAGGAACGGATAAAGCCAACCTCCCGGTTTTCAGGACCGGATTTTCCGTTGACAACAATAAGGCATTGGTTTGTTGACGGCGCTTTGATGCAAACCAGAGAACGGATTCGGGTTTTATTGTCAGCACTTTTGGATCCGATGCAGAAAACCTCCCGGCCAAGTTCTTTGTATTTACCGTTAATGATCGAAAATGCGATGATCAGACCATCATTCCGATCATTCTGTTTGATCTGTCCCGCGGCAAGCAGATCCATTCGATCTTTTGATACAGGTGTAATGGCTTTCACGGAGTAAAATCGCATGTCTGGAATCTGAATGGAAACAACTTCATGTTCGGAAAATGCAAAGACCGGCACATGGAAGCTTATTATCGCAACAACAAGCAAACATATCTTTTTCATTGTGTTCTCCTCTAAGAAATGAAAGAAAGACTATCCCAGAAGCCCCGTCATAACGGGATCTCCGCTGAATTCCGACCCCGATAGGCAGGACTTTCGTTTTGCTTCAATCCGCTGTTAAAAATAAATTTTAGTTCCGGCATACAGGGTTCTGCCCGCCCGGGGAAAGCCGTAGGCCTCTTCGTAATCCTGGTCAAACAGATTGTCAACGCCCAGATAAATATGCAACCGTTTATTTAGAAAAGCCTGGTCCAGTTTGAGGTCGACCAGGGTGTAGTCGTTCAGTTTTGCCTTTTCCAGGGGCGTATTCCGGGAATAAAAGTACTGGTCGGCCACGTACATGACGCTAGCATAAGCGGAAAGCCCGAAACCAAAAACATATTGGGTTTCAAATGTCAGCTTGTGTTCCGGTCTGTACTGCAACTCTTCCTTTTCGGTATCGGGGGACTTGTCTTTGGTATCCATAAACGTGTAACCGGCACGCAACCAGAGATTTTTAAAATACCGGGTTTCGGCAGTCAGCTCCACACCCTGAAAACGATATTCGTCGTTGTTCTCGAATCTATCCGTAGAATCTATCTTTTCAATGTAATCCTGAGCATCGATATAAAATCCGGTCAGCGAAAGGGTGGTGCTTTCCAAAAACCGCTGCTCAATCCCCATTTCGTAATTGTAAGATTTTTCGGGGGTTAAGTCCGGATTCCCGGTGTCTTCCTCGTAAAGCTGGCGAATGGACGGAAACCGGATTTTGCGGGCCGCGGAACCCTTGACGCGGGTGTTTTCAAAAACATCGTAATATGCACCCACGAGGAATTCATTATCGTCGTCGCTGCCGCCGGCATCTTTGTCAAACCAGTGATGACTGTAGCCGAACACCATACCAAGCCGATCAAACGGGGACACCTCGTATTCAATCGCGGCAGAATAGATCTTGACCGTCCGGTCCTCGCTGAAACTTCGGGTGGTGTAAGTCGTGGTGCCACCCCCACCTCCTCCACCGCCGCCACCACCGCCGCTGACCGCAACGTCCCGGATAACACCGTCGGACTCGAAAGCCTGCTCTTCTCCACTCAAAGCAAGGGTGAAAAGGCCCATTGTATTAAGATCGGCGGAAGTTTGCAGCGTACCGCCATAGATTTTAGTGGTGATATTTTTGACATAGGTGCCTTTAACAGTCGGATCGTCCATGGAATTGTACTGGTTGTCATCATAACGGTTCTCATCTTCATCCAGTTGATTGCCAAAGAGCCAGCCGCGTATGCCAAAGGGGCCCGGCAGATTTCCGTTCACGGAAATTTGTCCGGAAAAGCCGTCGTAATTGTCAATTCGTTCATACTTGGGGCTGTTGGCGAAGGGGTCCGTTTTGTCATTAATGGTAATCGGTGGTTTCCCGAATTCACCCCGGACCTTGTTGGCAACCAGTCCGATTTCCCAGATATCATTTGGAGCATATCCGACGTTGGCAAAAAGGTTTTTATTTTTTCTATCGCTGTTTTCCCTCAAGCCGCCGTCTTCTTCTGAAGTGGCCTCAAAATCATCGGACAACACATAACCGTCGCTGTCCAGTATGCTGCCGCTGACAAAAGCGTCAAATTGGTCTTTGGCGCCGGAGACGCTAAAGCTTCCCAGGTTTCGGTTCCGCTCTCCGGTTTCCAGTCTTACTGCTCCCTGAAGGCCCTCGGTCCCCTTTTTGGTAATGACGTTGATCACACCGCCGAGTCCGCCCTGGCCATACAACACCGAGTGAGTGCTGTAAGACACCTTGATTTTGGCGATGTTTTCCACCGGAATTAAGCTCGGATCAAACTGCCCGTCATAGGTTGAATTAAAGGGGATTCCATTCAGCAGCAGCTGGACGTGCCGTGAACGATAACCCCTCAGATCGACCCGTGTAACACCATCGGTTGCAGTTCGGATGTCCAACCCCGGAAGCAGTTCCAGGGCCTGGTCCAGAGTTTGTACACGCCGCCTGGTGATATCTTCTGCGGTAATTTCCCGCACCGTGCCGATAGACTCCACGCCCTCCCGTTCGCCGGAAACCACGATTTCACCCAAAGTGTATTCGGCCGTCTGTCGTGTTTCTGTTTCGGAAAATCCGCTTTGAGGAAGACCTATCCATATTCCAATCACCCCAAAAACCAAAACCCGAATTAAAACTTTGTTCATCCGTCGCCTCCCCTAATCCAAGTAATTATAGATATAAAAAATTAACTGAGTTTCAAATATTTGAAGTGCGGATCTCACATCAAAATCCAGCCTGCAAATAACCCTGAATATTAAAATTGTCAATAATTTCATGCTGTTATAATTTGTTTTACAGTTTATAACTCTAAATTACCAATTATAACATTAAAACAATGGCGTTTGCAGTACCGCTTGACCGAAATCCTAAGGAATGTTCGGATCGATGTGCCTCTATAGCAAAGATCCGATTGAGTTTGCCGGACGTGGAATGAGAATATTGAGCAAGATCAGAGTCGAGACGATGATTGTCGGTTATGGTTGGTATCGGTTAATATAAGTTAAAAAAACCGACTGAAAAATATTGACATACATCACTATGGAAACTATACCTAAAAATGTCTAATTGGGATATTTTATGACCAACACTCAAAAAAGCAAAACAAAATGAAAAAATTTTTATCGACAAAAGAAGTGGCCCAATTTCTGGGGGTAAACGAAAAAATGGTGTACACCCTGGTTTCAGAAAAGGGGCTGCCGGCAACCAAAATAACGGGAAAGTGGCTATTCCCCAGTTATCTTGTGGAACAGTGGCTGGAAAATGAAACCATCAACTATCCAAAGCCAACGGTTCCCTTACCTCCTTACCAGGGCCTTCTAATCATCACCGGAAGCAACGATATCCTTCTTGATCGCACGATTTCCCTGTTCAATCGCCTGCATCCCGAGCATTTGGCGGTCTTTGGAAACCTGGGAAGCATGGGAGGGATTCGGGCGCTCCGGCGCAATCTCTGCCATATTGCATCGAGCCACCTGCTTCAGGAAAACGGGCAGGACTATAATTTCGGCTTTGCCAGAGAGGAGCTGGAGCAGTTGCCGGCGGTGGTCAACTTCTGTCAGCGGCAGCAGGGACTTTTACTGGCAAAAGGAAATCCAAAAGGGATTCATAAGGTAGCCGATTTAGGAAAACCCGGCATAAAGATCGTCAATCGGCCTTTGGGCACCGGAACCCGGTTGCTCTTTGACGGAGAACTTAAAAAGGCTGGAATCATAGGAGACCAGATCAAAGGCTACCAACTGGAGCTTCAGCGGCACCTGGATGTGGGGCTTGAGGTGTTGTCCGGCAGGGCGGATGCAGGTCCCGGAATCGAGGCAGTGGCGGGTCTGCTGGATCTTGATTTTATACCCCTGCGCTGGGAGCGCTTTGATTTTCTTGTTCTCAAGGATCGGTTTTTCGAAAAAGGCGTACAACTCTTTTTAGGGCTCTTACCTGAAGTCGCCTTTCGGAAATTAACTCAAGATCTGAAAGGATATGATATGAGTCTCTGTTCCAAGATGGTTTTCCCCCAGAAATGAGTGGGAAAAAACAAGGCGCTGTGGTTCAAATCCCTTCTCGTTCAAAGCGCCAAGTCACTTTTTTAAATGCGGATTAAAGTCTTTTGGATTTGGGATATGTTGAAGGCGGTGTGAATATGGACTGTAAACGGAAAGTTTTGAATAAACGAATGGGCCCTGCGATTCTGATTTTCCTTGCCCTTTTGCTACTCCCCTTTACGGCCAAGGGAGAATCAAAGATAATCAAGATGGCCACAACCACCAGCACCGAAAATTCGGGACTTCTGGATGTGCTTATTCCTGAATTTACCCGGGAAACCGGTATCCAGGTCAAGGTTTTCGCCAAAGGGACAGGGGCGGCATTGAGAGACGGTATGGAAGGTAATGTGGATGTCATCTTTGTCCATGCAAAAAGCAGAGAAGCGGTTTTTGTGGCGCAAGGTTATGGTGCCTATCGTCTGGATGTAATGCACAACGACTTTGTGATTATCGGTCCTGCCGGCGACCCTGGGAAAATTGAGGGAATGCGTGATGCGGCCGGTGCATTTAGGAAAATAGCCGCGGCAAAGGTAAAATTCATCTCCCGCGGAGATGACAGCGGCACCCATATCAAGGAACAGGCCATCTGGAAAGCCAGCGGAGAGGCGCTGAAGACCGAAGCTACCGTGATCATAAAAAAAAGCAAGAAACACGCCCTTTCTTTTGTGTATCCCGTGGGGTTGGGAAAGCGTTATATATCCATTGGCCAGGGTATGGGGAAAGCCCTGACATTTGCAGAAGAGAAACAGGCCTATACCCTTACCGATCGGGGAACATTTTTTAAATACAAGTATGGGCGAAAGCTTGGCCTTAATCTTGAGATTTTATGTGAAGGGGATCCCAGGCTGTTTAACCCCTACGGCGTGATCCCCGTCAGCCCCAAAAAACATCCCCATGTTAAATTCGCGTCAGCGGATCGGCTCGCCAAATGGCTGGTATCGACTCAGGCCCAGGCGCTCATCGGGCAATACAAAATTGCCGGAAGGCAGGCCTTTTTCCCGGATGCAGAGCCTGTTGCAGAATAGTGTTTTTTATGAAGCTCTCCGCCGTCCCGTGGTGACGGGATCTCCGCCATACTCTGATAAATGGATGGGATATTGAAAAATATAAAATAGATTGAGGCCCTTGAAAATATTATCGCTTTCGAATAGTCCCGCTTAGGCCGGGGCTCAAATTAATGCATCCGTAGGTGCAAAAAAATAAACAGCGACCATGACTTTTTTGACAGACAGCTTTCTATCGGCCATACTTCTTATCTGGACCCTGAATCATGATCTTCTGGTCATCGTCGGCGTTTCCCTGAAGATGAGTTCCATCTCCACGTTTGCTGCCGGTTTACTGGGGGTACCGTCAGGATTTCTCATTGCCTTTTCCGAGTTTCGGGGAAAGCGACTGGTCATCACCCTGCTCAACACCCTCCTCGCCCTGCCCACGGTGGTAGTGGGTCTGTTTGTCTACGCCTTTATCTCCAGGCGGGGTATTTTCGGCACCTATGATCTTCTTTACACCCAAAAAGCCATTATCATCGGCCAGATAATTCTTATCGTTCCCATCATTACGACCTTCACCATCTCTGCTGTGAGCCGCATCGATGACCGATATCGGAAGGCCGCCTTAACCCTTGGCGCGAACCTGATGCAAACCGCCCGGGTCATTATCCGAGAAGCCCGCTTTGCCATCATGGCCGCCATTGTCATGGCCTTCGGGAGGGTCATCGCAGAAGTGGGAATCAGCATGATGCTTGGGGGTAACGCCAAGGGATTCACCCGAACCATGACCACGGCCATGGCTTTGGAATATGACAAAGGAGAATTTGTCTTGAGCGTCGCCCTGGGGATCGTGCTTCTGTGTGTCAGTTTCGGTGTCAATGTTTTTTGTAATTACTTCCAAGGAAGATCCAGACTGTGAAGCCCATACTTTATCAACTGAAAAATCTTGTCAAGGCTTACGACGGCCGGGTGGTGTTGGATCTAAAGCGCCTTTTTCTCGAAAAAGGCAAGGTGATCGGACTTCTAGGTCCCAACGGTGCCGGCAAAACAACGCTCCTTGAAATTCTGGCCTTTCTTCTACCGCCCACTTCCGGAGAAATCTGGTTTAAACAGGAGAAGGTCCATTTAAATGTAGGCAAGCTGATGAAGCTGAGGCGCAAGGTGGTGCTCGTTCAACAGCAGCCCCTTCTGTTTACCACGACGGTGTTCAAAAATGTCGAGTTCCCGCTGAAGGTAAGAAAGACGCCCAAAGGCAAAAGATCGCGAATGGTCGATGAACTCCTTGATCTGGTGGACATGAGATCATTCAGGGATGCCGACGCTCATAAGCTTTCCGGCGGCCAGACCCAACGGGTGGCCATCGCGCGGGCACTCGCCTGTTCCCCCGAGGTCGTTCTCCTGGATGAGCCCATGAGCAGCGTCGATGTGGAAAACCAAGTTACCCTGGCGCGTATCATCCATGAGATCAGTCGACAAAGAGGGATGTCGGTTGTTTTCACCTCCCATGACGTGGTCCAAACGTCGAGGTTGGCAGATGACAGCATATTTCTTCTTGACGGTAAGGTTGCAAAATCAGCATATGAAAATATCTTTAGTGCCCGCATCGAAACCGGTACCGGAGATCACAAATTTTGCACGCTCCCGAACGGTCTCCAACTAAAAATTAAGTCTGAAAAAACGGGACCCATCAGAATATCCATTGCCCCCGGTGAGTTGAGACTCAGTCCAAATACGCCCAAAAGATCAGAAAATACCGTAAAGGGAAAAATTGTTCAACTCAACGAAGAGCGAATACATGTACGCGCCCTCGTAGATGCCGAAGTGCCGCTGAATGTATTGATCCCCAAAGAATCGTTCAACCGCTATGACACGGGCATTGGTGATGACGTCTGGGTGACGTGCCCGGTGGAGAGCATCGATATCTTTTAGCCTAAAGTGGGATCTATAATCATCAAAAAAATATTTGTTGCTGCTAAAGTAGATTTTTCATGGTATAAAAATTGGAATCAAAAGACGGTTTTCGTCCGGCAATGTACATTCTTATATGCCAAGCCGCATGCTGCGATACATCCAGCCATCGCTATCAATCAAATACAGGAGGAAATCGATGAGGCAACTCAAGATTAGCGGGTTGATTTGTGCACTCTTTTCCGGTGTTCTGATCATGGCCTGTGCGGGCACCAAGCTAACCCAAACATGGGTAGATGAAGCCCATCGGGGAAAGCCTGTGTCAGACATTCTGGTAATTGCAATAACCTACAAGGAGGAAGTTCGGCATTCTTATGAAGACAAGTTTGTTGCCCAGCTCAAGGCACTGGGGATTGATGCCGTCTCAAGTGCAGATGTTATCCCCATTCCGGCAGATCTGAAATTGGAAAAAGACCAGATATTGAACGTCGTAAAAAATTTTGAAAATGACGCGGTGATCATTACCCATGTGGGCGGAGTGGAAGAAAAAGAAACCTACAGTCCTCCTACAAAAAATTACACAGGCTTTTACGGCTACTATGATGGGCTGCGTACCCTTCAAAGCAGTCCGGGCTTTTATACCTCCCATACCTTGGTTCGACTGGTAACCAATCTGTACGATGTTAAAACGGAAAAACTGATATGGTCCGGACAATCAGAAACCAAGGACCCACGTTCAATCGATCAGACCATTGACGATGTGATTAATTTGGTAATTAAAGATATGCAAAAAAAGGGACTGCTTTCACCAAAATAAAAATGGAAGGTAGTGAATCACCCTAGTCAAACCATTTAAGGCCTTGACGTATTGCGGTTAAGACCCATTTTAGATAACTCCATGATCCTCAGGCAGAGACGTATATCCCTCACCTGAATCAAACGGTTAGAACTTCTTTGCTACATTAAAAAAGCGGGGCCATTGCCGGCCCCACATGGAGGTCTTCTATATATTTCTTAATTACTTTTTATTTCGTTATAGTTATATTTTTCGATGTGGAATTGCTTGTCCCCTTATCATCGGCAACAGTGAGGGTAACTGAGTAATTCCTGAACTTGACGTATCTATGCGTGGGATTTCGCTCAGTACTGGTTATGCCGTCACCAAAACTCCAGAACCAGGAAACAATTGTACCATCTGTATCGCTGCTGTTATCGGTGAATGAAGCCTTTTTTTTATTTACGGCAAAACTGTAATCGGCAGTTGGTGGATTGTTGGTCGGAACCGGAGGTTCATTTATGGTCGGGATGACGTAAATAGAACTATCGGCTGTACCTTGAAGCCCTCCAAAGTCCTTTACCGTCAATTTGAATTTGAGATTCTTCCCATGCTGATCTGTCTTCGGCGCAGTAAAAGTAGCTACGGCCGATGTGGGATCAGCAATGGAGACAGGGTCTCCTTCAACCTGGGTCCAAAGATGTGAGGCAATACCATCATCAGGATCCATGGAGCCTGCCCCATCCAATACAACTAAAGTTCCTTCTATGGGTTCCATGTAGTCTGGAGCAACAACTGCAGTTGGTGGTTCGTTTTTCCAGCTGACATTGACAATACATGAGTCAGTTTTTTGCATCCCGCCAGCATCGGTTACGGTAAGATTAAAGTTAAGGGAAGCACCATCCTGTTCAACGTTCGGTGATGTAAAGGTCGGTTGGGATAACGCTGGGTTTGAAAGAGTAACCCTAGGAACTCCGATTTGGGTCCACAGGTAAGAGGCAATGCCATCATCAATATCTATTGAAGAAGTTCCATCAAGGCGAACAACAACCCCCTCATCTACAGTCTGGTCAGTGCCAGCGATAGCCTCAGGCGGCTCGTTTAGCCAGGTAACATTGACAAGACACGAATCCCTTCTCTCAAGTCCACTATGATCAGTAACAGTTAATTCAAAGCTCAAACAAGCACCCTCTGGGCCAACATCAGGAGCTGTAAAAGTGGGCTGCTGTCCATTGGGATCAGAAAGAACTACCGAAGGTTCACCTACTTGGGTCCAATGATAAGAGGCAATGCCATCATCCGGGTCTGTGGAATTAGATCCGCTAAGGTTGACGAACTGGCCTTCGTCAGCGGTCTGATCCGGGCCGGCATTTGCAACCGGCGGCTGATTTTCAGGTATTACTGTCGGCATATGACATACTTCGTCGGAGTCCCCACTTTCAAATTCCTCGATATCGTAAGCTCTTGCTACAAAGCAATATGTCTTGGTTTCATCCAGTTCATAAATTGTACAAGTATTGTCTGTTCCTTCCCAGGATGGGTTTGTATAATCATAAGATCGACCTTCCTCCCGACAGAATACTTTATAACCGGCCAAATCGGGTTCGCTGTTTTGAGTCCATTCCAGTACCACCTCCGTCGACGCAGACGCGTCATAAGCGGGGAAAAAGATTAAGGTCGATGTTGAGAGAACAAACCAAAAAATAATACCATAATTGAATGTATATTTACTGAATTTCCCGAACATTATAGATGTCTCCTCCACGATAAGTCACACTATCTTAACCTTCAATTTTAAGATGCTTGCTGACGCCATGCTGAGAAATGCCCAGCATTTTGGCGACAGTTGACGTTTTTCCGACAGCCCGTCTCATTGCCTCGGCTGCAAGGAGATGGACCAGTTGCTCTATTGAGGGCAGTTCTCCGTTGAATGTAATGGGATCCGGGACTGACGCTTCAAGTTCTTCTTTTTCGATAATCTTTTCCATTGTTGACACGGCTCCTTGGAGATGGCGTTCAACCTGTACGCAGAAACGCCTTAACCCATTTACTCATGCTTTTACCCTCTTGTTTGAGCAAGAGACGTGCCACAAACTTGTATCCTATATATACCATTGAAAT
>Ga0070726_10004563_pt1 | contig 10978 bp, 7 predicted proteins | sample tdAd471_FD_67275 | JGI IMG/M metagenome (GOLD analysis project Ga0070726, IMG submission 67275) | Marine sediment microbial communities from the Atlantic coast under amendment with organic carbon and nitrate - tdAd47.1 | ecosystem: Environmental > Aquatic > Marine > Coastal > Sediment | place...
CAGGAACTCCAGGATGTGTCCACCGACCAGGCCGGTGGCGCCAAGGAGGAAAGCGTTCATGTCCTGCGCTCACCATCGGTGAGGAATAGTTCAGCGTGCTGCCGCATCAATGCCGGATAGTGGGCCTGCACCTGCACGCCGCCAGGGTAGCGTGTCGATTCGGATCCGAAAACATTACCAGCGCGGACGGCTGTTTCCAGATCGCGCATGCGGAGCCATGAAGTCAGGAAGCCAACGGCAAAGTTGTCTCCGGCGCCAGTCGTTTCGAGCACATCCACGGCCCGCTCGGGAAGGTCGAAGGTCTGGGGCCCGGTATAGGCGATGGCACCACGGTTTCCCTGTTTGACGACCACCACGTCGGCAATCTGTCCGAGCGTCGGCGAGCCGGGGGGCAAGTCGATGCGCAGGTCGCCGGCTTCCTGGTCATTGAGGAACAGGAAGTCCACACCGCCCAGCACTTCGAGGCGGGCAAGCGGATGATCCACGTCGGGTCCGGGTCCGGCGGGATCGAGGGACAGGGTTGTACCGGCAGCGCGCAGCCGAGGAAAGATGTCGACGAGTTTCTCCGTCAGACCAGGCAGATACGGATGATAACAGACGTGAACATGCGCGGGGGGCTCATCCAGGATGCGATCGAGGGCTTCCCAATCCGAAACCGGGTTGGGTACGGAGATGAATCCGCGATCGCCCTCTTTCGAGAACGCAACGGAAAGGCCTGTCGATTCGGAGCGGTCATCGGCGCAATTCATCAGGCGGACGCCGGTTTTCTTGGACGTGTCGCGTAACCAGTGTCCGAACAGGTCATCGCCCACGTTGGCGTAGAGGTCGGTAGGCCATCCAACGCGGGCCAGGCCAAGAGCCACGATGGCTGCGCTGCCGCCGGGTTCGATGGAGTACACGTCCGAAACGGTGTCGTATCCCACACGGGGGAGAGCGTTCACCTCACCGAGGATGACATCGATGTTGAAATCCCCGATAACGGCAAGGCGTGGTGGTTCGGAGGCGGGTGGCATTGTGCTAGCGAAGTGCTCAGAGGGTGCGCACGGGGTCCGGACAGGCGTGTGGCCAACAGAGGAAAGAAGCGCTCAGTACCAATGCAGGATACGGACCGCAAGGGTGAAGCACACCCCATCAGGCATCAAAGGGATCGGGATCCGCGGCGCGGGCGCATATCGCGCCCACAAACCACCTCACAATGAAAAGCCCCGACCGGAATATCCGGTCGGGGCTTTCGATAGGCAATTTGGTGGGAGATACTAGACTCGAACTAGTGACCCCCTGTTTGTAAGACAGGTGCTCTAACCAACTGAGCTAATCTCCCGGTTGTTCTGAAGGGTCCGAACCGACGCGCAGACTGCTTTCAGAGCCCGCAATATTACGCTGACTTTTTATGAATGTCAATCCGTCCGGTTGAAGTCAGGCTTACTTGTCGTATCTTCACCATTCTGTGTCCTTGCGCCGCGAACCCCCTTTCGCGACTCCCGTAAAGCGCCGGGTCACAAACCATATTGATGCGTCGACGTCCGCGCCCGTTTCGCGTGAACATCGACAACCCACCCTCAGATCCTGGCCAGGACAAACATCTTTTAGGACAATGAAACGCACCTATCAACCGAGCCGTCGCAAGCGCGCCAACAAGCACGGATTCCGCTCCCGCATGGCAACCAAGAACGGCCGCCGCGTACTCTCCCGTCGTCGCGCCAAAGGCAGAAAGAACCTGACGGTCAGCGACACGAAGAGCGGAAAGTAATCGACGGTATGGGCGCAGCCCGACCCCCTTCCCGATCCGACTCGGCTCGATTTCCGCTGTCACGTCGTTTGAAACGCCGGCGTCTCATCGAGCCGCTGTTTGACCGACAGGATCCGGAAAGCCGTTCTGTTTTGAGCGGAAGCATCCGCATCCTGTACCGGTTCGTGTCGCCTGATACGCTGGAAGTCCCCTTCCAGGTCGGTGTGGCCGTTGGACGTTCCAGAGGCAGTGCTCCTCGGCGCAATCGCGTGAAACGAATCATCCGCGACGCGCTTCGGCACAATCAGGATCGCCTTGAGTACTCTGCCCACGCATCCGGAATGGCCCTTACGGCCATGTTTCTCTTCCAGGGACGGGATCAGGATGGCGATGCCATCCGTGCAGATCTCAATGCTGCGCTCGACAAACTCGAAGAGCGAACCGGGGGACTGCAGGGCTGAGTGGAACCGCATCAGGGTCCTCCCGTACCGCCTTTCCGTATTGTGACGTGACGTCCCCCGCTCCACCCATCTCCCGACGCGAGGCCCCGATTGGATAGAAACGTTCTCACAGCAACGGTGCTGATCGCCATCATCATGGTGGTGTGGCTGACCTGGCTGGCACCGGCCCCTCCCCCGCCCGGCGACGACCAGGCGGTTGCTTCGGATACCACGACGGAAGAAGTCGATTCTGGGGAATTCGTTGAGCAGGGCGATCCCGATGTGGGATCCGTTCAGATCCTGGCCGAAGACGACAGCACGTTCGTTCCCGGTCAGGGCGGCGAAGTTCGGAGCGTTACGGTGGAGAACAATCTCTACCGCGCGGTGCTTTCCACGCAGGGTGGAACGTTCACCTCCTTTGAACTCAAGGAGTACACGGTGGCCGGCGCCGAACGTCTTGTCCAACTCGTGGACTCCACCAAGGGCGGTGCCCTCGGTCTGCTGTTCACGTCGCCCGGCAGCCGTAATTACGATTCGCGGGCCTTCGTTTTTGATACGAACACCCGCCAGGAGTCCATTCAGGTCGGCGATGCGCCGGCTACGCTTTCCTTTTCAGCCAATGTGGGTGGCGGTCAGATCATCCTGACCTACACGTTCAACCCCGATTCCTACGAGATCGGCCTGGAGGTCGATCAACCGGGCGCATCGTCCTTCTCCACGCGTGAAGGGTACGAGTTGGTCTGGAATGGCGGCATTCCTTTCTCCGAACTCGATCACGAAACCTCGTCGCAGAACACGGGCGCATTTGCGCGCACGGGCGGCTCCGTTGAAGATGTCCTGCTGAATTCCGATCCGTACGATGAGCTTTCATTGCGCGGCGAAGTGGACTGGGTAGCCGTCAAGAACAAGTATTTCACCGTCGTCATGATGCCGCAGCAGCCCACGCGCGGCGCAGAGCTGATCGGTGAGCGTTTCGGAGAAGTATCGAATGCCTACGGTCGGCATGACTATCTGGCCAGCCTCCTGATGCCGGCAGCCACCGCCGAGTCGGACACGTACACGATGTACATGGGGCCGATGATCTATGGCAACCTCAACGATTACGACCTGGATCTCTATAACATGGTCGATTTCGGGTGGGATTTCTTCGAGATCATCACCAGGCCCCTGGCCCGTTTCATCTTCATTCCGGCCTTCACCTATCTCGGCACGATCATGCCGTACGGATGGGTGATCATCGTTCTGGCCTTCCTGATCAAGCTGGTTCTCTATCCGCTCACGAAGACCTCCTTCAAGAGTATGGCCAAGATGCGCGAATTGCAGCCGCGCATGGAAGTGATCAAGGAGAAGTATGCGGACAACCCGCAGAAGCAGCAGGAGGCCATGATGAAGATGTACAAGGAGACGGGGGTCAATCCGCTGGGCGGTTGTCTACCCATGCTCCTGCAGTACCCGGTCATCATTGCCCTGTGGCAGTTCCTGCCACAGGCCATCGAACTCAGGCAGCAGGGCTTCCTGTGGGCGCAGGACCTTTCGGCGCCGGATGTCATTCTGAGCCTGCCGTTCTCGATTCCGATGTACGGTGATGCCGTCGCAGGCTTCACGCTGTTGATGGGTATCTCGATGGTCTTCCAGATGAAGCTCTCGATGACCAACCAGAACAACGCGCAGGCCAAGATCTTCACGTACGTCTTCCCGGTGATGATCTTCCTGATCTTCAACCGCCTCGCTGCCGGTCTGAACCTGTACTACCTCTGCTACAACGTGCTCACGGCAGCCCAGCAGAAGGTCATCAACAAGCAGATCCACGAGCATCCCGAGGAACTCGAGCCGCAGAAAAAGGAAAAGAAGAAGCCGGCCGCGCAACTGGGTCGCAAGAAGGACAAGAATCGCGGGGCCATTACCGGCAAGCCCAAGCCGCGTCGCTGATCCCGATCCATGACGGCCAGCGCGGGAGATAGCGTCCACGATACGATCGTCGCCCGCGCCACGCCGCGCGGGGCGTCCGCGCTGAGCATCGTCCGTTTGTCGGGGCCACAGGCCATTTCCATTGTCGACGGCGTATTTCCCTCGAAAGAACTGGCCATTCAGGCTTCCCACACGGCCCACGTGGGCTACATCGGTCGAGAGGGTGCGTGGATCGATCAGGTGGTGTGCACCCTGTTCAAGGCTCCCAATTCGGCCACCGGTGAGGATATCGTCGAAATCTCCTGTCACGGTGGCGATGTGGCGTCGGATGCCCTCATCCGGCTGCTCGTGGAGGAAGGCGCCCGCATGGCGGGTCCGGGCGAGTTCACGCTTCGGTCCTTCATGAACGGAAAGGTCGATCTGGCACAGGCCGAGGCTATCGGGGAGCTCATCCACGCGCAAAGCCGGCGCGCTGGACGCATATCGTTGGCCCATTTGAAGGGCCGCTATTCAGAAGAGCTCTCCCGCATCCGGGAAGATCTCTTGCAGTTGGTGTCGCTCCTGGAATTGGAGCTGGACTTCAGCGAGGAGGATGTCGCGTTTGCCGATCGTTCCCGGCTGGAGTCCCTCCTTCGCGCGGCCGCGGACCGCCTGAACGTGCTGACCGGTTCCTTCCGATTCGGCCGTGCCCTGCACGATGGCGTGCGGGTCGTGATCGTCGGCAAGCCGAATGCGGGAAAGTCCACCCTCATGAACGCGCTGTTGGGCCACGATCGCGTCATTGTCAGCGAAACGCCGGGTACCACGCGGGACGAAGTAGAGAGCCATCTCGAGTATCAGGGCATTCGCTTCACGTTTGTCGATACGGCTGGGCGCAGGGAAACGGAGGACAGTATCGAGGCCGAAGGGGTGCGTCGCAGCCGCGCCGCCGAGCAAGGAGCTGACCTCGTGCTTCATCTTGTGGATTTGACGGACCCGTCTGCCCAGGACGTTGTCACGTTGGATTCGATGGCTGATGCCGACACGCCCCGACTCGTGGTGGGAAACAAGGCCGACCTGGTCTCGGGTACCTTGCAAGCCGGGACGACGCTCCGTATTTCGGCGGAAGAGATGCGTTCCGGCCACACGTCCGTCGAGCCGCTGATGGAACGCGTGTTTGCAATGACCGTCGGCTCGGATGCCGTCGGCGAAGAGCATCAGGTAGTAACGAGTCAGCGCCAACAGGAGCATATACGTGCTGCCCAATCTGCCATCGCTCGCGTCGGCGAGGTGTTGGCTTCGGGAGGCTCAGGCGACATGATTTCGTCCGATGTCCGGCTGGTCATTGATGAGATCGGCGCCATAACGGGAGAAGTCACGAATGAAGACATTCTGGATCGCATTTTCTCGCAGTTCTGTATTGGTAAGTAAATCTATAAAGCAAAGGGAGACAACGACATACAGGCAATGAACAGGTCAGGATACGACATCATCGTGGTGGGAGGCGGACACGCCGGAAGCGAAGCGGCGGCGGCAGCAGCCCGCATGGGCGCCCGTACGCTCCTCATCACCATGAGCCTGGAAGCCATTGGTCGTATGTCCTGCAATCCGGCTATTGGCGGAATCGGTAAAGGCCAGATTGCAAGAGAGATTGATGCGCTGGGTGGTCTTATGGGACGGGCCACGGACCAGTCGGGACTGCAGTTCAGGATGTTGAACCGCAGCAAGGGTCCTGCGGTCTGGTCTCCCCGCGCGCAGTGTGATCGTTTCATGTACGCCTCCGCCGTTCGGCGCATGCTCGAGGCAGAGCCCAACCTGTTCATGCGATCCGACATGGCGGTGGATCTCCTGACCGATGGTGACCGGGTTGCCGGGGTCATCACGCAGCTGGGTGTCGAGATTCGTTCAAAGGCTGTCATCCTTACGAGCGGCACGTTCATGAATGGACAGATCCATATTGGAGACAAGTCCTACGGTGGCGGCCGCATGGGCGAAGGGGCATCGAAAGGGTTGACCGGAGCACTTCACCGTTTGGGCTTCGAATCCGGTCGCTTGAAGACAGGTACCCCTCCCCGTCTGGATGGCCGAACGATTGACTATTCCCGCCTGGAAGAGCAGGTAGGAGACAGCGATCCCTCTCCCTTCAGTTACATGACGGATCGCTTGCCCGAAAAGCAGCTCAGTTGCTGGATTACGTTTACCGACCCGGATGTCCATGACATCCTGCGCACCGGGTTCGATCGCAGTCCCATGTTTGTGGGGCGCATCCAGGGTACGGGCCCGCGTTACTGTCCGTCGATAGAAGACAAGATTGACCGGTTTGCGGACAAGGATCGCCACCAGATCTTCCTCGAACCGGAGGGTTGGAACACGCACGAGGTCTACGTAAACGGATTCTCTACCAGCCTTCCGGAAGAAGTACAGATGGAAGCCATTCGCCGCGTACCAGGACTCGAAGAAGTCCACATGCTGCGTCCCGGGTATGCGATCGAGTACGATTATTTTCCGCCCTACCAGCTTCGGTATTCGCTCGAGACCAAGCACGTGAGAGGCCTCTTTTTTGCGGGTCAGATCAATGGAACGACGGGATACGAAGAGGCCGGTGCGCAGGGATTGATTGCTGGCACGAATGCAGCCAGATACGTTGAGGAACAGGAACAATTGGTGCTGAAGCGTTCCGAGGCATACATCGGCGTCCTGATCGACGATCTGGTGGCCAAAGGCACGGATGAGCCCTATCGGATGTTTACTTCGCGCGCCGAGCACCGAATGATGCTGAGGCAGGACAACGCCGACGAAAGGCTTACGGAGATTGGGTACGGAGTTGGACTCGTGTCCGAAGCGCGTATGCAGCGCATGGAGCAGCGGCGAGATGCGCGGCAGCAGCTATTGAATTCTGTCCGGAATACGAGCATTACTCCTGAGGAAGTAAATCCATTCCTCAAGACGCTTGACAGTGCTCCGGTCAAACAGACAGATCGCATCGCAAAGGTCGCTTTGCGTCCCGAAGTCCACCTTGGTGACCTGCTCCAGGAAACGGGCAATCACGGATTGATCCCGGCGATTGAGGGGCTGGAACGTGTGGAAGAAATGGTGGAAATCGATCTGAAGTACGAGGGGTACGTGGAGCGCGAGCGTGGCCTGATTGAAAAGATGGAACAGTTGGAGTCCATGCCCCTGCCGGAGGATCTGGATTACACGTCCATTCAGAACATCACGATGGAAGCGCGGGAAAAACTCAGCCGCATCCGTCCCGAGAATCTGGGGCAGGCTTCCCGCATATCGGGCATCTCGCCTTCGGACGTATCTGTATTGATGGTCATGGTCAAGTCCGGGCGCATGCCGAGAGTCCCGGAGGCCGGATAGATTGTCGTTGCGGTGGGGACACCGGAGTGTTTCACGTGAAACACTCCCCTTCGCCTGATCGACAGCACTGTTGTCCCGCTTGCTCCCGACCGGCTGAGGTGAGCGCCTGTTCCGGGCGTTCACTCACAAAGGCGCCTCTCGTACACCAATGTTTCACGTGAAACACCTGCCCAACAGACGGTGCTGTTTGCTATCGTTTGGGGTCTGTGTCCATGAATGGACGTAACTCGCAGTTGTCAACTCCAATCCTACATGCGCGCATCCTGGCCATTTGACATACCGCTCGACAACGAGCAGGACGAACGCCTGCAGGCCTATGCCCGCGAACTTCGGGCCGTCAATCGCCAGTTCAATCTGGTGTCCCGATCTGACGAGGCTCACATGCAGGCTCGCCACGTTGGCCACTGTTTGGCCCTTGGAAGTCGAGGCATCTTGCCGGGGACGAAGATCATTGACTGGGGCACCGGTGGCGGACTCCCTGCCATCGTTCTCGGAGTGCTTTTTCCTGATGTCCACGTCCTGGGTGTGGATTCAAACAACAAGAAGACGCGGTCTGTCGATCTGTTTGCCCGTCGCCTCGGCTTGGGCAACGTTCGCACCTGGCAAGGGCGTGCGGAGGCCTGTGGTGCTGAAGCCAACCTGTCGGTATCCCGTGCTACCGCACCTCTGGAAACGCTGTGGACCTGGCATGCGGCGGTCGCGCTGGAGCCGCGCAAGATTCAGGACCCTGCGAGTTGGAAAGATGGTTTGCTCTGTCTCAAAGGTGGTGATCTGGAGGATGAAGTGGCAGCGTTGACCAGTGCCCATCCGCATCTTGTGGTGGAACGGATTCCGCTGAAGTCCCTTACCTCTGATCCGTACTTTGCTACGAAAGAGATCATTCACGTGAGTACCTCTACATCCTGAGGTTCTTGTGCCCCTCGTATTCAAGGAGTCCCCTGCTCCCGCCATACATGCCAAAAAACGACAAACAAGGCACGCGGACTGAGCGTCTTTTCGCCACCATTCTGCTCTTGCAGAACCGACCAAACATGACGAGTCGGGACCTGGCCGAACACTTCGGTGTGAGCAGAAGGACCATATTCCGGGACCTGCGGGCGCTTTCGGAATCAGGTGTCCCCCTTACCTATTCAGAAGGTGGCGGGTATGAGATCCTGGAAGGCTATCAGCTCCCTCCTCTCATGCTGACAGCCCGGGAGGCCGCTACGTTGTTGGTCGGCACCGAGTTCATGCGGCTGCAATCGGATGCTTCCCTGCGGGAGGATGCCGGGGAGGTCTCCTTGAAAATCCGCTCGGTCTTGCCGCGCGAAATCCGCGAGTACGTGGATCGGCTGTCCGAAAACACCGTGCTCGACCCATACTGGTCCCATGCCGTCCAGTCCGAAGGCGAGGAATCGGGCAAGTGGTTCAAACTGTCCGAGGCCGTGGCCCGGTCGCGGAAAGTCATCATGGAGTATTTCGTGGAAAGCCGCGGAGAGTTGACGCAGCGCAGGGTCGATCCGCTCGGCCTGGTGTACTACACCGATCACTGGAACCTGATCGCCTTCGATCACCTGCGCGATGAGATCCGAAACTTCCGCCTGGATCGCATTGAGGAGATGTTCGTGCTGACCGAGAAGTTCGATCGGCCAGAGGGATTCGATTTGCAGACCTACCTCGAAGGGGAAGGCCGCAGCGCTGATCCGTTCCGGGTAAAGCTGTCGTTTGCCGAGGCCATCTATCCGAGAGTCCGTTCCCAGATCCCGGCTCGCATCGACGAGGAGTCCGAACAGAAGGGACGGGTGGAGGTCGCCTTCACTTTCGAGAACATGGACTACCTGGCAGGGTGGTTGCTCCGATTCGGAGCAGACGCGGAGGTGTTGGAGCCTGATTTGCTCGTCGATCGTCACCGAAAGGCTGCCTTGGCGATAGCAGGTAATTACGATAAATAAGTATTGCTTAAACGTGCGATTTGTGATGTTGCCATAACTCGATGGGCAACAATATGTTACGGTCTTTATTGTGCGCAGTGCGGTCCATTCTGGCTCGCCAAATAATTCAGAGGCGATTCCTCACCCACGTCTGAGCAGTTTGAGAGACCGTTCCAAATCGAGGGTCATGACCCGGATGGCTGGCCGGAACTGACCGCGTCAGACAAACCCATGATCAGTGCTCGCGCCGCCAACAGGTTGGGGACTTCCTGGATGATGGCTCTCAGGTTACCGGTCCGACTTTCCTTCAGAACGTACCGGTGGTCGAGTTGACCCAGCGCGGCGAGGATTCCCTGGAAGCGGTGCTCGTAGAACCACGCATCTTCATCGGTCGAGGGGAAGCGCAAGAAGAGTCGTTCGTTCTTGAAGGTGATCTTGGGTAGCCGGAGTTCTTGCCCCACGATTTTCATCTCGACTCCCGTGATGAGTTGGGACACTTCTTTCGGGAGCGGGCCGAAGCGGTCGGCCATCTCATCACTGACGGCATCGAGATCCTTGCGACTCGGGCACTCGGAGATGCGCCGATACATGTTGAGTCGTTCGATGCGATTGGACAGGTACGTCTCCGGAATGAGTGCATCCGCATCGATGTCCACGATGGTCTCGGTGGCCTTGGGCTTGCGCTCCTCCTCGAAAACCGCTGCAAACTCCTCCGTGCGCAGTTCTTCTACGGCTTCATCCAGGATACGGTGATAGGTCTCGAAACCCACATCCGCAATGAACCCGCTTTGTTCTGCACCGAGCATGTTGCCGGCACCCCGGATATCAAGGTCACGCATGGCCAGGTGGAAGCCGCTCCCCAGGTCGCTGAATTCCTCTACGGCCTGCAGCCGCTGTTTGGCTTCCCGGGTCAGGCTGTGGATGGAGGGGACCAACAGGTAGCAGAACGCTTTCCGGTTGGATCGACCCACACGTCCGCGCAGCTGATGCAATTCGGCCAGGCCGAAATGATCAGCCCGGTTGATGATGATTGTATTGGCATTCGGGATATCGAGACCGTTCTCGATGATGTTCGTGCTGACCAGGACATCGAAATCTCCTTCCACGAACTCCATCATGATCCGCTCGAGCGCCAGACCCTTCATCTGCCCGTGGGCTACCTGGATGCGGATGTCGGGAACCAACATCCTGAGCATGGCCGAAATCTCGTTGATCGACTGTACCCGGTTGTGGATGAAGAAGACCTGGCCACCGCGATTGATCTCATACAACAGGGCGTCCCGGATCAGGTCCTTGTCGAAGGCGTGGATCTCGGTCTGAATGGGCTGACGGTTGTCGGGGGCCGTGGCAATGATGGAAAGATCCCGGGCGCCCATGAGCGAAAATTGGAGTGTCCTCGGAATGGGGGTTGCCGTGAGCGTCAGTGTGTCCACATTGACACGGAGTTTGCGCAGTTTCTCCTTCATGGCCACGCCGAAACGCTGCTCCTCATCCACGATCAGGAGGCCGAGGTCCTTGAATACCACGTCTTTCGAAATCAGACGATGCGTTCCGATCACGATATCGATCTGTCCCTTCTCCAGCTCGGCCAACGTTTCCTTCTGTTGCGCTGGCGTCCTGAACCGGGACAGGACACCCATCTTGAC
>Ga0070726_10004570_pt1 | contig 10957 bp, 12 predicted proteins | sample tdAd471_FD_67275 | JGI IMG/M metagenome (GOLD analysis project Ga0070726, IMG submission 67275) | Marine sediment microbial communities from the Atlantic coast under amendment with organic carbon and nitrate - tdAd47.1 | ecosystem: Environmental > Aquatic > Marine > Coastal > Sediment | place...
TTGCAACCTTCTGCATGAACCTGGCCCCTGAAATGCCCACTGGACAGCGCTTCATAGCGGCCTTAATCACCAGCAGATTTTACACCTCCGGCAGGTTCAAAGGTTTATTCTTCATCGGATTTTGAAAAAGACAAAGAATCTGAAATCCGGCTCAGATAACGAAAAAGTATCCTCGAAAATTTTACGCCCTTTCCGGATAGATATTCCTTGTTTGCGTTTCGTGCGAGCTGCGTCAGGCGCTGCCGTTCTGCATCCGGGCAGATGCCGAGAATCTCCTCGATGAGAGCCCTGTTCCCTTCCTTGAGTTGATCCCGCCAGTTTTCTGTCTTTTTAAAGGCAAGGGTCTGTCGATTATCCCCGTGCTTGATGGTTTCAAGGGAATTCTGAATGGATTCCACGTCAGCATCCCGCAAGAGCGCTCTGATGCGTTGAATCTGTCTTCGCCTTGCCCCGTGACGCGTTATTTTCCTTGCGAATCGGATAGCATCCAGAATCTCATCCGGAATATCGATATTTTGAAGCTGTTCAGCCGACAAATCCATAAGCTCTTGACCCAGCATCTTCAAGGCCCTGTCTTCAATTTTCCGTTGGGTTCTGCTTTTACCATTGGTATCCATCGTTCAAATCCCCTATCTTTGTATTCTTACACATTTTTGCCAGAAAGTGCAAACCTGACCGTAGAATATCCCAGGCTGGACCCATTTGATTTCGGTACAGCGAAGCGACGGCGTGTTTCTCTTGGAAACCGACGGGCTGTTTGAAGGACTTTAGCACGCGTTAGACCGAGCCGAATGAAATTATGATTTAAAACATCCATCGGATATTTTATTGACCAACCCTTCTTTATACCTCTGGCACGGCTCGGGCTTACGGGTGCTCGAGCACAAGTTCCCGTCGATTGGAAAGAGATATACGCCGTCGTGGAGCGTTCTCTCCCTACTGGGACTCAAATGCGTTTGTCCTGCTTAATATCCGCCCCAATTGATCGAGAAAAAATCGAGACTTGGTTGCAATCGGAATAAAAAGGCTTATCTTATCGCCCAGACCATCGGCAAACAATGGAGCACATGGATTGGAGATCGTATCATAGGAACCAATATGCCTTTTTTATTATTTATAATTACAAGGAGATAAAAGCAATGACAGACCGTTCTCATATCACACTGTACAGCGGCGGACACAAGGGCACCGAGTTTGAATTCGGGAAGCTATCCGAAATTTGGGGAATTCAGGAGGTGAACTTTTCCTTCGATGGCCACAATATCGAGCGAACCAGAGGGGTCCGGGTCCTGGATCCGAAAGAACTCGACAAAGGAGATGTCAGCTTGGAGATCGTCTCAACCCGCATGGGCCGAAAATATTCAAATGTTGAAAAAATCCGGAAGGTCATCCAGTCAATTTTCCACATGGTCAACAACGGCTACCATGTGATTGCAGTCGGATGGATACAACCGGATGACACCGTCAAGGGAGGAACCGGCTGGGGCGTCGAGCTGGCCAAGCTCTTTAACCGTCCGACCAGCGTGTATGACCAGGAACGAAAGGGGTGGTTCTCATGGAAGGACAACTGTTGGGTCGCAGAAACTCCCACAATCACAGACAAGACGTTTGTCGGAACCGGAACCCGAAATCTCACCGACGAAGGCCGTAAAGCGATTCATGACCTTTTCGAAAACTCCTTCGGGCCCGCAGACACCCATTAATCCGTTTTCTTTTCCCCTTTATATTGAAAGCCGTTTCAAAACCTTCAATTCGAGGGTTTTAGCCTTTTGCATACGATAAGCCCGCGGAGTTTATCCCGCTAAGGCGGGATTTGAGCGTCGCATCGCCATGCGCTGGCAATAGGCTCAAAATTCTTTAATCGAAAGATCTTGAAACGGCTTCCATTAACCTTCATGCTTATTCTTTTTTATAACCCGCATACATTATTTTTGCTATTCATCGTCATTTCGTTTATGTTCATTTAGGGTGATACGAAAAAGTTGTTTATCCGCAACGGGTTCCGGAAATATTTCGAGAAAAAAGACAGCCAAGAAGAATCCCCGCCGGAACTGATTTCCCGGGCTTAAAAAGTTGGGTTTCGCTTCTCAGCTGCCAGGAATGCCGATGGAAGTATCAAAAAACAAATTGAAGTTACCTTCCTATGGGGTTTTGATGTTCATTAGCTGCGGCGCCGCCTTTTGCTGCTATTTTGCATCAAACATGCGGCTTCCGGTAGTCCCCCTTTACGCCACGTCCCTGGGTATCAATACCGCTCAGATCGGATTTATCAATTCTGCTTTCTTTCTAATGGCGGGTTGTTTATCGTTGCCTTTAGGTTTTGTTTCTGACCGCCTGGGACGCAAACTTCTCGCTTGTTTGGGGCTTCTGGTTTTATCGGGTGCGTCATTTTTTCTCTATTTCAGCAACACGTTCATTCAACTGATGTGGAGCTATCTTTTTATCGGTATCGGCCTGGCTGCCTTCGGTCCGACCATGATGGCCTATGTTGCGGACATTTCTCCGGCAACACATCTGGGACGTTCATATGGATGGTACACAACAGCGCTGTACTGCGGTATGAGCTTGGGTCCCGCCGTCGGTGGGTTTGTGGCTCATGCATCGGGATTCCTTCAGGTCTTTCTCGTTTCAGGCATTTTGGTTTTTTTGGATTTCTGGATCGTGTTCTTTTTTCTACCCCGGTCTCGATGGGGTTCAGAGCCCAGTTCCGAAAAAACAAAAACTGCATCTCTTTTCCGCCAATTGTTCAAGAATCGTCCGTTGATGGGTTGCTGGCTGATTACGCTGGGGGGCTGCTTTGGACTTGGGATGTTTATTACGTTCATTCCGCTTCATGCTAAAAACCAAAACCTAAACGTCAAACAAATCGGGCTTGTATTTTTTGTCCAGGGGCTGGTCAACGCGCTTTCCCGAATTCCTTTGGGGTACCTGAGCGATAAGGTTTTGAACCGTAAAAACCTTGTGGCAATCGGGATGATCGGTTTTGCCGCTGCCATGGTCGGCTTCGGGATGTCCCGCACCCCAGATCATTTTATGGTTTTTGCCATTGCATTGGGATGCAGTATGGGATTGGCGTTTACATCCATCGGGGCGCTCATCGCTGAAACGGTCGATTCTGAACTGCGAGGACTTGCAATGGGCGGGTATAACACCTGCATATATTTTGGTATGATGTTGAGTTCCGCACTCATGGGAAGCGTCATTCAAAGGATTGGATTTAAATATGGATTTTACGTCACGGCCGTTGTAAATCTCCCTTTAATCGTCGTTTTTTATCTATCTATGAAAAATTTTTCTCCGATCAGAGCGGGTTGAATGTGGACGCTTTGTTTACGCTCCCTTGGGGTTACAGCTTGAGGTAGATAAAAATATACTCCCCATCATTAATGTCGATGGTCAAGTTTCCGCCTCTGGCTTCGGCAAAAACTACCCATGCCGGTTTGTCTCCGCTGCCGCAATCGAACCTGGGATAAAACTCACCGGTTTTCCCATTGTACCATGACAGCAGCATTGGATCCTTGCACCGTTCTCTGGCTTTTTCCTTGGACAAATCCTTTGCTTTGGAAAATTTTAGATCCGGATCGGCGATGTGAATTTCGATATATTCCGCTGAAAATTCGTCCGGTGCTGATTTGATCTGAACCATTTTTTAAATTTCCCTCCTGCAAATCGAAATAATTTTTGCGTTAAAAACATATTTTTCAAGTTTCCCACCAGCGTATACGAACGATGCAAAATAAAAACGGCCCTCCGATGATGGACTGTCCCTGGTTCACAGATCCGAAATTCTATGGATAAATGATTCGGGAATCCGGACAACTTTCCTTGCTTTTGAATTAAAAGCAACGACACCGGTTTCAGCCAGTGCAATCGGACGGTTTTGTCCAGTCGTAATTCTGTGAAATATACGAAAGCCCTTTGTACCGAGTTCGCCAATGCCGCTTTCAACGATCAGCGTGTCAAAAAGAAAACCCTCTCCTTTGTAATTAACCACAAGATCGGACAGTAGAATCCCGGTTTCTCCATCTCCAAGATTCTTTTCACTAAAGCCGAGGTGGTTCATGAAATGAACCCGCGCTCTGTGGATGATCCCGACCACGGCGTCATTTCCCAAGTGATTGCCATAATTCATATCTGTCACTTCAATGGTGGTTTCGTAAATATGCGGGTAGTGATCCAAAGGATCTAATTTAATGCGAGGCACAATGCCAACCTCCCCTTTAAGATTGAATTTGGATTCTTCGCATTGAAGCGGATGGATTGGGTCCTTGGTTCCAAATATGTCACTCGGGCTCCTGGGGACGTCTCACTTAAGTTTTAAGGTGTCTGTTACCAGTTTTTTTTCGTGTTCAAAGTCAACGACGCGTTGAAGCATGATCTTCTGGGCCATTACCGGACCTGCGCCGTGCCAGGTGCCGACGCCGTGAAGTCCCGCCGTCCAATGTTGCAATAGCTTGTGGACCTTCATGATGTCTTCCGTGGGTGTTTCCGACCCGAAGCTGTAGAACTCTTCCACATAATCTTTAACATCCGGATTCTTCAACTCTTTTAAAGAAGGTATGGTTACCACAAGCCCGCCGCCGATATCTCCTGCCAGTGCCATCGTCCGCCAAAAGGCATTGCATATATTGAGTTTGGCCACATTTCCCATGACCTCATCCGGCAGATAAACCCCGGATCCGGGAGGATCCTCGACCCCTTCCATGGCAGCTGCCAGACCGCATGCACGGCCTGTTTCCCTCAGGACCACCATTTCCGTTATCTGCTCGTTGATATGGGGGACCTTTTCCAGTCCCTTGTATTCCTGAATGAGTTTGCAAGCCCCAATGATCTGGTTCATAAATCCCACCTTACAGGTTCCGCCGCAGGTCATGCGATGGGTTTTGGCGAACCGGGCGACGATTTTCCCGGAATATCGGGCTTCACCACAGTGAAAAACCCTCTCCCAGGGCACGAATACGTTATCGAAAATGACCATAGCGGTCTCCCGCTGACCAAATACAGGATTGCCCAATTCATAGAGATCGTCTGCCATTTCCCGTTCTGCAGAGTATGGGGAAAACTGACAGACATATGTGATGCCCTCCGCATCGGTGGGAGTGGCAAAGGCCACCGCATAGTCCTCTTCCCCTTCCCTGTGAGACGATTGTGGCAGAACAAGCATTTCATGGCTTGCAAAAGCACCGCTGATGTTGATCTTGGCACCCCGGACAACGATTCCCTTCTCGTTCTTTTTCACCACTTTCAGGGAAAGATAAGGGTCTGTCCAATCCAGGGTTTTCTTGTCCCTCCTTCCCCTGGGTTCCGTCAAAGCGCCGGCAACAGAAAGGTCTTTTTCTTGAACCATCTTGAGAAATTCCATAAAACGTGGGTGATAAGCCGTACCCAAATCACGATCCATTTCCCAGGTAGTGCCGGCCAGGGCATGAAAGGCATCGTAGCCCACACATCGATATATGCAGGTTCCCAGCCTTTCGGCAGTGAATGTTCCTGCTTCAGCTTTCCTGACAAGATCCTCTCTGCTGGTGCTCACGTGAGTGTAGCGATTGACCGTACCATCAATAATAGGTGAGTAGCAGGACATGATATCTTTGTACTCCGGATCCAGAGCCCATCGATAACTGGCCTTGTTGGACTCGACAACGGTTCGGGTGTTGGGGTTCTCGAGAACATTCTCCACCCGCTTCCCGTTCATGTAAACCCTGGGATTCATATTCTTCAGGCTCTCTTCAAACTGCTCGGGAGTCATTAACGTCATTGGGTCCTCTTTTTTATTAAAGCGTCCGGATGGGACGGAAACAGATCTATCGTCCTGAAGAGCTTAAATTTTGCCTCTTTCACGGGCCATGGTCAGATATGTTTCAAATGTGTTTTTGGGCGGGACATACTGGTCGCCCGCTGCCTTTTGCTTCATCGTCATGGCGTCCACAGGACATTCGGTCACACATAGGCCGCATCCGATACACCGGTCGCGGTCGACCCGGACCACATCCTCCACTTCGATGGCGTCAATCTGGCATCGGTCTGCGCAGGCTTCGCAAGCAGTGCAGTCCTCCATAGCCACTTCAGCATAATAGTTGGAGTGAACCACTCGGGCCGGACGCTCCAGTGAACTCAGATTTTTTAGAATCTGGCAGCAACACCCGCAGCACATACAGATATTGCTCGGTTTTTGGGCGTTTCCCGGTTGAAGCACAAGCCCGGCTTCCAGGCCGGTATTCAGGACAGCAAGAGCCTCGTCCTGCGTGATGGAGCGCCCCAGACCGTTCTCCTCATAGTAGTAGGCACCCGAGCCGAAGATCAGACAGACCTCAAGAGGCTTGTCGCAGCCTTCTCCCACCATCTCGTGCTCCCTGCGGCAAATACAGGGTGAAACCACGATTTTCGACTGTCGCTTAACAATCTCTTCGGCCTTCTCATAGGGCATGACCGATATGTCGGCGCTGATGCTCTTAGAGATCGGGACCACCCGCAACTGCCTGGTTTTCTGGTTCACCCAACCCGCTTTCATAAAGTGCGGTATGTATTCGTTCACATCCCGGATCAACTCTTCGTCCAGGTCATTGAGGTGGTATTCCCAGATTCCGATCAGGAATTGGGCGGCCATATAGTGCTTTTCCCCGCCTTTGGACAAACGGAAGATCAGTCCTTTTTTAGACATGTCCTCCAGCATCGCGGCCAGGTCGGCAGGGTTTCGGTCCATGCGTGCAGCAATGGCCGATACCGGCTCAGGCATCATGGTCAGACCGGGGACGATTTCCGCCTCCATTTTCGAAAACAGCCGCTTTAGAATCCGGAGTTCAACTCCGGATTCGGTTGGCGGAAACCCGCCCGGCAGATTATCCAGATGATTAGCTAATCGCTGATACACATCCGTCATTCAACTTCTCCTTTTAACAAAATAGTCAATTTTATTGAATCCATCGACAACCCTCTGTACTTCATAATAGCCATCCGGGGGGTCGGCCAATCCGATATTGGGAAAAAACAACAAGGATATGAGAGACAGATACACCGTTGCAATTGAAAAACGATGATCCATCGATAACTCGAAGCCTCCTCGCAGCAAGCTGCGGGAAATCTTCTCGGCAAGGTATTCTGTCAATTTCTATTTCGCCCGCCATTCTAGTTCCAGTTCCAATCTGACAATCTGCCCACAACAGTTTCGAGACGAGTCAATCCCATAACCGATCAGAGTTGCTGCATCAATCGAGGATCTCAAGCATGTATCTTTTCCGAGCCTTCCCAGAAGCCGCGTTCAGTACAACCCGGATTGCATTGGCTGTTTTGCCGTGTTTACCAATGATTTTCCCGACATCGCTCTTGGCGACTCTGAGTTCCAATACGGTGGTGTGGGTAGTTTCAATTTCCGTAACCTGTACCTGTTCCGGATCGTCAACCAGTTCTCGTGCAATTCGAATTAATAGATCTTTCATGGATTCAGTTCCTTCACGGTGGAAATAGCGACAATTAAAAACATTCAGAGAAAATTGCAGGCCTGTTTCTTGTGCCTTGGGATAAATCGCTCTAATAAAGGACGTGCCAAAATTTCAGATCCTTTTTAAAATTCTTCGCTTTCGGATTCCGGCTTTGCAAACGCATCAAAATTTTTGATGTCGGGTAATTACCCGTCGTTTTTTATATAATTTTAATCATCTCTTCAGATGACATAATCCGCATCAACGGATATAAAGGGGTTTTTTCATAAATTTGTATTACGCCATTATGTATTTCAGGGGTGTGTGCCTGACAGCAGTCTTTGAGCAATATTGCTTTAAAATCCAATGACACCGCATCAATTAACGTCGACAAAACACAAATATGTGTTGAGATTCCAGCGATCACGACGGTATCGCAGTCAAGATTTCGCAAGGTTCGGTCCATATCTGTTTTAAAAAAAGCGCTGAATCTGCGTTTCTCTGAAACAATATCGCCGGGTTCCCTATCCAATTGATCAATTACCTTTGCGCCTTCGGTGCCCCTGATGGAATGAGGTTTCATCTTTCCCTGGAAGATAAAATCATCTTCTAAAAACGAATCACAGGAGAATATCACCGGAAAACCTTTATCCCTAAAAATAGAAGAAAGGCGGTTAATGGTGGGCACAAATTTCAAGGCTTCCTTTGATATAAAGGCATCCGGATGCTTGTCAAAAGTATCTTTAAGCATATCTATGACGATCAGCGCAGGTTTCATGACGGTCCTCAGGGTTCACGATATTTTTGTTGGAGTGCAAAATCTCCGATGACAAGGGCCGCCATACATTCAATGATCGGTACCGCCCGGGGAACCACGCAGGGGTCGTGACGTCCTTTGGCTTCAAGAACCGTTTGCTTGCCTTCAAAATCGACGGTTTTCTGTGGTACGCCGATGGTGGCGGGTGGTTTGAACGCCACTCGAAAAACAATCGGTTCACCGTTGGTAATGCCGCCCTGGACACCACCGCTGAAGTTGGTTTTGGTGCCCAGCCTTTCGCCTTTTAAAATAAAGGGATCATTGTGCTGGGACCCCAGCATTCGGGCACCGGCAAAACCCGAACCGATCTCAAATCCTTTGGTTGCCGGTATGGAAAGCATCGCCTGGGCGAGCTTGGCCTCTACTTTATCAAAAACCGGCTCCCCCAAACCCGGCGGCACATTACGACATACACACGTCACTGCACCGCCGATGGAGTCGTTTCTGTCCCGAACTTCATCGATGCATTGAATCATTCTATCTGCCGTAATCCTGTCCGGACATCGCACAATCGTTTGATCGACATCTTCCCGGGAAATTCCATCCACATCGACATAAGATGCCTCAACGTCTCCGACGGATTGAACCCAGGCGACGATTTCTATCCCGAATGTTTCAAATAAAAACTTATCGGCGATGGCACCGGCGGCAACACGGCCGACAGTTTCACGGGCACTGGATCTGCCGCCGCCGCTTACCGACCGGATTCCGTATTTCATCTGATAAGTGTAATCTGCGTGTGAGGGACGCGGAACAAATTGCATGGCGTCATAGTCGCCGGGTTTCTGATCCTTGTTTGCCACAAGCAGGCCAATGGGCACCCCCAAGGTTTTGCCGTTCTCAACACCGGATAAGATCGTCACCCGATCGGGTTCCTCCCGTTTGGTTGTCAACTTACTCTGTCCGGGCCGGCGCCGATCGAGCTGCCGTTGAATATCGGCTTCAGAAAGGTTGATTTTGGAAGGGCACCCGTCGAGAACCGCACCCACGCCTTTGCCGTGGGATTCGCCGAAGGTCACAACTTTCAACAGGGTGCCGAATGTACTGGACATGTTTCAAATCCTCTTAGTTAGTGTCCATCCATAAATGGTCTTTTCGCCCAATCTCTGCGTTATGCTCAAAAAATAATCCTCAGAATATCAACGATATGCCTGTGGTTATTTTTCTCGCAGGCCTTGATTTTGAATCAGCTCCAAAAGGTTCGGATCCACCTGACATAGAATCGTTTTGTAGCGATTCTGAAAAAAATGGCTGTATGGACGAAGGGTGAGCCCCGGGTGCATCTATTCTTGATTTGCGTGACACTCGTTTTTATATCAAGAAACCATTGGTCATGTCAACTTTTGAACTTATGTACGCCCCCTGTATTTAGCCTGTTTTCTCATATAATGCATCAACTTTTGGCCGAATTCGGAATCGAGTGGGATACCCTTGGAAGTTTTGGAAAAATTGTAAGCAAACATATCCTGCTTATTTTTTCATCTGTGGTTTCTGCACCATTTGAACCTTCAACCCCTATAGCGACTCAATTCTTCCCCAAATTGATTCCCCATTCGATTGTTACGGCAACGTCCTTTACCGCCATCACCCATTTTTTTGCATCTTCAAGACGCCTGAAGATTCCTATTCTTCCAGGCCAATCCTCTCGACATATATCAAAATAGCGCTAAATAAAGAAGCGCTATGGCCAATTTGCACATATGCCTCTTCTTCGGTTAATAGCCGCTTTTCGTCTTCGATTTGATATCCTTTTTGGATGGAAAGATTGGCGATTCTTGCGATTTGCTTGGCCAAATCTTCTTCGGATCTTATTTTTATGGTATAAATTTTGATCTTATCCACATTATCGAAAACCTCGTTGTTAATAATGCCATCTGTGGTCGAATGGTTTTTGCGATTGTATGCATTATACAAGGTATTGTGAAGCGGCTGGGAAAGGTCGCCGACATAATGCGCACAAAAAGCAAGGTGATACTCACCGTATTTCCCTTTATGCTTTTGTTTCGAATAATCTCGAATTGAAGCGATGATCGCACCATAGAGATGACCCGTCACGTCGGTTTTTTTATTATATTTTTTTATCTGCCGGAGCACCATTTCTGGTGTTACCATTGTTTCTCTGGGGTTGCTCACATAGTGATTGGGTCTTTCTGTTTTCATGGCCTTTGTCTTTATCATATCCGCACCTGCAGAATTGTACCATTTCTTGTACCCCGCTGCTTTTGCGATGGCCATATGGGTTTCATCATGCCATGAGTAGGAATTGCCTGCAAAACTGATGACCAGAAATATGGCAAGGATCGTAATGATCGAATATTTTGCTTTCATTTCATCATTCCCATGGAATGCGGTTTCGGCGATCTTTTCACAATAGGGCGAAAAGCAGGGTCCATGATCATAACTCGCCGCTTTCTTTCATTTTTTGAATCTCTTCTTCTCTTAATGCACGCTTAAAATATTTTTCGGTCACCGTTAGCGGCAAATTGTCTCTAAATTCGATATATTTGGGGACCGCATAAGCGGCCAATCTTTCCCGACAGTAATCGATGATGTCCTGTGCCCCTATCTTTCCTTTATAATCATCTTTCAATCTAACAAAAGCCTTAATTCTCTCGCTCCCCGGTCTTTTGGAATCAGGAATACCAATGGTCACAGCCCCGGCTACCGCAGGATTTTGAAACAAAAGATCGTCAATTTCTATGGAGTATACTTTCATCCCGGA